>ULMJ01021241.1_pt1 | contig 13509 bp, 11 predicted proteins | sample 1951641 | NCBI WGS metagenome assembly ULMJ01 (sample SAMEA4835550, study PRJEB28245) | human gut metagenome | biome: gut microbiome; material: fecal sample | place: Denmark | collected 2008 | reverse complement strand
GGTTCTGTACACGAAGGTACTATCATCGAAATGCTGGATAAGGGTGCTGTTGTTGCTCTGCCTTATGGCGTAGAAGGTTTCGCTACTCCGAAACACCTCGTTAAGGAAGATGGTTCTCAGGCTCAGATGGACGAGAAACTGTCATTCAAGGTTATCGAGTTCAACAAAGATGCTAAGCGTATCATTCTTTCTCACAGCCGTATCTTCGAAGATGCTGCAAAGGCAGAAGAAAGAGCAGAAAAGAAGGCTGCTGGTAAGAAGCCGGCTGGCAATAAGAGAGAAGACGCTCCGGCTATTCAAAACCAGGCTGCTTCTACTACTCTGGGCGACATCGACGCTCTGGCTGCTTTGAAAGAGCAAATGGAAGCTGGAAAGAAGTAATCACTTCTATATATAAATAAGGTAAAGGGTGCTTGTGGAAGGCACCCTTTCTTTTTTACTACTGAGGACATGAGTTTATCCATTAAGAAGAAAAAACTCTGTATCCTCTGTGTTCTCTGTAGTGAATTTCCGTATCTTTGTAGTGTTATGGAGAAATTTGAATTACATATACTCGGGTGTGGTTCTGCTCTACCTACCACCCGCCACTTTTCCTCTTCGCAAGTAGTGAATGTGCGTGACAAACTTTATATGATAGATTGTGGGGAAGGAGCACAGTTGCAGTTCCGTAAATCAAAGCTGAAGTTTTCTCGTCTGAATCATATCTTTATTTCACATCTGCATGGCGATCATTGCTTTGGTTTATGGGGATTGATTTCTACACTTAACTTATTGGGACGTACTGCAGAGTTGCACATTCATTCACCGAAGGGATTGGAAGCTTTATTAGCTCCGATGCTGGATTTCTTTTGTCGGCAGATGACGTATAATGTTCTTTTTCATGAATTTGAAACAAAGGAGCCTGGAGTGATATACGAAGACCGTTCTTTGACAGTTACTACCATTCCATTGCGTCATCGCATGCCTTGTTGTGGTTTTCTGTTTGCAGAGAAGCAGCGCCCTAATCATATAATTCGGGAAATGGTTGATTTTTATGAAGTGCCAGTGTATGAATTGAATAAGATAAAGAATGGAACGGATTATGTGACTCCTGAAGGTAAAACTATTGCTAACTCCGTGTTGACCCGTCCGTCGGACCCGCCACGAAGTTATGCTTATTGCTCAGATACTATTTATATGCCTGAGATAGTGGAGCAGATTAAAGGAGTGGATTTACTGTTTCATGAAGCTACTTTTGCAAATGCAGATTTGCCTCGTGCCAGGGAGACTTTTCATACTACAGCCCCACAGGCAGGAGAGATAGCAAAAGCGGCAGGTGTGAAGAAGTTGGTGATTGGGCATTTTTCTGCCCGTAATGAAGATGAAACTATTTTGCTCGAGGAGGCTTCAGTTGTCTTCCCTGCGACGGTGCTGGCGAAGGAGACGTTGTGTTTGAGTATATAAACGCTAATTTAGCCAGATGATTTTTGTTTTATCGAACCGAATACCGTATATTTGTACAGAATAATCTGAAAACATAGGCTTATAGATGAGAAAGTTACTCTATTGTTTTTTCTTTTTGTTGACTTTTTCGTCACAGTCCGTAGCATGGGCGCAGGACGGTCGGAAGCAGGAAACGGCACAGAAAGAGCAGCCGTCTTCTACAATTGTACTGACTGTTTCGGCGGATAATCAGGTGCGCGTGCAGAATGCAGAACCCGGTTCCCAAATGGAAGTCTACAACATTGTAGGCGTGAAACTTACCACTATACGCATTGACTCTACGGATGCCACGGTTCAGGTGAATTTACCTAAAGGTTATTACATCTTTAAGATTGGAAATGTAGTGCGGAAAGTGGTAATCAAATAAACAAAACGGAATAGATACTTATGAATCCTTCCTATAATGAACGCGAAGTGCTGGAACTTCTACAAGAGGAAAGTACACAAAAGCGAGGATTTGAGTTGATTGTTGCGCAGTATAGCGAACAATTATACTGGCAAATTCGTCGTATGGTACTTTTGCATGAAGATGCCAACGATTTACTTCAGAATACCTTCATCAAGGCATGGACGAATATTGATTACTTCCGCGGAGATGCAAAGCTTTCTACGTGGCTCTATCGCATTGCTTTGAATGAATGTCTGACTTTTCTGAATAAACAGCGTGCTATGTCCACAGTCTCTATTGATGATGAAGATGCTTCCGTGCTTCAAAAATTGGAAAGCGATCCTTATTTTTCGGGTGACCGGGCACAGCGATCCTTGCAAAAGGCATTGCTTACTTTACCGGAAAAACAGCGTATGGTATTTAATCTAAAGTATTATCAGGAAATGAAATACGAGGAGATGTCCAATATCTTCGGTACATCTGTCGGTGCTCTGAAAGCCTCATATCATCATGCAGTTAAAAAAATCGAGAAGTTTTTAGAGGGAGAGGTTTAAACCTTTACTAAAAAACGTAGTCTAACCTAACAGAAAGGAAAAAAGCTTATGAAAGAAGAAGATAACATCTTGAAGAAGGTAGGAAAAGAAAATGTTTTTCGTGTTCCTGACGGATACTTTGAAAATCTTACTTCAGAGGTGATGAGCCGGCTTCCGGAAAAGGAGACCCCTGTATTTATTAAAAAAGAACCTACGAAGTGGGAGAGAATTAAGCCGTGGTTATATATGACTGCCATGTTTGCCGGTGCAGCATTGATTATCCGCGTTGCTTCTGCTGACCGTACAACTGCTACTGATCAGATTGCGATGGACGATACTGAAACGGAAGTAGTTTCGGATGAATATATCAGTACAGTATTGGATAATTCCATGCTGGATGATTATTCGTTGTATGTCTATCTTACAGATGCCAGTGTAGAGTGATGTGAGTGCAAACAACTTAATTGTATTGAGAAGAAAATGAAAAAACTAATTGTTTTACTTATTGTGATGTGCAGTTTCACACCCCTGTTGTGGGCCATGGACGGATGTAACCAGCATTTGTCTCCGGAGGAATTCCGTGCTAAACAAAAAGCATATATCACGGAGAAAGCGGAACTGACCAAGGAGGAAGCTGCCAAATTCTTTCCTGTTTATTTTGAATTGCAAGATCGCAAAAAGCAGTTGAATGATGAAGCATGGAACTTACTTCGTAAAGGAAGGGATGAAAAGACTACTGAGGCGCAATATAATGAGATTTTAGAGGGAGTGTATGATGCCCGTATTGCTACCAACCGTCTGGAGAAAACCTATTTTGAGAAGTTCAAGAAAATTATTCCGAGTAGAAAGATATATATGGTGCAGCGTGCTGAAATGCGCTTTAACCGTGAGTTGTTGAAAGGAATGCATAATAAAAAGGGAGAACCTCAGAAACCGCAAGGAAAGAAAAAATAGAATAGTTGATAAGGGAAACAGTTAACAAGGGGACAAGGAATTGCGCTATCATACCGCATAGTCCTTGTCCCCTTGTCAACTGTTTCCCTTGTTATTTCCCCTTTTCCAGCTTCTTAGCCTCGTTCCAGATGCTATCCATCTCTTCTAAGGTCATCTCGTGCAGGTTCTTACCTTCTTTGATGGTGTGTGCTTCCAGATAATTGAAGCGATTGATGAACTTTTGGTTAGTACGCTCCAATGCATTATCCGGATTGATTTTGTAGAGGCGAGCGGCATTGATGAGGCTGAATAAAACATCCCCGAATTCAGCTTCTGCCTTATCCTTATCCATATTGGTGACTTCTTCCTGGAATTCCTGAATTTCTTCTTTCACCTTGTCCCAGACTTGTTCGCGCTCTTCCCAGTCGAAGCCAACATTGCGGGCTTTATCCTGTATGCGGTAGGCTTTGATTAATGACGGCAGGGCAGAGGGTACGCCACTCAGGACACTTTTGTTTCCACCTTTTTCTCTCAGTTTCAGTTGTTCCCAGTTTTCAGAAACTTGTCCGGCGGTATCGGCTTTTACATCACCGAATACATGGGGATGGCGAAAAATTAGCTTTTCGCACAGGCGGTCGCACACATCCTTCATGTCAAAATCACCTTTTTCTGAACCTATTTTGGCATAAAAAGCCACATGGAGCAGTACATCGCCCAGTTCCTTACAGATCTCGTCTTTGTCATTACGTATCAGGGCATCGCAAAGTTCATAGGTTTCTTCAATGGTATTGGGGCGCAGGCTTTCGTTGGTCTGTTTGCGGTCCCAGGGACATTTCTCGCGAAGTTCGTCGAGTATGTCGAGGAAGCGTCCGAAGGCTTCCATTTGTTCTTTTCTTGTATGTGACATGAGTTTTAATTATTAATTTTTAATTATTAATTTTTTCCAAGTTTCGTAGGAAATAAGTAGCCCCACTACTTCAGAATAATTCTTACGCCCACTTTGTATCTTGTTTCCTTTCAGATACAGGTCATATATGCAGTCTTGTATGTCTCCAATAAGGGGGCTGTATTTTTCCATCCAGTATTTATGATTCTTCTGAGACAGTTCTATGATTTCAGGGCGTATCTTGTTGAAAAGTTCTTTGTACTGTTCTTCATTTGTCAGTCGGCGGGCATTGACAAGTACATGCCCTAATACAGAAAAGTATCCGCAAAAACGGATGCCCCGTGCCTGTGAACGAGTACATACCTGATATGCGTAGAAGTTGGCTTCCGCTTCGCTGGAGATACCTAATAAGTGTGCCAGTTCATGGGCGTATGTGGCAGGGTATTGTGAAGGGAGTAAATCACCGTTCAAAGTGAATTCACAGAAGAATGGCCCCATACTTCCGGTGACCCCGACCATGGATATCAACGGGGTGAAAAGCATCGTCTTTGCCCGGGGAGATTTATGGAAAGGACGATGTACACCCAGTGTGTCGCTGATTTGGTTGTATCCGCGAACAGTTTCCCGGCGGATGAGGTCTTTGTTGATTGAAGTCACATCTACGTAGGATGCATTCAGCTTTTCAATATAATCATCAACAAACTCCTGAAAGTTATCCGGCGTGTATGCAGTGTAGGGGATGCTTGTGCGTTGATAGAAATTGGGCTGGGAGTAATTCAACCCCCACGCAAGGTAGAACCATACGTATATCCATAATAGATATTCGACGTCGTTCAGCAGAATATGTTTCCATTTTTTCTTTTGAAAGCATCGGGCATAAGCAGGGTAGAGAAGTACACTCGCAATGCTGAGGGCTATGAATAAATCTCCGATGGCAAAGGGAATCAACCGTGAGAAGGAGGATAGGCAGTATGCAATGACCGGATATATATCATGGGCATATACTTTTCCCATAGCCGGGATGAGTTGCGTGCTCCAAATAATCAATAATAGCACACATAGGGCTATATAACGAATCTTTTGCTTATATTCCATTCTCAAATCGTATTTGAAAGGCAAAAATATACATTTATTAAATGTCACACAGGAAAATAGCTTTATATTTGCACAAAAACTATTAATTAAGTAACAACATTAGACACTGTGATTATGACTGAACAGAATGACATTGAACGCTATTGCCGTAATTGTGTTTCACGCGATTTCGTAAATGGAAGAGGACTGGTTTGCAAACGTACAGGAGCTCTCCCTGCTTTTCAGGGAGAATGCGAGAGCTATCTGAAAGACGAGGAGCTAGAGAGGATGGCTCCCACCCCAAAACCAGAAGATTATTCCGCGTATGTGGACAAGGAGAAACTGCTGGCTGAAGAAAACCTGCCGAAAGCGGTATTGCTCGGAACGCTGGCATGTGTTGTGGGAGCTGTGGCCTGGGCCTTGGTATCTATTTCTACCGGATATCAAATAGGATATATGGCTATTGGTGTCGGCTTTTTGGTAGGAATAGCGATGCGCCAGGGAAAAGGAATACGTCCCATATTCGGCATTATTGGTGCCGTCTTAGCTTTGGTGAGCTGTGTCATGGGCGATTTCTTCTCTATTGTAGGCTGGGTGGCAAAGGACAATGACGTTTCTTTTATGGATGTTCTCCTGAACGCCGATTATAGTGAAATAATGTCTGTGGTGGTGGAGAATATAGCCTCTATGACAATCGTATTTTATGGAATAGCCCTTTATGAAGGTTATAAATTATCGTTCTCCGCACAGAAAGCGCCGGAGGGTGGTAAGATTTGAATTTAATTTAGTAATTTTGCGCCCGTTATTCACGATACACTAATTATATACAGATTTTAAAGATATGGAATTAGCAAGTAAGTACAACCCTGCTGACGTAGAGGGAAAGTGGTATCAATATTGGTTGGACCACAAATTATTCAGTTCAAAACCCGATGGTCGTGAGCCTTATACCATCGTCATCCCACCTCCTAACGTCACTGGCGTGTTGCATATGGGACACATGCTTAATAATACCATTCAAGATATTCTGGTACGCCGTGCGCGCATGGAAGGTAAGAATGCCTGCTGGGTGCCGGGTACTGACCACGCTTCTATCGCTACTGAGGCTAAAGTGGTGAATAAACTTGCTGCTCAGGGCATCAAGAAAACTGATCTGACTCGTGACGAGTTTCTGAAACATGCCTGGGACTGGACGGATGAACATGGAGGTATCATCTTGAAACAACTTCGTAAACTCGGTGCTTCCTGTGACTGGGATCGTACTGCCTTTACTATGGATGAAAAGCGTAGTGAAAGCGTGCTAAAGGTATTTGTAGACCTCTACAATAAGGGTTTGATTTACCGTGGAGTGCGTATGGTGAACTGGGACCCGAAAGCTTTGACTGCTCTCTCTGATGAGGAAGTTATCTATAAGGAAGAACATGGTAAATTGTATTACTTGCGCTATAAAGTAGAAGGTGATTCGGAAGGACGCTATGCTGTAGTGGCTACTACCCGTCCTGAAACCATTATGGGTGATACTGCTATGTGTATTAATCCAAACGATCCGAAAAACGAATGGTTGAAAGGTAAAAAAGTAATTGTGCCTTTGGTAAACCGTACTATTCCGGTGATTGAAGATGAGTATGTAGATATTGAATTCGGTACCGGTTGTTTGAAAGTTACTCCTGCTCATGATGTGAACGACTACATGTTGGGTGAAAAGTATAACTTGCCAAGTATCGATATTTTCAATGACAATGGCACGTTGAGCGAAGCGGCAGGTCTTTATATTGGCATGGACCGTTTTGATGTACGCAAGCAGATAGAGAAGGACCTCGAAGCTGCCGGTTTGCTGGACAAGGTAGAGGCTTATACTAACAAGGTAGGTTATTCTGAACGTACCAATGTAGTTATCGAGCCAAAGCTCTCTATGCAATGGTTCCTGAAAATGCAGCATTTTGCAGATATGGCCTTGCCACCGGTAATGAATGATGATTTAAAATTCTATCCTGCCAAATATAAGAACACTTATCGCTACTGGATGGAGAACATCAAGGATTGGTGTATCAGCCGTCAGTTGTGGTGGGGACACCGTATTCCGGCATATTTCCTTCCGGAAGGAGGTTATGTGGTGGCTGCCACGGAAGAAGAAGCTCTGAAACTGGCTAAAGAAAAAACGGGTAATTCCGCTTTAACGATGGAAGACCTTCGTCAGGACGAAGACTGTTTGGATACTTGGTTCTCTTCGTGGTTGTGGCCTATTTCTCTGTTTGACGGCATTAATAATCCGGGCAATGAGGAAATTGATTATTACTATCCCACAAGTGACCTGGTAACTGGTCCGGATATTATATTCTTCTGGGTAGCCCGTATGATTATGGCAGGATATGAATATGAAGGAAAAATGCCATTCAAGAACGTATATTTTACGGGTATTGTTCGTGATAAGCAAGGACGCAAAATGTCCAAGTCTCTTGGTAACTCGCCCGACCCGTTGGAGTTGATTGAGAAGTTTGGTGCTGATGGTGTGCGTATGGGTATGATGTTGGCGGCTCCTGCCGGAAATGATATATTGTTTGATGATGCGCTTTGCGAACAAGGACGTAATTTCTGCAATAAGATATGGAATGCTTTCCGCTTGGTAAGCGGTTGGAAAATCGATGATAGTCAGCCTGTGCCTGAAGCTGCAAGGCTGGCGGCGTTCTGGTTTGAATCCAAACAGAATGAGGTGGCTGCTGAGGTAGCTGACTTGTTTAGTAAATATCGCTTGAGCGAAGCCCTTATGGCCGTTTATAAATTGTTCTGGGATGAATTCTCTTCCTGGTACCTCGAAATTATTAAGCCGGCTTATGGACAAGGTATCAGCAGTTCAATTCATGGTGCTACGATTGGCTATTTCGATAATCTGCTTCATTTGCTTCATCCGTTCATGCCGTTCATTACCGAAGAACTCTGGCAACAGATGTACGAGCGCGAAGAAGGTGAAAGTCTCATGGTATGTCCTTTAACTATAAATACCTATGTAGACGGCGAGACTATTCGCCAATTTGAAGTGGTGAAAGAGGTGATTAGTAATGTTCGCTCCATCCGTCTACAGAAGAATATCGCTCAGAAGGAAGCACTGGAATTGCAGGTAGTAGGTGAGAGTCCGGTTGCTGCATTCAACGCAGTTATTGCAAAGATGTGTAACCTTTCAGCTATCGAAGTGGTGGATGCCAAAGCAGATGGGGCAGCTTCATTCATGGTGGGGACAACAGAATATGCTGTGCCTTTGGGCAACATGATTGATGTGGAAGCTGAAATCATCCGTATGGAAGCTGAATTGAAGCACAAAGAAGGCTTCCTGCAAGGCGTAATGAAGAAGCTGAGCAATGAGAAGTTTGTGAATAATGCTCCTGCTGCCGTTCTTGAAATGGAACGCAAGAAGCAGGCAGATGCAGAAAGTATCATCAACTCTTTGAAGGAGAGTATTGCTGCATTGAAGAAAGCGTAAAGCTTTTATGCGAAAAAACAATTAGCCCTTGCAATAATCGATTATTGCAAGGGCTAACTTTTTTATGCCAAGAGCTAAGCTCCAGCAACTATTTTAATAGAATTATTTTTCCAATAAATCTTTCAGGAAAGCATCCAATTCCTCATCCAAGCCTTTCAGTAGTTCCTCATTAACGAGCAGTGTATCATCATCCATTAATAACAATTCGGCAACGGTTTCTTTCTCATCATCCACCAATACGAATGAGTAAGGTTTCAGAATGGATAATTTGTCAAAGTCACCACCATTCTTCATATTATTGAGTAAAGTGGAGAGAGTGCGTTCTACGTTTTCGTAGAAGTCGTCTCCGTCATAAGTCAGCCATTCTTCAATGGTTATGTTCGCCAATTCTTCATCTTCATCATCCAATATAGTCAACTCACCGGAGTTCTGGTTTGCTTGCAGATGAATGTCGGTCACAATGGTTTGTTCACAGCCGCAAATGTACTTGCCGACTGAATGTTTAATGGTCGTTTCGAGGAGCGATAAGGATGCTTGGCTCAGTTTCATAATGATATTCTTTCTTAATGGATGTTCAAAGGTATAAAAAAAATAATTACCTCTGCATCATTTGGCTAAAAATCGTTGTTAAATCGTTGCATTTGGGCATTCAGGCGGGTCATCCCTTCCTTTCGTTCCTGCAATGCATTCAAATAACGGGTTACTGCAAAGTAGTTGGGGACATCGCTAAAATCTACACTGACCTGATTTTTCTTCTCTTCTATTTTATCAATGTTATATGCCTCCTTCTGCGCTTTCAATGCCCACTCTTCTGCTTGATGGATGCTGTCCTGCATTTCATATCCTAAGGCAATATTATAAGCAGCATACATTTTCTGTTTCCCTTTTTTCTTTTTTTCATAAGTCTGCTTCCAAAGCTCGATTGCCTTTTCCCAATTATCCTCGCGAACAAAAACGGCAGCATCACGCATATTCACAGAACCACCCGTAAAGAGATAGCGGGAAGCTGTGGTCCAGTATGGCAGCATGTGTTTGACGGGAACAGTACCTGCAAATTCGGATGCTTCTTTCAACATATCCTCATCGCTAATAAGGCCTGAACCTGCTAAAGCCATATTAGCACTTGTATGCTCCCAGAATATACTGTCATTAGCGTTGACGGTCACCATTGGACCGCTTCGCTTAGGCAGATACACTTTTACAGTAGGGTATACCTTAGCATCCAGCGTTCCTGCATATATTCCCCATTCTGGCAGATACTCAATTTTGCGAAGAGAACGTATCTGTACATTCTCCAGTGCTATCAGGAAGTCTACACCCAAACTTTCGGTGAGTTTCGTCACTTCGCTTCTGCTGAGTGTGCTTTCACGTGGAATCATGTCGTTGGCACGTAGGGCAGAGTCGCAAATAATGACTTCGTCGAAGTAATTTTCATGGGCAATTGCTTCGGCCAGTGATTCTGTGGCTATTTTGGAATCCCCGTTGAAGTAGGCTGTCTTGCGTGCTACTTCTGTCTTGTCTTTTTTCTTCTCATCAGCTTCTTCCACAATCAATTGATTGTCCGGAATGGGTGGCATATTATTTACCACAGCTACACGCTTGAGGCTGGCCGGAAAGCTGACTTCCGCCGGTAACATATAGTCAATGGACAGTTGCTCTATGCTTTGGCAACCAGCAAAAAGCACAGCACAGCAGATTAATAGGGAGTATGAATATTTAGTCATAAGCTTCTTCTTTATCTAATAATAACAAAAATACGCTTTTGTATGGATATATAAAAGCCTCAAACAGTTTTTAACCGTTTGAGGCTTTTATTAGTGATTAGTGATTAGCATACTTATCACTAATCACTAAGACATAATCGCTGCCTACATATTCTTTCCGTGGCAGTTCTTGAACTTCTTACCACTTCCGCAAGGACAGGGATCGTTGCGTCCCACTGTCTTTTCCGCACGAACTGGTTCACGTTTCACTTCGCGTGTGTCGTGCTGGGCGGCTTCCTGCTGATTAGGGTCACTCAGGTCTGCCTTCTGTTCGCGATATTTGCTCATGTCCTGCTTCTGTTCGGGAGCAGCTTGGCGTATTTCTTGCGGCTCCTGCACCGGAATCTGTCCGCGCATCAGGATAGAGATGGTCTGATTATTGATCTTGTTAACCATTGTGTCGAACAAGTTTACAGACTCCAGTTTGTAAATCAACAACGGGTCTTTCTGCTCGTAACTTGCATTCTGCACAGAATGTTTCAGCTCGTCGAGTTCCCGAAGGTTTTCTTTCCACGATTCGTCGATGACGTGCAGTAGGATTGACTTTTCAAAAGCTTTTACCACTTCCTTACACTGGCTCTCATAAGCGGCTTTCAGGTTACAGGAGATGTTGTACATGCGCTTACCGTCTGTAATGGGGATAAGGATGTTCTCATACATATGTCCTTGAGTCTCATAAACCTGCTTGATAACCGGATAAGCGATTTGTGCCATGCGGTCCGTTTTCTGTTTAAACAGCTCCATTGCTGCATTGAAAGCACTGTCTGCAAGCTTCTCTTTCTTTTCATTGCGGAATTGTTCTTCGCTGAAAGGAACCTCCATAGCAAGTGTCTGGAGGAAGTCCATTTTGCAGTTTTCGTAGTCGGGTGCTTCAACGGCAGCGGCAACGCGGTCCCAAATCATGTTGACGATGTCCATACCGATACGTTCACCCATCAGGGCATGACGGCGTTTGGTGTACACAACGGTACGCTGCTTATTCATCACGTCATCATATTCCAGCAAACGTTTACGTACACCGAAGTTGTTTTCTTCCACCTTCTTCTGTGCACGTTCGATGGAGTTGGAAATCATCTTGTGCTCAATCATTTCACCTTCCTTGAAGCCTAGGCGGTCCATAACCCCCGCGATACGGTCGGAAGAGAACAAACGCATCAGGTCGTCTTCCAGTGACACGAAGAACACGGAAGAACCCGGGTCACCTTGACGTCCGGCACGTCCGCGCAACTGGCGGTCTACACGGCGGGACTCATGACGCTCGGTACCGATGATGGCTAAGCCGCCCGCAGCTTTCACTTCCGGACTCAGCTTGATGTCCGTACCACGACCTGCCATGTTGGTGGCAATGGTTACTGTTCCGCTGAAACCGGCTTTCGCTACGATGTCTGCTTCCTTCTGGTGCAATTTAGCATTCAACACGTTGTGCTCAATCTTGCGCATAGTTAACATCTTGCTCAGCATTTCGGAGATTTCTACTGACGTAGTACCTACCAGAACGGGACGTCCGGCTTGCACCAACTGTTCGATTTCTTCGATAACTGCTTTATATTTCTCGCGTTTTGTTTTGTAAACGCGGTCGTTCATATCTTTACGGGCGATGGGGCGGTTGGTGGGAATCACCACTACGTCCAACTTGTAGATGTCCCACAACTCACCTGCTTCCGTTTCGGCAGTACCGGTCATACCCGAGAGTTTGTGATACATACGGAAGTAGTTTTGCAACGTAATAGTGGCAAATGTCTGCGTGGCAGCTTCTACCTTTACGTTTTCCTTGGCTTCAATGGCCTGGTGCAAACCGTCGGAGTAGCGACGACCTTCCATGATACGTCCGGTCTGCTCATCCACAATCTTCACTTGACCGTCAAGAACAACATACTCATCATTGATCTCGAACATGGTGTACGCTTTCAACAACTGGTTGATGGTGTGCACACGTTCTGACTTGATGGCATAGTTGGTCATTAGTTCGTCCTTCTTAGCCAGACGCTCTTCGTCAGTCAGTTGTGTTTCGTTTTCCAGTTCGGAAAGTTGTGCGGCAATGTCGGGCAATACGAAGAGGGTAGGGTCTTCCGAGTTACCGGTAATCAAGTCCACACCTTTATCTGTCAGGTCTACACTGTTCAGTTTTTCTTCGATGACGAAGTACAACGGGTCGGTTGCTTCGTGCATGCGTTTGTTGTTCTGCTCCATGTAGATTTCCTCAGTCTTCAGCATACCGGCCTTGATGCCTTGCTCACTCAGGTATTTAATTAAAGGCTTGTTTTTAGGCAATGCTTTGTGACTGCGGAACAAGGCGAGGAAACCCTCCTCCTGGTCTTTCTTGTCATTGGAAGCAATGAGACGCTTGGCATCGGCCAGATATTGGGTAGCCAGTTTTTTCTGAGCTTCCACCAGGCGCTCTACGAGTGGGCGGAGTTGTTCGAACAACTGATCTTCACCTTTCGGCACAGGACCGGAAATAATCAGCGGCGTACGGGCATCGTCAATCAATACGGAGTCCACCTCATCGACGATGGCATAGTTGTGCTGGCGCTGTACGAGGTCTTTAGGGCTGATGGCCATATTGTCACGCAGGTAGTCGAAACCGAATTCGTTGTTCGTACCGAACGTGATATCTGCCAGATATGCCTGACGGCGTGCGTCAGAGTTGGGCTGGTGCTTGTCGATGCAATCTACGCTCAAGCCGTGGAACATATACAACGGGCCCATCCATTCGGAGTCACGTTTTGACAGGTAGTCGTTCACGGTCACCACATGCACACCGTTTCCGGTCAGGGCGTTGAGGAATACCGGGAGGGTAGCCACCAACGTCTTACCTTCACCAGTTGCCATTTCGGCAATCTTACCTTTATGCAATACCACACCACCGAAGAGCTGCACGTCATAGTGCACCATGTTCCAGGTGACTTCCGTGCCGCCTGCCATCCAGTGGTTCTGATAGATTGCTTTGTCATCCTCGATGCGTACGAAGTCTT
>ULMJ01039380.1_pt1 | contig 13566 bp, 13 predicted proteins | sample 1951641 | NCBI WGS metagenome assembly ULMJ01 (sample SAMEA4835550, study PRJEB28245) | human gut metagenome | biome: gut microbiome; material: fecal sample | place: Denmark | collected 2008 | reverse complement strand
TGCGGCGAGCCGTTGCGGCGAGCCGTTGCGGCGAGCCGTTGCGGTATAACTCACCAAATGATTCTTCGGCGAAGCCGAAACTCAAAGGTACTGTGACCAACTCTTGTCCTGACACCGGAGGCACCGAATCATCTATCCGGTCATCACACCCGATAATACCGCTACATAGGGCTGTAAGCCCCAAAAGCAAATAAATATTTCTTTCAAATATCCGTTTCATATATTCTTTGTTTTAATTATCAATTCAAAGCCGGAACGCCGGAAAACAAACCGTCCCACCTCGTGGACCTTGCGGCACACGGGGCGGGACGGAAAACAATGTTATTTCATCAGATTTACTACAACCTTTCTTTTGCTAACTTTATTGATTTCTTCAATTGAACCTCTAAAACCTTCTTATCAGGTAATTCCGTCAAATACTGGGCGATATGTATTCCTGAGTCGCTTCCAAGTTCCATGATGAAATTTTGTAAATGAGCCAAAATTGCAGATTCAAGGTCTTTTTCCGAATAAGTATCATTCAAACCTAAAAAATCCAATATAACAGGATTCCGAAATGCCATTTCAGGAGTCAGTTGCTTCTCTTTACGCAGTAATTCGATATCATGAGCTATGGTTTGCTCCGGTTTCTTACTGATAGCGGTACGTTCATACAACATAGAATCAATGCGTTTATTCAACTGACGCACACTCCAATGTTCCATTTTGCACATTTCAATATAAAAATCCCGTTTCAAAGGCTCATCAATAAACATTAGTGTACGAATATGCGACCAACTCAATTCTATACACAGCGTGTATAAAATCTCCCCATCAACAAAAACTTCGGCACAACGTATGCAATGCCTTAACTGTTGTTCACCCCATCCTTTCCCAAAAGCCACTGTCAACTCTTTACTCAGATTGGATAATATCTGTTTACCGTATTCAGCACGTTGATCTTTCAGAACTTCTTGCTTTATACGCTTCCCTATATTCCAGTAAAGCAATGTAATAGCACTATTTACCTGAGTAGCCACCTGTCGCCGACTCCTTGCTATAAGTTGTTTTATCTCTGTGGCAAGAGGATTGGACGCACTGTTCTCCAATATTATATTTTCGGATTCATTCATTATAGTTATTCTTTTGTTAATCAACATTCTACTGATTAAATAGATAACATACACATTGTCTTACAAAGGTACTAATTATTTTCCGTTATTCCAGCATGTCAAAGAGCGAATCATAAAAGAAACCCAAGGCTTCTTTTGAATATTATTCCTGTACACAACGAACAGAGAAACCAAAACCGGGACTCGGTGAATGACCACAAGCTATATGTATATATTTAGTAACCATATCTCTGGCAGGTTGTATCTGATAATGTAAAAAACCAGTAGGCTTACTTGTTGAAGACCACAAAAAAACAGCATTGTTTTTAACCGTAACTCTATATTCTCCACTGCCTGCTTCACGTAGAGCAACGGCCGGAAAGAAAATTTCCTTATCTCCACTTTCGGAGCCTGCTTGTGTTCCGAAATATACATATCCGGAACCCACCGCAGTTGATTCCCATGCTACATTCTGTGTCAAGTCACCCAAAGTTCCTGTTGCCGCATCATAATACATCACATTATTAAATGTGGGCTGTACCCGCTCATATATCATATTTATATCGGTAGAACCAAATCCGGCCCACATACATCCCATTCAGGTTTTAAAAATCCACTACTTTATCAATAGTCTCCACCTTATCAAACACCACCACATTACCATTGGTAATGGTTACCCGCACATCACCGCTATTGGCACCGCTGATCTGCACAGTAATTGTATAGTGGTAACCACGCCGGACATTGTAATCATTCACCAAATTGCCGCCCAGATACAAACGATAACGGACAGAAATGGGATTCGTGGCATCCGGAGAAGCATCACTATAACTATACCAATACGAACCGACCAGATCAATATAGGTACATTTCGACAGGTCACCACCCGCCTCCGGTTTGCCGTCACTTCCCAATGTTGGTGCCTTGCCATCGGCTTTAGGACCATAACTATTCAGGTTCTTTTCTTGGAAAGATTTGCCGCAACCTACTCCGCGAAGATTTTCGGGCATATAGAAAGTATAGGTACCATTTACACTAAGACCATTATCGGTGGCGTCTGTATCAACCGGATAAGTATTGGTTATTTGATCTGCTGCCGGATAAGCACCGACAGTTGTTCCGGCACGGCTTTCAAGAGCGAATGATTCAGGTAGATTATAAGCCGTTATTGATTGAAGGGTGAATCGTGCGGGAGAAGCCACTTTATTCGTCCACTTTACATCAATCCAGCTATAAGCATAGCTCAAACCGGCCAGAAGAACCGCTTTACCACTTGTATCAGTACCTTTAAATTCTATGTCATCCGAAACCAGATAATTCTGCTGGCTTTTATAATTCGAATAGCTGATTACGATACCTTCCAAATCTGCTTTTTGAGCATTAGTATTTTTAGAAAAAGCAACCAACTGACTTTGGCTTTCACCGAAATTTGCGATAATACGGAAAGTTCCGCTTACATCCGAAAAGTTACCCGTTTCTACCTGTACAAGTGCTCCGCTGGTTCCAAAATCACTAATCTTAGTACTGCCATAACATACAGCATGCAACATCTTTCCATCTGCATCAAACTGCACCACCCACACATCATTAATACTAACGCCACCGATAGATCCGGCACGGGTATCTACCGACAAAGCCGGAGGCAGACTCAAATAAATACGAAGTCCTCCACTCTCATTCTCAACCGGTTCCGAAGATTCGCAAGCCACAAACAGGAAGATGGCAGCAACACAAAAAAGAGTTATAATCTTATTCATAAGCATACACTGTATTTTTGATCAATCTTTTCCCAAATCCTCACCGGTCAGATTGGACGTTGTCCATTCACGGATGGCAAGTGTAAGGTCGGAAGGAACAATTGCACCGTAAAATGTCAGTGAAAAATCAAACTGGTACGTCATACCCGGCAATAAAGCCTTTTCAATAGTGGCATAATAAGAATCGGTAGAATTTTTTGTCGCATCGCCATCTTTATACTTTACTGTCAGGTTTACATCAAACTTCATCTTTTGTGTCCCATACACGGGCAATAGTACACCGGGATCACTGGTACGTGCATCATATACATTCCAATCCAACGTATTTTTAGAATCGAACTTTTCAAAAGAATAGGATGCATCGGCAGTAGTAGTCGGCGTTTCCCAGGAAGTATTATTCAGTTTGTAAACAAGATTCCCATACAGACCACTCACCTTGATGTAATTCACAACCAACGCTGTAGGAGTCACCGGTTGCATGGAGTTTCTTGCCTTCACAGTGGTTATCACCTGCGCCCCCATACGAGTAAAAGGTTTGGGCAGAGACACCAGCATGGTATTGTCTCCCGTTTTATCCGGTTGCACTACAATACCTTCCAACTTCGTGTACATGAAGTCCTTTCCGTTACTTACGGTAAATGTTCCACTGCTATCCAACTCCGGCACTTCGGTAGAAGAATTGTAAGATACCAGATAAAGATCGTACGTTCCACGATACAGGGTCAGACTGCCTGTAGCCTTGCCGGGTTTTGAAGGAGTCGCTTCATCAGGTTGAACAGTGTAATTTTTACTATCCAGCGGAGCTCCCAGATTCGCATTTCCTGCCGTGAAAGCATAAATACGGAACATTTTGCCGATTGCCATATCTTCTGATGTAGAAGCAGCATCGGCACGTGTCACCGAAGCACTATACATATCAAACGTCAATGTCACAGGCTCCCCCGACTCCGGATCGGGAGCAGTATCCGGCAGCACTGCATCACCGGCACTGCATCCTGCCAGCAATATTCCCAAAACGAGGCCGGAAAATACCGGAAAATGGGAGGCTAAATTTATAAATCTATATCTCATAAGTAACTTATATTCCTATTCCCGTATTCTGATTTGCATCACTCTTCCATGCGTCAATCTTTACATTGGTCAAGCTGCCGCCCATCTTGTCCACCGTAATGGCATAGACATAGTGATAGCCTGCTTTCCATTGCACTTCATCCACAACTGCCGTTTCAAAAGAACGGGAGGTAGTACCGTCTGCTCCGGTAACATCCACTGTAAGACGGAACGAAAGGCGGGTTTCGGCAGCACTCATAGGAGCTACCAAAGAACTGACATTAGGGTCTTTTTGCAAGGTACTCAGCACTGCCGATCCTTCCAAAGTGATGGAATTGGTAGATGCCAGACCGTTCAGGGTTCCAGTACTCAGATTCATAGTACCACTCGTACCCATTTGCAAACGGCTGGTGCTACTTAGCAGTTCTATCTTCTTCAAAGTCAGCGTTTCCTGTACATTGGCAGACTTCGACACCCGGAAACTAACCTTTGCCAGAGCATGATTCATGGTGAAGGTAACCGCACGGGAAGCAGCCGTAGCCGTCAGCGGGGTGGCAAAAAGGTAATCCACCTGCCGGGAAGCACTGAAATTGTCTGCTACCACCTGAACAGGTATGGAATGATTACCGACAGAAGAATTTGTGACCGATAGATCCGACGGAGCAAAGGCATATAAACGATTGGGAGCGTCCGCATCCGCCACCGTTATATTGGGAGGAGTATCTGAACTCCATGTTCCATTCGACAATTCGTACACGGATTGGGCATTCGTTGCCAGTGCTGCGTGCACGTAATCGGTGACATATACACCAATTTTAGTCAACTGGGTGGCTCCCCGCGCACGAGTGACCGAAGGATCGAACAACTCCACCGAACGTAACTGCAATGCACCTCCCTCAGTGCCCGGTTCCGGTACACCATCTCCGTCACAACTAAACAATACGAGAGCTGCCACGGAAGCCAACACGATATCTGTATATTTCATTTTCATCATTTTTTCCTTTCTTCTTTGTTACACCGGTCAGGTTGCATTGCCGGCATCCTCTTCACCATCTATACCGAAATTTCCATCCGCAACAAAATCTTTCACAACCACACTGGTAAGGATCAACTCATTCGTTCCGGTAAACGTGTATTGATATTCGTATCCCGGTTGAAAGGTTAATTCGTTACCTTTTTCCTGATAAGTACCAGTCCCAAAGGGGCTTGCCATTACTGAAATAAGATAAGAAGTGGCAGCGTCTGGTGAAAAGATACCCGAATAGGTATGGCGTTTCACAGCTTCGGAGGTTTTCAATAAGGTGATGGTTTCTTCGGTAGTTTTATTTCCGTTACAGAGTCCCTTTCCGGCAACTGTGGCACTTCCAGCGCTATTACTATCCTTAAAACTTACAATAATTGTAATTTTACAGGCAGCCGGTGCAAAACTGAAACTGACACGGTTTCCGGTGGCGGTAGCTGTAGCGGTCAACCGGTTACTTTTCCAGAAATTAGTAGGTGTGCTTTGATCTGCCAGTATACTTGAAAAATCATTTGGGAAAGTGGCTGTAAAAGTTTCCCCTCCTGTTGTAGTCATCGAGGTATTGGACACAGACGGGGTCCAGCCTCCAGATGCCGTCCGTTTATAACGGACATCGGTTGCTCCCGATTTTGATATTTTAATCACATCATCGGTCACAAATTTCTTTTTATCATAATCCGATAGATGCGGGTCGTCCGCACGTGTTTGGGGATTGCCGATTTCAGCAGATACTTCCAACGGTGTAGCGATGCCTGTACCATCCTGTGTACACGATGCAAATACACCTGCCATCAACAACAGTAGTAACCGGAATTGCGACCGGATACCCGCGTACTTAGTGTATATATGAGTCTTATTCATCATGCTTACTTTTAAATAAAGGGATCAAAATTTCCATTATATCTGCCCGATACCGTCCAGTCCTTTATTTCGGCCTGACCTACCGGAACAAGAATATTATTTTGCAGTTTCAGTGTATATGTATAGCTAATGCCCTTTGCCATGGCACATTGGACAGTAGCCTTATAAGTGATACCATAGGCATCTGTTACTGTTATTAAAATTTCCGTATTCGCAGCCCGCGGATAAATCACCGCACACCAGATGTATTCGGAATCGACAGGGCGCAACATATTGATACTTTCAGCAGCCGTACTACTGCCCGTCCGTAATCCGGTTGCCTGTACGGTCATCCGGCTAAAAACAGGCAGTGTATTCACACCGGTAAACTTCAGTGTCAGTTTTGCATTTTCATGATTGAAGGCATTCGTGCCTGTAAATTTCACTTCAGCACCCGAAACAGGAACTTCGGGCGTACGGAGGTAGTTACTTTTCAGGAAATCCGCTTTTTTCTCCTGGCTTGCCTGGATGCCATCGTAACCGACCGGGAAAGAAGCACGATACGTCACGGCAGGAAGAAAGCCCAATTCACTACCTACAGGTGCTTTCCAACTACCTTCTGCATTCAGGGTATATCCGGAGGATGCCAGCAGGGTGGAGTTACGGGTGCAGGATACGCTGATCTGGTCGTTGGTTCTGAATGCACTCAAATCGTAGTCATTGGCAGGTGCAGCATCCCCCAGCCTATCTGTAGATGAAGGGGAAGCGGAAGTGCCAATCTCGGCAGTAATGATAAGCGGAGTGCCTGACACTACCAGAATCCCCGATTGCTCGTCGGTGCAACCGGATGCCAGTAACAGGAAACCGGAAGCGATATAGGGCAGTATATTTAAAATCTGTTTCTTCATTGGTTCGTTTCTCCTTTCGTCAATTTATTCTATAACGGGCGGCACGTTCTGCGAACCTCCATCCTCTTCTGTCCAACCTTTTATTTCAACACTTTTCAGAGTGATGTCATTTTTGTCGAGTTGCAAGTTGTAGGTGTAGCGATACCCTTTCTTCCACTCATCTTTAAACAGGGTGGTATTGGCGGCGGTCAGGGTACGGTCGTTGGTTGACGCAGACTTTTGCCCCAATACGAGGTTCAGGGATATCGGGCTACTATTAGTTTCGTCATTCGCTTTCGGAGCAACCAATCCGTAAGCTACTGGTTTCGGGGCACCGATATTACCCGGAAGTTGGGAAGTTCCTGCGGTTGCTGTAAAAGTGATGGTGGCTGCTGTGGCAAGAGTGATTGTGCCGTCATTCAGTGCCAAGGTGCCGGCTACATTTGCAGCACGGAAAACGGTTGCGCCCATGCCGGTGGTAAGGCTGATGCTTTTCACATAGTCATATTCGCTATCGGGTACGCGCCCGGCTTTGTATTCGATAGTGAATACAAGTTGTGCTAAGGCGTGTTGCAGGTAGACGTTTGGGGAGGCATTACTTTCATTTACAGTGATGGCAGTGGCATCACCTGCAGTATTGCTTGCCGAACCGTAGAGGTAGTCGGTTTGTGAACAGGCAGTGGTGCTTGTGCCATCAAAAGTTTGCGCGGCAGGTAAGGTTAAAGGTATGGTCCGGGTGGTTCCGGATTCTGTGGGAACATCAGTTCCGACAACTGGATACCAAGCATAGAGGCGTGCCTGTTCGGTACGGAGGTTGAGTTTCTTTGCTCCGGTCCAAGTAGTACCGTTTGTGGTAGTAAAAGTAGTATAAACCATAGCAGGATCGGCATAGGCGGTATGCCCGTCAGTATGAGTAAGGTAAACGCCTATTTTATTTACCTGTCCGGTTACTGTGCCCGTTTCATTCACAATGGAGCGGGTTGAGACATTGGAGGCAGTACTGAAAGAAGGTTGCAGAAAGACAGGAATATCCGTGTCGGACAGGCAACCGGCGTCTGTACACCCACCTGCAAGCAGGAGGGTGCAAAAGACGGACAGGTAAAAAATTGAGAGTTTATTCATATATAAAATAAAACTAATAAAATTACTTAATTTCCAGACTAGCACTACCGACTACTTCTTCCCATTGTGTCACTGTTATAGTACCCAAAGAAAGCTCCGTACCACTTAATTTCACTGTATAGAGATGATTTTTTCCGGCAGGCCATGCACCGCTATTAGCGGTAGGTGCTGTCAATTTCACTGTGTATTCTGCTCCATCAATGGTGAAGGTAGCTTGAATTTTATCATTACCGATGGAAGTAGAAATGGGAAGCACCATGATACTGAATTTTTTGGCACCTGCACCGTTAGTAGTAGATTCTAATGTGTAACCATCTTTAATAGTACGCGTATAGGTTGCAGCAGTCGGAGTACCTTCCGTAATTGTACCGTTCTTAATATTCATTGTCGGGCTTGCGCCTTTGCTTAAAGTAGTACCGTCACCTACATTCTTCAGTACAATCTTCGTTAACTTACCTGTACCTTCATAATCGGCTGCTTTGTAAACACGAAAACTTACCATAGAAAGAGCATGCTTCATGGTCAATGGCACAGGGGTGGTTTTGTTTGATTTATTCGTAACACTTGAAACTGACGTTGCATACATACAATCTACTTCACCAGCGGCAGCAGCGATAGAAGTACCGTTTATATTATCAACGGCAGCGATTTCCGATTCAGTTTCTAAGAGGGTAACAGGAATCGTCAAACTAGTAGTATTATACAGAGTAGTAGTAGGATAATAAGCATAAATCGTAGCCTCTGCATTCGTCAGATATATTTTATCAGACCCGTCACTATTCCAAGCGCTGCTACTATACTTATATTTTGCATAATTATTACCTTTAGCAGTAGTATAATCATCTCCCTCAGCATATACCGCCACAGTAGTACCATCAGCGAACGCAGTACCATCTACTACCCCGCGTGTCAGCGTCACTCTTGGAGAAATCCGTAATTCCACCGGGTCGTTGTTTTCAGCAGTTCCGGTGTTTTGATCATCGCCACATCCGGCAGTCAGCAACAGACCGGAAATAAGGGCGAGATTCATCAGTTGTTTGGTTTTCATTATTATTTTCTTTTTATCATTCATAACAGTTCGTTTGTTCATGCTATTATGGAACTAAGTCCAGATCATCATCTACCGATACCAGTTCCCAGGGAGTTACTTTCACAGACAAGATACCTAACTCATTGTCAGATAACGTCAATGTGACTTCATGGGAAACTCCCGCCTGAAACTTTGTAGTCGCAGGAGCACCGGAGAAGACAATCGGAATATTCTGGTAAGTCCCCGTTGATGTTTCCACATCCAATGTATAGGTATGGCCCGCAGTCAATGGAGGAAGCAACAGATCACCCAATGCAATGGTAGTGCCATCGGATGGAACTTCCTTGCCCGTACCACCCTCACCGGGAAGTAGCGAAAGACCTTTCGCGCCACTGAATGTAGGAACACCCGTTGCCAATAGTAATGTCACGGCACTTTCCGCTTCGTTTACCTTCACACAAGTAATCTTTACTGCCAAGCCATCAGCCTGCTTCTTACAAGCCTTCAACTGCAAACGGGTCAGCAGATGTGAGAACTCCAACGGCTTGTCATAGCTGTTGTTGGTATTCCCGGCAAAGCGGTCACCGTCCCACTTGTTTCCACGTATTTCCGGTGCATACAGCAGATCTTCCTTGCCTGTGAGTGTATAAGATACATTACCACTACCATCGGAAACACCTGTCGGAGAAATTGCCACAGCATACAGCCAGCTACCCGTTTCGGGATAGACCGGCTGCACACCGTTTTGCAATTTCCAGGAGACGCTACCATCCGTACCGACTGTTACTGCATAACTTCCCTCATACTTCGCCGTAAGCCCGGAATAGTCTCCTTTGCTCGTGGTAAGCATTACGGTAGCATCGAAAGCCTTTTCCGGCAGGTTGTCGGCACGAGTGACGGAAGTCTGAATCAGGGCATCCCCGCCGGCACACAAATCCAACGGAACAGCCTCTTCAACAAGAAGAGAAACGTCGGACGAACAAGCTGCGAGAAAACACAGGGAAACAGACAGCACAGAATGAAACAAAAGGTGAAAGCGTCTCATGAGTAATTAATTAAATATTTTATAATTCAGCAGTACCGGAATCACCTGCAACCCACGGAGTAACGGTAGCAGTAGTAGTAATGTTAACAGCGCCTTCTGCACTGGCAGGTTCTTTAATAGTAAGGGTAATTTTATGAGACTTACCTGTTGTGGTAGTCAAATCGGAATCTCCGTTGACAACACGGATGTTATTGAAAAGTTTATCAGCACCGTCTACTGTAATAGTCACATCCAACAGTACTTGAGTAGCCTCCTTTATCATCAACGGATTTCCCGCTGCAGTGGCTGTTTCAGCAATAACAGTTTCGGTGACGCCGGAAACAGCCAAAGTTGCCGCAGGACTCCAAGTAATATTACCGTTTGCAACATCTACAGATTGAGGTACAGCAGCTTCTTGTACAGCAATGCTCTTCAAGGCAATACGTTTACCATTCCATTCGCCACCACCAGACACTTTATCCAGCTTAATCTCAAAATTCAATTGAGTCGTTTTATGGGTAAATTTCAAATCACGGGGTTCTGCTGCAGTGGTTCCATTACCTACAGTTATTGCCGGAGCATGCATGACATCCTGCGTACCGTCTTTCTGGCTAAAAGTAACAACAGTTCCGACATCGGCAACCTGACCGGCAGGAGATACACCGGCAACAAATGAATTGGTGTTATTATCCGTATGATAATAAAGTTCCTGATTCAATGAAATCTCTTTGGTAGTGCCTACAACGAAAGAGGCTGCCGAAATACTGGCACGGGCAGTCAATTGTTTTGTAGCTCCATCAATAACATTTTTATCTACTTTAGTAAATCCACTCCAATTCGAAGGTGTATCACCGTCGCATCTCAAAATAGTAGCAGTCACACTGGTTCCAGTTTCAGCTACTGCACGTGACACTGCACTCACGCTCTGACCAATACGGATGGGCACTGCATTTACAGGAGAATCCGGCAAATTACTCTGGTCACTTTCACTGCATCCTGCCGCAATCAACAAGGTTAGCAGAGCTAAACTCAATTTTGTTTTCATATTCTACGTCTTAATTAAATGATTAATAATTTATTCGTTCGTTTATATAGTAGTTACTATTAATACCTCACTCCCAGCCGGGAATATCTCCGCTACCGGAATCGCCTGCTTCCCAAGGCACAATGGTGGCGGTAACCCTGACAGGTACAGGATCGGGAAATGTGGGAGTCGGCAATTCCACTTTCACCGTATAGGCTATGCCGCCTTCGCCACCACCACCCTCGAAGCTGATAGCCAAGTCATGGTATTCAAGATCATGGGAACGGTCATCGTCAACGGCAATCACCATATCGAGTGTGAAGTCGGACTGAGGTTGCACCAAGGCATAACCGGGAAGTTGCAGTACTCCGTCTGTAAATGGAAGCCCTTCGGCATCAACTGTGGCCGAATAGATTGGCACAGGAACCGTGGCATCACCATAGGATAATGCACCGGTTTGTAAAGCCAGTGTGACTTGCCCTGCCAAACCATTGAGTTGCAGAGCACGGACACGAAGGGAAGGTATGTCATCGCCCTCCAAATGAATGGCAAAACTTAATTTCGTCAACAGATGGTTGTAAACCAACGTCCCTTTACTGTCGGAAGTAAAAGGTGAAGAAAGAGAACCATTTTGCTCACCGCTGAGCAGAAGGTCTTCGTCTCCGGTAAGGGTAAAAGTCAATGTGCCATCGGCAGCCATCGGTACAGGGGGATAGTAACCACGCAGAAAAAGCGATGTACCATCTTCGGGATAATAGCGTACTGGGGTAAGAGTAATCTCATTTGCCGTAGCGACGCCGTCCCAAATAGTAGTATAAAGCCCGGAAGATGTACCACAGGCAATGCATACAGGAGTGGCATCGAAGGCATCGACCGCCGCACGGGTATGAATACCTGCATAGAGGCGGATAGGCACAGGATCGGGTGCATCTTCGGACGAGTGTTTGGCACAACCGGTGAAGGTAGTCGCAACAAGAAGTAGCGGAAGCAGCACGCCACAAAGCTTGCCGAGAATGATGGGTAAATTCCTTTTCATTATAAATCGATCAGCTTGATTTCAGATAAATAAAGTCGGGTCATCTGGTTGATGACTCCCAAGCGATGGGCAGCAGCACGGTATTGCAGATACATCTTCTCCTTAGTAGGATGATTGCAATTCAGATGCTCGTCGAGAGCTTCCAATATATTTAGTAGAGATATATCCGTATAAGAACAGGTCAGCTCATACGAAGCCAGAAGCCCGGACGACGGAACTTCTTTACGACGAACCAATCTGGCCATCTCAAACTTTGTGAGAATGTCAATCAATTCTTGCGGCGCAATGGTTAATTGTGCTGTGCGATATGGTTTGCCACCAGCATAAATGTCGTATAATACGGCGATAGCTGTTTGTGTCAGTTGTGTGAGCATAATTGTTTGTTTTAACCGTTACTTCGTAAGTAACAGAAGCACGCAAATACGGAAAATATAAAGCGTTATAGGAACACGGCGGGCATCTTAAGTTGAAATCACGTGAGAATAGAGCGTAGAATATCACAGGTCCATGTAAAAGGTAAAACGTGGATAGGGAGAATACTGTGTGTTCTCATAGCCGAGAAGGCGGTGATATGTCGATTTACTGTCTGTCTTGGTTATTGGAGTCGTGTTTTCAGTTAAATATTATCTAAAATTATTTTTTATAATTTGTTTTTATCAAAATTTTAATATCTTTGCAGCAAGATTACGTATCTGTTACTTACGAAGTAACAGAAAACTTAAGCTCTACTCCACACATTCTTATTCCCGGTAGATATGTAATCAATTATTATCCGATTGGCTTTCTCAAGTTCATCGCCTCCAAAACTTTTCAGATATGTGCGGGTGACTTCCAATGAAGAATGTCCCAACCCTTCGGAAATGACTTCCTCCGGTACTTGACAGTACTTAGCAAGTGTAGCCCATGTATGGCGGGCGGTATATGAACTGACTTTTACACCTTCCACCCCACACAATGCGGGAAGTTTAGATAACTGTAAGTTCAGCTCACGAAGTTTCCTCTGATATTCTTCGAAAGCCTCTTTTTCTGAGTTAGCACCACTAAGAAGATTAAGGAGATAAGGAGAACATGCTTCACGATTACGATAGCGTTCAATCAACTCCATCGCTTCGGGAAGCACCTTCACACAGAGTTCCGTCCCCGTCTTCTGACGATGGCAAGTCAGCAAATCACCATTCAGATCGCCTTTATGCAAATGTGCCAAGTCGGTATAAGGCATTCCCTGCAGAAGCACCATCAACGAGAGGATATCTTGTGCTTGGCGCACTTTCGGCGGAAGTTGCCGTTTTTGGGGTGTATGCACGAGCTTTTGCATTTGCAAAGCCGTGACAGCCAGTTTCTTTTCCGAAACAACTCCCGTTTTCAAGTTTGCAAACAAGCGGAATTCACCTTTCACCAATCCACGATCTACCGCACGGTTATAAATCGCACGCAGCGCACGAATATAAGTGGAGATAGTATTGTAACTCTTTTGCTGATTTTCCATAAAAACCTGGAAATGCCGCAAAGCCCATCTATTAAGACCTCCCCAGAAGATTTCACCATCTCCTATGGATTCCGTAAATGCCCGCAAGGCATACTTGTAAATATTAGCAGTAGCAAAACGGCCTTCTTGCTGCAACTCTACAATGACTTCATTCATGAAGCCGGTTAAACTGTTTTGTTTCATAATTATATAATTAAT
>ULMJ01015492.1_pt1 | contig 13582 bp, 10 predicted proteins | sample 1951641 | NCBI WGS metagenome assembly ULMJ01 (sample SAMEA4835550, study PRJEB28245) | human gut metagenome | biome: gut microbiome; material: fecal sample | place: Denmark | collected 2008 | reverse complement strand
CCGCCACAAGATTATTTCCCAAACCCATGTTGGCTATCGAACTGTAATAATACCACATCGCATTTCGATTCGGTATATTAGAAAGCACATTTAATGCCTCCCGGAAACGCCGTGTATTAATATAGTTTCTTGCCGCCTGAAGTTCCACAGTCTCCTGACCGCCTCCGGAATAAGACTGCTGCTGACCACCTGTATAAGATCCGGAAAAACCGCCTTCCCGTTCCTTCATAATCTGATCATACGCTTCCTGAATCTCTTTAAACTTTTCCTCTGCCAGCCCTGACAGCGGATTGTCTACATACGAATCCGGGTGATACTTTCTGCTCATCTCCCTGTATGCTCTTTTTACTTCATCGTTACTTGCGCTTGGTGAAACACCTAACACCTCATATGGATTTGCTATCATAATCTTCTATTCCTCTTCTTTATTTTTTTCCAACTGCTTTTTATCATACTTTTCCCACACGCCTACATACAAAATATTCCTCAATATGTCCGCATCTTCAATACATGGCAGACGTTCAAACTGACTGGTACATTCTGCCAACACATAGGTCATCATCTCTTTACATCGCTCATCAAAGTCCGGTTCCCCGTACAACGAAATCAATGCGTTATAACTGCCATTTTCCAAATCTTTCTCAACATCGTCATACGCATCTAAAATATAGATAAACTTTCCAAGATAGAATCCCATCCTACGCAGAGTTTTGGTCCACACATCCTGTCTGTAAGTCAATAGTTCTGCCATCAACTCTCCAAAATACCTTGCCGTAATATCAATATTCTCTTCTTCCTGCTCCTCACATGTCTGCAGTTTTTTTAGGCATCTTCGAATTATCCTGCATTTCTTTGGATATTTTTTTTCAATCTCAAGATATGTCTTTCGGAATGCCCGAACTCCAACAAGTCCCGCCTTGCTCTTCTCATCTTTCCAATCATCTGCAAAATGAAAATAGGTCAGCACAATATTCATATCTGCCGCATATTCCGTAATCTCATTATATAGCATCTTCTGCTTTTTCGCCGGATGCACCACACATCGGTGTTCCTCAAGACTCATGTCACTCTCATAAAGAGAATGTAACAGAATCACAAGAAATGTCATATCATAGGTCAACGTCAACTGTCCTAAAAATCCATGCTTTTCTCGTAAGACTTTGCACAGTCCACAATAATACGCCTTATATTTGTAAAAATCTTTCATCTTCAGTTCCGGCTTAGACGCTGTCACATATCCAAACAAGATTTTCCCTCTTTCCAATTAAATCATTCTCAAAAAGTAGCATTGACATTTGCATATCTCGCTTATTATATCATACTCTGATTTTCTTTTGGAGTATTTTACAAATATTTTATGATTATATGGGATATTTGCAAAAAAACAAGATATCTTAGCCTCTAAAGCCACGATATCTTGTATATTTAACTTCATTTTAGTATGGAAGAAAAATAACAGAAAATACCATAACTAATATAATTGCCACGATAGACGGAACTGCCGTACGTTTCAGAATTCTCGTAGGGCTTATTCCCACAGTAGATGCTACTATCATGATAACTGCCGCAACCAGTGAAATTGTTCTAGATAAATTCGCAATCATCTGCATTGGCAACGTGATCAGCATTCCATGTACCCCTGCCGTTTCAGCAATTCCAGGAATCATAGCAATTACTGCATAGAACATCGCAAGTCCTCCTCCACTAAGGATTCCAAACAAACATGTCGCTAATCCAAAAATTACCATTCCCTGCAACATAGGATACAGAATCGCCATTAAAATAATCGCAAGACTAGATGCACTTGGCACAACCAATGTGGGCACTGATTTAGACTCCGACAATATCTATTGCCTTTCAAACGAAAACAGTGGTAACTCGATGATTTCTATTCTAGCCGGTGCAAACGATCTCTTTACACCAGAAGATATAAGAAAAAAAGAAATCTCTTTGAAAATACAGGATATTGCCCGATTCAATCTGAAATTCCTTTAGACACTGTTTTAGAAGCATGTAGGATTGCACATGAACATGGCGCAAAAACCATCCTAAAGCCTTCTGCATGTAATTCGCTCTCACTAGAGCTTCTTTCCCATGTTGATATTATTGTTCCAAATGAGGATGAGATTGCAGAACTCTTAGGGAATTGTAACACTTCCCTCGAACAACAAACAGAAATGTTATTAAGTTGTGGCGTAGAAATTGTTATCGTGACTCTAGGCGCTCGAGGATGTTATGTCAAAACAAGAGAATGGAGTGAATATTTCTCTGCCATCTCATTCCCATCTATAGATAATACCGGAGCCAGCGATGCATTTATCAGTGCATTTGCCTCCTATCTAATGATGGGATACAGTATCCAAAATGCTGTACGTATCGCTTCCTACGCTGCAGGTTTTTGCATTCCCCGAGAGGGTATCGTACCTGCTTTAATTGATAAAAACAGTTTAGAATCTTATATACGTCAGCGTAATCCTGAATTGTTACAAAAAAAGACCGCATTAGTATTATATGAAATAGTATTGAATATAATAGCTCCTACCATAAAAGATTGCACTTCCATATCATAACATTTTCTTTTCTGCTTTATTAACCATTTATATTGAAGCAAAAACACCCACACACAATCCAAATTACTTCAATCAATGCATACATTTCTTTACCTTATTTTATAAGTGCATCTATTTTTGCATTCTTTTCTTCTTTTGTGATAATACCCATTTCACATTGTTGCTCGATTCTTCTGATTTCTTCAAAATTATCCACTTTTTTCTTGGCGATGCTGATTTCGAAATTGTATTCATCCTGAGTGATGACATCCATTGCAAGCGCACGGTCGAGCTTTGTTTTTTCCTCTGCAAACTCTGCTTCAACTTTTGCTTTCTCTCTAAGAACTGCATTTTGTTTCATGCGTTTTTCCAATTCAACCAACTGTTCTTCCAATTCCTGTTTTCTTGTCAGTTTCGGATCCATCATGGTCAACAAATCACTAACATCAAGATTTCCCATATCCCCTGTCTTTACAACATAATCAACATATTTCTTTCCAATCTGTATATATGCCGCATCTAGCTCCTGTTCAATTACATTAATCTGCATTTTTAAAGAATTTAATTCTGCATTATCCTGTACAGATGTACCTGCTGATGCCCCCACATTTGTTGCCGACTCTACAAGGCTATCTCCTACATTTTTTACTGTCTTTAAAGCTTTATCTAAAATTCCCATTTTCTTATATCTCCTTTAAAACTTACTTCCACATACATTACATTTCCATCTTTTACCCAAATCGTCTGCACCTAAAATTCCAAAAACTCCGATTTTCGCATACTTTCCTACTGTTGAAATTTTTTGGACATTCTTACTTCCACAGACAGGGCATGACATATGGAATTGCTCTTGTCTCATTTTTTCATTCGTCTCATCAATGCGTCCTTGTTCTTTTGCATCGTTTTCTTTTCTAATTTCTTCTTTCTTACTACCTACCTCAGCATCATAGTTTTCGCCAGCTTCAATTACTTGAATGAGTTCTTTTCTCGCTTCTTGCGATTTAAAAAATGAACCATTCGTCATCAGATACTCCTGGGGTACAGGCTGCATATTACTTCCGCAAACTTTACACATTGTCTGATTATCTTTTGATTTTATATTTTCAATATTGGCACATTTTTTACAATAATAAAACATTTCTTTCACCTCTTTTCTTTCGTCAATCCTTTTCATAACTGTTATATTTCTTTTATGGGTGTATATATGCTCATATATAATGATACCATATATTTATGATTCTTACAACTAATGGCATACTAAAATATAATAATTTCATGGAGGTAAACACACATGAAAAAAGAAAATCCTTTACGGCATCTTCCGTCTGCGCAAAAATCATACGGAAAGATACAAATACATTTAGCTGATATTCTAAAAGAAAGAAACATCTCTCTAAACCAATTATCTTTTCGAGCTGAAATGCAAAGGACACAATTAAGAAATTACCGCGATAATAAAATCCAACGCTTAGACATTGATATTTTATTGAGATTATGTTATGTATTGGATTGCGACTTATACGAACTCATTGAATACATTCCACCTGTTCAAGACGAAGAGTAGATATATGTCTTCACCATATAATGATTTTAAAGTCATAGAATAAATAGCATATATCTCGCTTCCGTCATCCCATAGTTTTAATGTATCCAAATACCACTCTCTATGCCTTGTCAACCATCTCCCATCATCCATGACAGATACATCCTCAACTTCTTCTCCTATATGGAGTCTGCGAGGATAACAGTCAAGAATATCTTTTATTCCTGTCATATCATCTGTAACTGGTTCTAAGAGTATTGCAACAAATCCGCTTTTCCCAAGTTCCCTTTCTTTCAGAATATTTTCTACTTTATTCAGGATTCCATTCGGAAGCTGATATTTTCTTTTAAACAAAGGTTTCAGTCGCCTTAAAAGAATAAGTTGACTTTTTGAGTAGATTTTAATGTACATTTCTTTCACCTCTTTTCCTACATCTATATTTAAAAAATAATATACGTTTGCAAAAAAAGACAGTATCAGGAACATACAAATCTCTTTTCCAATACTGTCTTTTCAAATTTTATTCGGCTATTTTGGTCTTTTTATTTGCCTCGCGACCAATTTGCGACCAATTCTGCGACAAACATGACTGTTCTTCGGATTTCCTTGTCTGCCTTTCCGATTTTCTCTCTCAACTATTGAAATGCTGAAAAACCGCCATTTTACGCACAAAAAAACCACCGCCCCCGAAGCTCTCTCGACTTCAAAAACAGTGATTTCTACCTGCGCCTTCAGGGGTTCGAACCCTGGACACCCTGATTAAGAGTCAGGTGCTCTACCAACTGAGCTAAAGGCGCATCTCGCATTATTGAATTTATTCTCTTTAACGCAAGGAATATTATATAATAATTTTTTTATAATTTCAAGTGCTTTTTTTATTTTTTATAGAATTCCTCTGCTTTTTCTCTGAATATTCGCCTGAAATGGCATTGACTTGTTTCTTTTTCGCCCACAGCCTCAGCCAGAACAGCTAAAACTGCAGGTAATCAGATCCGGTTCAACCGGCAATAGATTTTACAATGAAATTTTTTCTTCAAACTCTTCCACCGTTTTCGCTTGGAATGCCATCTTCGTCCACTGCTTCAGCACTTCCAACTCCTGCTGGCTTTGAATTTTGTCGCAAATTGTTTCCGAAACAGTCCCAAGATTTTGCAAATACAAAAGCAGTGTCTCCTTGCATCCTTCCACGCGCCCTTCCGCACGTTCATCCTTCAGCATTTCTTCAAAAATCATAAAACGTTCCTCCATCTCTCTGTCTGCTTTGACCTCACGAATAAATTTCTGAAGCCTTTCCACATATGAATCGTGGAATTCTCTCTCACTTCCCTCAACATCCTCTCTTATATAGTTCAGAAGTGTTACAAGCTCCTTTGGAACTTCACTTTCATTCTTTCCATGCGTATTTAAAAATACAATGGTTCTTCCATCCACAAACTTCACTTCAGCAGACTCTTCGCATTTCATCCGTAAAGTATAACGATACTTCCCTTCTCCAAATGGATCAAAATCACAAATGAAAATGACGTATGTATTCGGAAGTTCTGCATAATCCTCACCCGACAACAGCATCTCCATGTCCATCTGACTCTGATAATAACGGCTTCTCTTTCCAAGTGCCGGTTTCTTTTCTACTTGCATCTCTACATTATAACGTGTCTGCTTTTCGTCCTTCACATACACATCAAGACGGACGCCTTTATACTCCGGATGATAGACGATGCTCTTTTCTTTACTGATTTCCACACGATCGATTGGAATCTGCAGCACTCGCTCCAAAAGCCCCTTGCAATTTCCCTCGTCCATCATGACTGCCCCAAACATGAAATTATCTTTAATTGTAAGTTCCTTTAACTGTTTTTTTCTTCCCATACGACTCCTCCATATGCAGAGGAATTCTATAAAATAATTTTAACAGAAGAAATCTGTATCCACCAGTTTTAATTTTATTTTTTCATAATAACCACATTCCCCAATAACGATTCCTCTTTGTCCATTCAAATAGATAGAGTTCCTCTAAATATATATCAGATACAACGAAAATCCCCAAAAAGATTAATATCATAATTTCGTTTCCTTATTAAGCTATAATTAAGGGAGCAAAAAAATTTGCTCCCTTAACACGCATCTTTCTTAGATACTTCTTTTCTTTCTTTTAAACACCACTACTGCTCCGGCTACCATCAGCATCATCCATACTATCGACAATGCTTCATCGCCTGTCTTCGTTGCTTTATCTGCGCCACCATTTGGTTTTGTATTTCCCTGCTGACCGCTTTCTCCTTGAGCTGAATTTGGTTTTTCTGGATTTGCTTTCTTTTCTTCCAATCCATCCATCGCCGCACGAAGCATCTTTTCCGCCTCTTTCACTTCCGTCTCAGATGCATTTCCGTTTCCAAATACAGCCTCTGCCTTTGCAAGCACCGTACGGAATACTACTACTGTTTCTTCGGTATACTTGGCAAGATCAATTCCTTCGGCTTCTTTGAGAAGTTCCTCTAATTTGCTCTTATCCGGAATCAATCTCAGTCCAAAGATTGCCTGAAGCAGTGTGTCATATGCTGCATTTACCTGCTCCTGTGTGGCTTCTTGATTATCGTATACAGACTGTGCCGCCTCTCTTGCTGCCATAAACGCATCTGCTGTTGCCTTTGTATACTCATCAATTTTTTCCACATATTTTTGTGAATCTTCGAGTAATCCTTTTAATTTTGTCTTATCTGCCAAAACAACATCTTCCAGTCCGTCTATCGCTGCCAATAATGCTTCTCTTGCAGCGTCAATTTCTTCCTGAAGTACATTGCCGTCTGCAATGATTTCCTCTGCTTTTGCAATCGCATCTTTCAGTACCTGTACAGATTCCGGTGTCTTTCCTTCTGTATTTGTTGTTTTTGCAAGTTCTAAGGCAAGCGCTAAGTCATCTGTGTTCCCTGTAAATCCTAACAGATGTACGTTTGCAAGAAGTGCTTCATAAGCGGCGTCTACCGCTGCCTGCTCTGCTTTTTCATCTGCCATTACCGCTTTCGCCTCTGTAAGCGTTTTCTCAAACAACGTTTTCACAACATCTACAACATCCGCATATTCCGCCTTTTCTTTTTGACTTTCCGCATACGCGATAAGTGCTTCTAGCTTCAACTTATCTACCTGTTGTACATCTACGCTTGCATTTCCATAAACTGTGTCTTTGTTTGCCGGATTGACCAAACCATCTTCCGTCTCTACGACCGGTGATTTCTTACCAACTGTTGGATGTGAACACCATTCCGGCATGCGTACAATAAAATCATATGAAGATTCAGATTCTGCAAGTGTTCCTTTATACGTAAGTACTTTATTTCCTTCACTGATAGATTGGAATGTCAAAATATCCTTTCCTCTCTCAAGTCCCGGATATAAAATATCCAATGTCGCGTCTGAAAGTTTTTCTGCATTTGTTGCCGGTTTCTTTAATGTAACTGTCGCTGTAATCTCGTCGCCCGGTTTCGGGTTCTTTGGTGAAATTACAATTTTCTCAATCGCACTGTCTTCTTCCTGTAAAACATCCTGCAGACGATACTCTGCATAATTCATCGGAGCTCCATTGTCAACATGTGTTTCGTATAACAATCCAATGTTTCCATCCGGAAGTTCTGTCAAGCATGAATAAATGAATTCATCTCGATTAATTTCATAACGATATTTCCAATCTACCGTATACTTTTCACTTCCGTCTGTATTTTCATTGATCAATCCAATACGCATCACACCATTTTTACGAATTTCTCGATGTTCCGGAGACGATAAAATCAAAACTGGTTTGCCTTCAATTGTTTTACTGTAATTAATCACAGATACCATTGAATTACCGCAATAAGCAAGCTGTGGATCCTCTTTAAAAGCTCCATATGTAATTCCATCTTCACTGTCTGCATATCCCACATAACCTGTCGTTCCTCTTGCATACATACGGACACTTCCATCCGGAAGCTCGACAAATTGTGCTTCACTTGTCTTTCCCGGATTCAGGGATTCACTTGTTGTCAATGTTGTGACCGGACCTTTCTTCCATGTAATACCGTTGTCATCACTATAGAGAACACTTGCCCTCTCACCTCTTCCTGCCACTGTAGAATATACCGGAATCAAAATACGTCCTGCAAATTTTCCTTTCTGAATCACATGTCCCCGTCCCGGTCCAAATCCTAAGAATTTTTCATCTTTATCTTTCAGTTCATTTAAAATCTGAGGAGATGACCAAGTTTTTCCTCCGTCTTTACTTGATGCCATCCACAAATAAGAAGTGCGATATACTTGCAGTTCGGAATCCTCATAGAAAATATTCATCGGAACGTTTTTCCCATTATATTTCAAATTCGGATCTCTTTGCTCAACAGTCAATGCCTGTCCGTTTTTATACAAATTAAATTCTTTGTCAACTGTGTACTCTGTCGCTTTATTATTTGTGAAATCCCATACTGTACCGTCTTCTTTGATGCCCATCGTAAAATTGTTCATATTTGTGACATCTTTTCCTTTTTCTGTCAACGCCAAATATTTGTTTCCGTCAGCTTCAATCATTCCGGAGCCTTCTTTGCTCTGTCCTGAACCAGTTCCGTATGGGAACGCATCTGCCATCAAGAAAATTGTTCCATCTTTTGCCTGTACAATTACCGGATCTATAAATGATGCACTGTTTTTATTGACTACTCCCGGTTTATCAGAAATATCGACAAAATGGAATGGAATCGTTGCGTCCTCCCATTGACTCTGACCTGCCGGTCTGAACGCTACTGTTGTATCTAAGTTATTCGGCGAGTCTGCCGCACTTCCAAATCTCGCATCTGCTGCCGCCATCAATCCACCATCTGCCAATGTAATCAACGCCGGAATACGGAAATATCTCGAACCCGATTCATCAAACACACCGTCTTCCTGTGGTTCTTCAGGTTCCGGTACAGAAACGTCAATACTCGTGTACGCAATCATCTCTTCATCTGACATTGCTTTTGAATATACGCTCAAATCCATAATTGTTCCAACAAATGGAAACTTGCTTGTGTGATTACGTGGTGTCCATCCCAAAGTAACGGCATCCATATCTGTTATATCTTTCAGCATTCTCCAAGTCGACTCATCCAATGTTTTTGTATCAGTCAATTCCCCATTTACAAAGAGTTTCAATGTATGTGTCTTCGGATTCGCTACAAATGCCATCGCATTTCCTTCTGCGATATTCAGACAATTTACTTTGGCACTGTAATTTCCCCATTCTCCACGAAGTTCATATCCCATTGTCGCATTATTTGCATACAAATGGAAATAATTTGCCATTGCACTGCTCTGTGAAAAACTGATTAAAGAGCCGAGTGAAGTCGGTCCCACAAATTGAGCCGTTACCGTAATTTCATCTAACTCCTTGCTGGAATCCAATACCTCTTTTCCAAGATCTCTTCCGCCTTCACTTCCATCAAATTTTGCCGCCTCTTTCAGTGTATAGATTAAATCTTTTGCCTCAGCAGTAAATTCCACTGATTTTTTAGAAGATACATTTTGTGCAAGATCAAATGCCTCTACTTCTACTTTATATGTTGTACCCTTTTTCAATCCTGCTAACTGATAGCTTGTACTTGTTGTCATATCTTTTAACGTTCCATCCACATAAATACGATATCCTTCTACTGCGACATTATCCGTCGATGCATTCCAACTGATCATCGCTTTTGTGTCTTGAATCAAAGACGCTTTCACATCAGTCGGTGCAGATGGTGCTTCCTCATCTCCGGTATTATTGTAAGCAATAACAGGTGTTACAAAAAATCCCGGATTATCCGCATCTGCTGCTGTCATACACTCAATACGGATAAAATCACCTTGTTCTACTTTGACATTTTGAGATTCTAATGGTACAAATTCTCCATTTGTCTCTGTCATATTGATTGGCGTAATCAAATCTTCCCCATTCTTTGTAATTTTTAAGAAAGATGGTCCGCCTGATGTCGTTCCACGCAGTTTCGCTCCGCCGGCTACACTTCCACCACCAAAACTCAATTTCACACTTCCTGATTTCGGTGCTCTCCAAGCCATAGCCGCACTCTCTACGTTTGCTCCATTTTTATTGTACAACGGCCCTGAAACAAGTCCATCCCCTATATTTTTATCAAATCCAACCATCGCCCAAGTGTTTGACATACCGCCTTGGTAGCTTTCCATCCAGCCGCCCCATTCATCCTGAACGTCCATATTGACATAGTTTCCATCTTTGTTTTTATATTGATAGAACCATACATTTCCTTGTTCTGAAGAATGCTCCTCTCCATAATCATAATCGTTTTTCACTTTTATGATATAGTCTTTTGTCACATTGCTTTCCGCACGAACACGTAAAATCATACCATCTTCTATGACAACTCGTCCAACTTCTTTATCCTCTTTCAAAATAGTTGCCTGCGCTTTTGGTGCAATTTCGATATTTTCTAAAACATCTGTCGTCGTTGTCGGATTCTTTTCCTTGGAAGGAACATTCAAATACTGTTTTGCTCCGCTTCCCGTAATCATATATGGTGTACTTACAATCTCTGAATTGGAATCCGGCACATAACGTCCTGTCTCAAATGCGCCTATATCCGGCATCATATCGAGCTTATTTCCAAAAAAGTCTTGTCCCCCCGCATCACTGACTGGTTTTCCTGCATCAATTGCCGGAGAACTGTTTTGCAGTTTATATCCGTCAAATACACTTCTGTCATAAACATTTCCATTTTCCTGTGCTCCTGCAGGCGCTTTTCCACCGTTTACAAATTGCGGATCTTCCGTAATCGCATTTTCATCTTTTGGAATGCTCGAATAATTATAATAAACATTATTGCTCCAGTTTGCCTGAATTCTTCCCCAGTTACATACAGAAGCCGGAGCTGCTTCTTTTCCATCATAATAGAAAATATTGTTATAAATATTACTCTTTCCTCCGGACATACGATTTACTGGAACGTTTTCTTTCATATAGAAAACATTGTTGTAAATTTCTCCATTTGGATTACCGGAAAGATTCAATACACCTCCCAAATCATTCTGACTGATATTATAACGGAAAACAGTATTCACCGCCTGTCCAAGACAGAACATAACACAGCCCCCTGCATTGTTAGAAGAATAATTATATTGATAAATACAATTATCCCCCGAATCCGCATCCCATGCCTGACTGTCTTGGCTCAAATAAGAGTCATAGCACTCATTATACTGGAATAACGGCGTTTTACATTTCCATGGCCAAATGCCTGCTGCTAACATACCGCCTCTGTTTTTATGACCGTTTTTATCACTAACCGGATATTTATAAATTCCATTATTCATATCCCTTGAAAATTCTTTCACAACATTACGCTCTACCAGAGGACGGAAACAATACATCATTGTAATACCGTCTCCACCAAGGTCAGAAAGATAGTTATTCCGAACAACAACATTTGTAGAACCATATGTTCTCACCGTATCATCCGGCAATTCTGCCGTCTTAAATTTATCCCAGTAACATGTATATCCTACTGCAATTCCCCAGCGGTTCACATTATCCAAAGTACATCCCTCAATCAAAACATCATCATATTTTGCAATACCTGTTGATGAATCCTTCGGCTGTGCACAGACCATATAAATACCGCCATTACACATATGCTTGTTATATACATTTCCCTGTATATTTCTGATATCGAGATTACGAAGCACAATATGATCTGCTGTTCCGATATTCTGAGTGATTCCCGCTACTCCGGTTCGATCCATTCTATCTGCAGAATTATACTCTTCTCCTTCTGCAAAATTTCCTTCATTTGTCATTGCAATATTGCTGATTTCTATATATTCCACGTCATATAATAGAATACAAGAAGATACTTCTCCTCGCAGAACATGACTGCTGCTGTCCAAAGAAGCCAAATTATAATCTTGATACCAAACCCCTTTTCCATTTGTATTGATAAGCGGCAGTGGTTTGGACTCATCTCCATAACTGCTGATAATAATCGGTTTTTCTTCTGTTCCGGAACCTTTTACATGAATATACTGATCTTCAAACACCGATCCACGTTCCAGCAAAACCTGATCTCCTGGCTGCAATTCCAACTTATTAATTTGATCCAGCGTCTTAAAAGCTTCCTCAGCACTCATACCGGAATTTTCATCATTTCCATCTGAACTGACATAATAAACGTTGTTCTCGGCAACTGCAGTTTCATTCATTTCCACCACTGTATTTTTTGCAGTCTGTGCTTCCGAGCCTTCTTCAGCAGACACATCCACTGACAATGCCATATTCAAAACCATTGTCGCCGCTAACATTCCTGCTAAAAATTTTTTTCTGTTTCTCATACGTTCCTTCCTCCTTTTGAATTGTTGATTTCGCACACAAAACCGTTGATTAATTTTGTGTTTTCATTACTATATAACAAATATTATCAAATTCTATTTTTATTTACCACCAAGATAGTTGGGTTATGTTTAGATATATTGCGGTTTTTTTGTTCTATTTCCACACACTGCGCTTGCACATTATAATTGTTAGCTGTATGATAATAAAAGAATCTATTTCCTCTTTTTTATAAAGATACAAAAAATGAAAGTGAGTTGACAATTATGAGTACGGAACGTTATGAAACATTAACAGAAGATGTCTCTTTTGATTTTTTCAAACTGATATATGCTTCCACAGCAAAATATGAAGGAGATTGGCATAGTACACTCCATGCACATCAGTGTACAGAACTTTTTTATGTAACTGCGAATCACGGACAATTCCGCGTTGGAAATACATTTTTCCCTGTCCGTTCTGATAACTTGATTATCGTAAATTCCAATGTAGAACACACAGAACTCCCTTCCGAGGACAGTCCTTTGGAATATATTGTCCTTGGAGTAAGTGGCGGGGATTTTCTTCTTTCAAAAGGTGGTGATAATCGCTATTGTGTCATCGATTGTTCAAAAGACAATCAGATTATCCGTGATTTAATGGAACAGGTTCTTACAGAAGTAAAAGAAAAATCCCCCCATTACACAATCACAGTCGACGCACTCCTCCAGCTTTTATCAGTCCATCTTTTACGAAATAAAAAAATTACAGTTGTACAGCCTCTAACAAATAAAACAAGCATACAATGTGCAGCTGTCAAACGTTATCTTGACGAACATTTTAAAGAAGATATCACTCTGGAAAAACTGGCACGCGTCGCCTTTTTAAACAAACACTATTTGACTCATATATTTACACAAGAATATAAGATTTCTCCTATTAATTATTTGGTACACCGCCGTATCGAAGAAGCCCGCTATTTACTAGCACAAACAAATTACAGAATTTCCGATATTGCAAATATGCTCGGATTTTCTTCCAACAGCTATTTTTCTCAAACATTTCATAGAGTTGTTGGCGTTTCTCCTTCACAATTTCGTTATCAAAATTCAGAATTGTAAATAATACATTTGTTTTCATAAAAAATAGGCTTCGCCTATTCAGCTCCCC
>ULMJ01032984.1_pt1 | contig 13604 bp, 6 predicted proteins | sample 1951641 | NCBI WGS metagenome assembly ULMJ01 (sample SAMEA4835550, study PRJEB28245) | human gut metagenome | biome: gut microbiome; material: fecal sample | place: Denmark | collected 2008 | reverse complement strand
TAGTTCAGACGCGCATAGTAAGAGAGAAGCACATGGCGCTCGTCGGAAGCGGCAGTCGTACTTTGTATCTCGCCTAATGTGCTCAGTTCACTGTATTGAGGGGAAGTACTCTTCCAGTATTGATAATCATATCCCACAGTGGCATCAATACTGCTCTTCCAAGAGTCAAGGTATTTATTGTAATTGAAATAAGTAGTCAGCAGGCGGTTGGTGTTCTTTTGCGGGCCATATTTATAATCACGCCCGTTAGTTGTCGCATACTGGGCTGCCTCAGCCGGAACATATATTTTGCCTTGTCCCTTGGCATAATCATACCCCAAAGTAGCATGAAATTTCAATTCGGGCAGGAAGTGCATTTTGTAGTCCACATCAAAGTTACCGACCAAGCGGGAGACACGGCTGGTTGATTTATATTGTTTGAGAGCCCCCAAAGGATTGACCGTACCACCTGTAACCAACTGCCCTACATTGTCAGTGGCCTCGGTGTATCCGCCAAACGTATCGTTGCCCGAATAAACCGGGATGGTAGGATTCCAGGTTGCTGCATTCCAAATGGCATTTGAATTGGCGAAACGGTTATCGTTACGCGAACCTTTCACATTGAAGTTCAGTTTCAGATGGTCATCAAAGAAACTGGGAGATAAGGATACACTTCCTGTGATGCGCTCTGCATTGTCCGTCTTCACCAAACCATCCTGGTTATAATAACCTATTGACACACGGATAGGAAAGTTCTTTGCCAGACGGCCGGACAGGCTGAGATTATTGTCCGTACCGAAAGCATTATGATAGATTTCATCGTTCCAATCCGTGTAGGTATTACCCAACAAGGCTTTCTGTGCATCCGAACCCTGAGTATTGACTACATTGATGAACTCTTCGCGTGAGAGCATATCGTTCAATTTAGTACGGGTCTGTATGGAATTGGTAGTTGTGAAACTCACTTTCATACGGTCAGTACTTCCTTTCTTGGTAGTAATGATAATGACACCGTTTGATGCGCGCGAACCGTAGATGGCGGTGGACGAAGCATCTTTCAGGATAGTCATACTTTCTATATCGCTCGGATTGATTAATGCCAAAAAGTTACCGTCATTACCACTGATACCACCTGTTTCGAGGGGCACACCATCCAGAACGATAAGCGGGTCGTTACTGGCATTCAGCGAAGCGCCGCCACGGATACGGATGGTACTTCCGGCTGTGGGTGAACCACTATTGCTCATAATCTGTACACCGGATACTTTACCGTTAATAAGTTGCTCAGGCGAGGAAATCAGTCCTGAATTGAAATCCTTGCTGCTGACGTTGGAGACGGATCCCGTCAGGTCACTTTTGCGGGTTGTTCCGTAACCGATGACAACCACATCACTCAGTACCTGAGAGTCACTTTTCATCTTTACATTCACAGTATTATTACTTGGAATGGGAACAGTCATAGTTTCATAACCCACATAAGAGATTTGCAAAGTGGTAGTTCCCGAAGGAACAACAATGGAAAAGTTTCCGTCAAGATCGGTTATCACGCCGGTACTGGTGCCTACCACCAAAATACTGGCACCGATAAGGGGCTCGTTCGTGTCGTCTACGACATGCCCGGTTACTTTTCTTCCGTCCTGAGCGGAAAGCGGGCTCATAATTGCTGATAGTGCGATGCACAGCAGGCATAAAAAAGCTGTGACGCGATGTCTTAAGGTTTTGTTTCTCATACTTGGTATTTAATTTAAAAGTGTTACTTATTCCAGCCAAATGCCGCCTATTTCTATTTCCGCCTGTTTCCCGGCAGTTCCTTCAAAGGACAGTTCAAGGCTTTCTATCTTTTCTACCTGGAAAAGAATCTCCGTTTGCGGACGGAAATAATTGTCGAGGAAAACCGGATAGGCATGAGGCAACAGGGCGGTATTAGCCTGTCGCAGTTCCGTGAGAGGAATTCGGATGATATCATCCGTTACAGCCTTACACGGTGCAAGATAGGTATATCCGTCCGAAGTAATGAAACCTGCTTTAAGCCCTTCCGGCATCTTCTTCACATGCAGGCAGAGGGTATGGCTGGCGGCAAGACGTTCGGGACGACCGCTAATGTCATCTTTAATATAGCGGCGAAGGAAGAAGACCGGGTTCGGGTCCTTGGACTCAAAAGTAATGCGGAGAGTCGGTTTCTCCGTCGGAGCATTCTCAATCAATTCACGATTGGTACGGCTCCACTCCGGTAAGGTATAGACTTCCAGGTTATTGTCGGTATCTCCCACTTTCAGTAAAGAAAGTGACTTCGTAGAAGCAACTACATTCGTCTCCCACAGGGTAGCCGTAGTATAGTCCCAATCCAGCGGACTCTTGGCTACCCCGGAAGGGAATGTCTGTCGTTTATCTCCCCGACAAACAACGATGTTATACCTAAAACAACCTTCTTTTATATCTGAGGCAGGAACAATGGCACAATAAGTGTAACCACCTGCATAGTTCATCTTTATAGATGGGTTCTTTTCATTCCAAAAGGAGATTTTATCAGTATAGATGATAACGGAGTCGGGCTGTTCATTACCGGCTATAGTGGCTTGTATGATCAGGTCTTTGCCTGCATCAACAGTTCTCACCGGAGAATGATTGACTATGAAGTCAAGGTCTGAAGGTTGAGAGTGTAGAGTTGGGGAGACGTATTCGCCGAGAGTGATGTTTTGCCAACGGGTATCGGCAGTCCAGGTTCGGGAAGCGGATATGCCTTCGCGCTGCAAAAGATAAACGCCGGGGCGAAGGGCGGAAATAGTACCGTTCGTGGCGGAACTATGCCGGAAGTTATCTTTATCTAATCCATTTATTTGGAAATGTTTACCCAAGTCAGGTAAATCCAATACCATATCCCATGCATTGGAAATGATATGCATCACTTCTTTATCCAAAGAAGGTTTGGCAAACGGATCGCTCACCTGCACCACATCGGGCATAACTTCCAGACGCCAGACACCATCTTCCAACTTATCTATCCAATAAGCACCTGTACCCTCGTAACGGACAACGGGAGAACTGCCACATCCGGCAATGGCACGAAGCCGTGAAACATCTTTCGGAAGGGTCTGCGTCGTATTGGAATAGTAGAATTTCTCTCCATCGTTCAGTTCACTCAAATCCTGTACGTAGCTGACGCGGAAGTCATTGAACAGCGTATCTGCCGGATAACCTCCAAAGCTCTCTCCCCTGCCCACTTTTTGTGCCACTTCTGCGGCAATCATCAAGCCAAGAGCCTTGTTCGGAGTATAAGCCACATTCAGGTAATGAGTCTGATATTCGGTATTATATGCCGCCATATCAATAGGATCATACGCAAACTGTGTAATCCACTGGAAGCCGGCAGAACGGAAAGTGCGGACAGTGGCAGGATAAAGATAGGAATAGAGATTGTCCGCAGGATCAAATTCATAAACCAAACGCGCCTTTTTATTGAAACCTTTCAAATTGGAGAAAGGAATATCGTAGCGGTCTACCGCAGGCAGGAAGTTTCCTTTACGGGTATGTCCGGAAACAAGACCGACGGGATACCATTGATAAGTAGTACCTTGAACAGCAGTATCGTAGTAAGCTTCAACCACATGCTGATTGTGGCTGACATTATAGAATACCGGTTTCCGGTTGCCTGCACGTTTCAGGGCAGATAACATCTTGTTGATATAAGCACGTGTCTCAGCTATCGTACCCGGATGGCAAGGTTCGTTGTTGATTTCAAAACCTACAATGTAAGGATCGTCTTTATAGGCATAGCCTGTGTAAGAATTGACGTGGCGCACAAGAGCGGCAATGTATTTTTCCTGCGCAGCAATAGCTTCTGCATCGCTATGAACAGCACATTTATCATAATCGTAGGAAAAGCCGCCGGTAGGCTGGTTACGCTCGGGATAGCCATTGCCGAAGTTGGTTTGAGCAGTGATAACGATGCGAATGCCACGTTCCTGCAATTTAAAGATAAGATAATCCAGCAGTTCCAAATGTTCGTTCTCCAGCAGGTTACCTTCGCCATCGGAAATCTCAACGTCCCAGATGTGGATGCGGTAAGCATTCAGTCCCAGACGCGCAAAGTGGTAGACATCACGGTCGATAGCAGCTTTGCGGTCAATGCCCAGATAGCCCATTGCACGGTAAGCATGGGCAAAAGGCAGGGTATAGTTCACTCCGAAGAAAGAGGCCTCTTTCCGGGTATCGGACCAGCGCATGATGCCGTTACCATCTACGTAAACAGTAGGGATGCTTTTGGATGCTTTGTTTTGTGCCGGGACAACTGCCATCAGCAAACAAGTAATCAGGAGTAGAATGTGTCTCTTCATGTCATCAAATTAAAGTTGGTTTTCTGTTGGCAAAAGTAGCGGAGAGAAGGAATTTACGAAAGTATATTTCGGACATAAAAGGATAATATTGAGACATGAGACGACCATAGAACACCTTGTGAGAACGATTTGTGTTAAATGAGCAAACAAAAGACATGAAATGCCGTTCTCTACAAAAGTATTTTTCAAGACCTAACCAAAAAGTTTTATGAGTATGAACAAGCTGAAGTTTTCTTTCCTGCTTCTGATGTTTCTGACATCAGTTCCGGTTTTTGCCGACTATGCTCCTGTCAATGTACAGGAAGCTTTAAAAAAGATGTATCCCGAAGCTAAGGACGTCGCCTGGACCCGGGATGAAGCGTATTATGTGGCAGACTTTATATTGAATGGCTTCGACACCAAAGTCTGGTTCAATGCCAATGCCTCGTGGGCGATGAAACAAACTGACTGGGAGACTATGGATGAAGTGCCCCCCGCAGTTTATAATGCATTCGCCGCCAGCCAGTATTCTGACGGAATGGTGCAAAATGTGACGTTGGTTCAGTTTCCCGAAAAACAATCGGTGATTTCAGTAATAGTGGGGATGGCGAATACACAGACCAGATATCAACTATTATTCACCCCCGACGGAGGACTGGAGGATGAACGAAATGCCACTTACTTTAATAATCTGCTGGGAGCAGAGGTGTTCCTGAACACTTAACACGGCCAATTCCTTGCCACTATATTAGCAATCTTTTGCCATCGCAGTGGCAAAAGATTGCCACCGTATTGGCAAGACTTTGCCACTGCGATGGCAAAAAATTGGCAAAGCTAAACTAAATATATTGCTTGGGCGTCACCCCAAACTCCGACTGAAAGCACTTGGAGAAGTAAGAATGATTGGAGAAACCAACCATGTACATCACCTCGGCAACCGTGAACTTTTGTTGCTTCAACAACATGGCGGCTTTCTTCATGCGGATGGATTTGATATACTCTACAGGCGTCATGCCGGTGAGTTGTTTTATCTTGCGATACATCTGCTTGTTATTCGTACTCGTCCATTCACAGAGGGCATTCACATTCAGTTCCGAGTCCGAAATATGCTCTTCAATCAAATGAATAATATTTGCCAGGAACTTTTCATCGTAGGAAACAGCCTCGATTTCCTTCGGAGCGGCAAGGGCTTCGATGCGGGCTTTCGTCTCGTGCATCTCCCAGGCAACCAATAACTGCTGTACACGCGAAAGCAAAATATCCGGTTCAAAAGGCTTGGGAATGAAAGCCTCGATGTTCAACCGGATACTTTCAAGCTCCGTCTCCTTGTCGCTCTTAGCCGTCAACAGGATAATGGGGATAGTGGAAGTAGGAATGTGCTTTTTGAGGCGGCGCACCATTTCAAGCCCGTCCATTACGGGCATCATGACATCAGCAATAATCAGATCAGGAGATAATTCCATCGCCATCTCCATACCTGTCTTGCCATTCTCCGCTATACGGCAACGATATTTTGCGTGCAGTATCTGATAAATGAACCCGGCTATTTCCGGAGTGTCATCCACTATCAATATCAACGGAGCTTCAGGGCTGGCTGCCTCTGCGGCAGAAGAAGAAACGGAGGCTGCTGTTTCTGCTTCAACAAGCGCCGTCTCCTGTTCAGAAGCCACAGACTCGGAAAGCACATCAACCGACATCTGTTCCGGACTGCCAACCGGTAAGTTCAGTGTAACGGTAGTCCCTTTATTTTCTTCCGAAGTAAGCAATACGCTGCCGCCATGCAATTCCGTGTAAGTCTTTACGAGATAAAGTCCGATACCTGTCCCTTCCTTTTTTCCTGCCGTCTTGGGCGACTGGAAGAAGCGCTGGAAGATATAGGGCTGGTCCTGACGGGGCACACCGATACCTGTATCGGAAACTGAAATACGCACATCTTTTTCCTCACCGGGAATTTCCAGGCGAAGCGTGACGCTCCCACCCTCCGGAGTATACTTCACAGCGTTGGACAAAAGATTATCCAGAATGGATTCCAGTTTTATGGCATCCATCTGTATGTATATCTTTTCCCGGTCGGTATGAAAGTCAAATGTGAGTTGTTTCTCCCTCGCCTTTTCTTCTGCATATAGAGCAAACAATCCACGCACGAAGGAGACCAACTCTATTTGCGACAAAATCAACAGCGCATTGTTGCCGCTATCCACCCGGTTGAAGTCCAGTCCCTGATGGATCAGCGAATTCAGCTTCATGGCATTGTGCTGCACCTGTTCCAGTTGCTTCTTCTCCTGCGGATTCTTGATGGCGGGGAGCATCCGGCTGATAGGCGCAATAATCATGCTCAACGGAGTTTTCAAGTCGTGGGAGAGATTTGTGAAGAACTCCATCTTAGCCTGAGACTGCTCCAGGATTTTCTCTTTCTCCAGACGCTCCAGCTTCAGACGGTTCTTCACGCGGAAGAAGTTGATTGTCCAGAGTATCAAGACAAGGCACAGCAAGACATAAACGGCCTTTGCCCACGGGGTGTAGTACCAGGGCGGAATGATGTGGACGTCCAATGCATACGTTTTTTCGGACGGCTTGCCATGCGCATCCAGCTTACTCACTATCAGGCGGTAGTCACCGTAGTTCAGATTGTTGTAAGTAATCCGGTTGGTATTCGGTTTCAGTAGGTTCCATTCACGATCCACACCTTCCAGGCGATACAACAGTTTGCTTTTCTCTTCAAGGGAATAAGGCAGGTCGGAGAGTTCAAAAGCAAGATTGTTCTGGTCGTAGTCCAGATTTATATGTTGTGAGTAGCGGATGCTTTGCCCGGATTGTGCCACATCAGGCGCCTGTTCCCCCTGCCCTGCCCCGGACTGATAAAGTTGGTTGTTGACATAAAGGGCGGTCAATATCAAAGGCTGTTCAAGATGTTCCGCCAACAAGGCTTCGGGTGAAGAGATGGCAAAACCATCTGCAGTGCCCAGATAGAATTCTCCGCTTGTCTTATCAAAGAACATGCTGGTGAAACGCTTGTCGGTGATATTCAGGCGGCGGACTTCCAGAGTCTGTTGGTCGGCTACCCAGAAACCATCTGTGGTAGAGATCCAGATGCGGCCGTCGGCTTCGGCCATGGAAAGCACTTCGTAATGATTATAGGCATCAAAGGGCAGCATGCGGATACTGTCGTTTTCGGGAGTCACGCGCATCACTCCGCCGGGGAAACCTATCCAGATGTAGCCGTCTTCGGCACAAAGGATAAAGTTGGGAGTACGCTCGCCTTTCAGTTCACCGGCGGCAATATGGGTGACTTCGCCTGTACGGGGATTTATCTTTTCGATGCTGTTGGGACTGTTATAGAGCAATGCCCATACATTCCCTTCCCGGTCGGGAATCATCTGGTTGATGAACATGCCGGACAAGCCGTTGTGGATGGAATAAGTCTTCTCCGCCATGTAGAGTCCGCCGGAAGAACGCATGAGGTTTTCCTTATCCACCACGAAGATACCACCGAGGCAGGTAGCTATCCAGAGTTGCCCGTCACGGTCTTCAAAAAGGCTATACGTCCAATTGGCGTTGTAGCGGCGGGTGCTGTCCACTATATTATAATGTATAAACTGGCGTTTCGCCGGGTCGTAACGACTGATGCTGCCATCCGTAGCCACCCAGAGTTGTTGTTCACGGTCTTCGTAAAGATGGCGTACCCGGTTGTGGGACAAAGGATATTTCCGGTCCCCCATCTTGTACCAGGCAACGTCCTGTTCCCCATCCATAAGAGCGGTGAAACGAATGAGACCGTTGGTGCCGCCAAACCAATAAGTTCCGTGCGCATCACGCAGCATGGAATAGAACTGATTGCCCTCCCCTGTTCCGGTAATCTGCGAGATAGGGATATGACGCAGCACACTGTTATGGCGGGACATGGAGATGCCGTAATCCGTACCCAACCAGACGTTATGCTCGCGGTCGGCAAAGATGGTCCAGATGATATTGTTAGAAAGGGACTGGAGGTTTCGGGAGTCATGAACAACGTGCAACAGAGGTTCGTCCTCCTGATAGACGTACAGACCATTATCGGTACCTACCAGCAATTGTCCGTTTCCGTCCAGTGCCAGAGATTTGACGGAGTTATCATGAAAAGCATCTATCCGCCGTGTATGCCCATCGGCAGGGGTGTATTTGAAAAGACATCCTTCTGTGCCTATCCAGATACAACCGCGTGCGGTATCTTCCAGAAGTGAATTGACAAACTGGTTGCTTCGGCCACGAGTGACGGGCAAGTCTATGGTTTCAAAGCGTCCGGTAGCGGGAATGTAGCGGCAACAGCCGTTGTACGTGCCAATGTAGAGGTTATCGTCCGAGGCGCGGATAATGGAATAAATGGTCTGATGCGGAAGTCCTTCGGTGATGGCGGAGAGCTGCCGGGTTTCCGGTGAGTAGGTGTAGAGACCGTTAAGTGTTCCCAACCACAGCACGCCGTCACGCAATGCCAGTGTGCGTATGTCGGTCGGGAAGTCCGCTTCCGGTTCTTGGTAGGTGTCTGTCCGGTAATTATAAATCAGCAAGCCATTGTCCGCACCCATATAGAGATAAGTGCTGTCCACCACTTCACCGCAATAAATGCGCGTATTGCTGCGCTCGCCGAAAGTGAAATGCGGTTGTGAGGAATAGCCGTCGTAACTGAACAGTCCTTTGTTGGAACCTATCCATATCAGTCCTTGCGTGTCTTGCAGGAAGCAACTGATAACGGATGCTTCCGTCCCCAGACTGATATTATCAAACAGCCTGTAATCGGACTTCTGCCCTGCCAGACTGCAAGGAAGCCAGATTTGTAACAGAATGAAAAGAAAAAGAACTGGTCTGTACATACGCCGGGTTACGTTAAAAGTCCGGACTATTGTATTTCTTCGCACACCCACATTTCCATGCCTTTATACACCACCACAATCTTATGTAGCCGTGTGTTACCAATGGCACGTTTCACCGTATCGGTCTCTGCATAACGATTGGCTTGTGCGATAGCCTCCTTGCGCAACTCCTCCACACGGGTTTCGGGATCTTTGTATTTGGCATACTTCAACTCCACAATGTAGCTGTGCGTCATGTCGGAGTAAATATCCAGCATCGGACAGAGGAAAATATCGACATAGCCCGCCTGCGTATCCTGTTCGGAGACGGGACGGTAGAAACGGTTCTGTGCGGTCATGGCAAGTGTGAAGCCGTGCACGAAGAACTCTCCCTTCTGTTTGTCGCGTTGCGAAGCGTAGGTCTTCAGGCAGTCGGCAATGTAGTCGAAGTAAGCTTTCCAATTGCCATCGTAAGCGAGCTGGCTGGAAAGTTCACTCTTTTCGTAACTACTGAAACTGAGGTCAGCTTCGTTGTAGGTGCTTAGCAGATAGGTATAGAGTTGTTCCTGAACAACCAGATTGGGGATGATGAGTTTAGTCTTTCCCCGGTGCATACCGCTGATGGTGAGCATACCGAAATAGTAGAGCAGGCTCACGAAATTATCGGGATTGGTGATGCCGGAAGCAGGGAAGCCACTCTTCAGTTCGCCGGTGATGAAGCCCTGGCTCACGAGGGTTTGAATGACGGAGGCATCGTGGGCAAACTCCTTGTCCTTGCGGATGAGCATGCGTAGTTTCTCATAGTCGATGCGGATGTTCTCTTCCACCATGCTTAGCGGTGCTTTGCCACGCGAGATGTAGTTCTTGACGAAATAAAGCACCATGTTGGAGTTATACATCGTGGTTTCGCCGTAACATTCCTGCGCGAAGCAATAGTTATCATACCACGGCTTCATTATCTCTATCAGTTCATCAATGGTATGATTGAAGGGGCTGGTGGTAGAATAGTAGGTCAGCATTTCGCGCACTTCTTCTTCTGTAAATCCCATCATTTGGTTGAAGTCCGGTGAGAGGGAATAGTTGGTTCCGATGTTGAAGCCGCTGGTGAGGTCGTCCATCGTCACGGGGCTTACACCGGTAATGAAACAGCGCTCGATGCTGGAATAGGTTCCCGCTTTCACTTTGTTGAAGAAGGCGCGCAGATAACCCTCGCCATGCGTCTCGTTGGTGTAGCGGTGCAGACTTTCGGGGTCGGAGAGAATGGCGTTGGTGAAGTGGTCGTACTCGTCGATAAAGAGATACACCTTCTGTCCGGCACGTTCGCATTCCGAAATCAGATAGTCTAATTGGTTGACGGCTCCGTCCTTCTCGTCCAGCCGATCCCTGATGCCTTCCGGCAGAAGGTCGGCATAGACTTCACAGAAAAAGTCGAAGCGGATTTGGCAGTGCTCATCCAGCCCTTTGCGATAGTCGTTCAGTGCACCGGTGATGCCGGAGAAATTGAGATAGAGCACAAGATAAGTGTTACGACTCGGTGTGGGATGCTGCCCGATGTAGAGGTCGCCAAAGAGGTCGTCGAACTTGTCGCGGGTGCGCACATCGTAGTAATGTTGCAGCACGTTCAGCGTCAGGCTCTTCCCGAAACGACGCGGACGGATGAAAAAGAAAAAGCGGTCTGCCTGTTCTATCAAAGGGATGAAGCGGGTTTTATCCACATAATAATAGTCTTCACGGCGGATGACCGCGAAGTTCATCATGCCGTAGGGAAGTCTCCTTCTGCCGGGTACTAAGTATTCTAATGGATCCATATGCTGTCCTCCTACTGTTTTTGAGATATTTAATCCGTCGCTTTATGACGGGATAACGACACAAAGATAATGCAAATTGAGTGCAGAACTTTCATGCAAGCATGAAAAAGTTATGCCGAAATGCAGCTTATCTTATCTAAAGATAACAAAAGTTCTTATAGGAGGGTGCATCGCAGTTAATATTTATAACGACTGAAAGCTTCCCTTCACGCATTGTGAAAGGAAGCTTTCGGTAGATATAAGAAAGAAGACCGGAGTTTCAATTGGGATATCACCCCAACGGATTTTCTTCCAGTCCGCCCTCATCGCCTCCTGAGGGACCATCGTCCACAGTATCGGAGGGGAGCTCAATCCACTCCAGCGTACCACTGTCCACCAGCGCACGGGTGTAGGTGCCGCTGGAGGTCTTCTCCCGGTCGGGAGTGAACTCCACACGGACGGCTTTCACTTGTTTCTGAAAATCGAAATCCTTGAGGTCGGCCACGCCTACGGTATTGAGCGTGTAGCGGAAGTAGCCCAGCCCTTTGATGTGGACGGACTTTCCTTGTTTCATTTGGGTGTGCATCACGGGGGCTATGTCGCCCAGCACGGCCTGCACGTCGGAGTTACTGACGGTGGAGATGCGAGCCAGTTCCTTGGCTATATCTTCGGTTTCCACGGGTTTGCCCTTGACGATGGCCTGGGGGTAATATACTTTCTTTGACTTGTTCTGTTGTTTTTTCCAAAATGCCATAATTGTAAGTTTTTTTAAGTGAATATATTGTTGCTGTATTATCCGCTCCGTCTCCTCCCGCTACCATTACTCCGGGCAGGTGAAACTTCCCGGAGGAGGAGGCTGAGCCTTGACTGTGCCGAAGTTAAACTTTGACGATGCCAATGTTAAACTTTGACCGCCTCAAAGCTTAACTTCGGGAAAAGGCTTATTCCGTGCCGGGAGAGGGAATGTCCCCGATGTCAATCATTGAAAGCCGATGCTTTTCCAAATAATTAAACTGGAAGACCATTTGTTACCGTCGGAGACTTTGGGGACGGCACTGCCACCCGCTTGCTTGTCAGTGTTCAGCACGAGGGCGCAATTGGCGGGATTGAATGCGTTATCTCCGGAATGAGCGGATCTGTTGTCAAAAACACCATAGTTCTCTATATTGTCTTCTCTATTTATAAAAAGGAAATCACCGGCTGCGGTGGCTTCTATCCGGGTAAGAGAGCTACACCCCGTAACGATAAAATTACCGAACCGGGTGCACTGCGGTATTTTGAGCGTTTGCAGACTCGTACATCCGAAGAAAGCATCCCTGTCTATCGCCGTCACATTATCCAAAGTGAGCGTCTCCAATGAAGTGCACTCTCTAAATGCGCTTTCATCAATCTGGGCAACCTGCAAAAGATTCACCGTAGTCAGCGCAGAGCAGCGGATAAAAGCATACTCTCCGATTACCCGCACGTCATCGGGCAACTTCACCTCCTGCAAGGCGGTGCAATCCTTAAAGGCGCGGTCGGGCAGTGTTGCCTCTGTCCCCCAGCCCGTCACTCCGGTGAGGTCGCATTTCGTGATTTGTTTATTATCGGCAAATGTACCGTAGACATCACCCATTCCCGCCTTGGCAAGGTCGCCCTTGAGCTTGATTTCGGTGACGCCGGCATCAAGGACGGCTTGGATAGCGGCCTTTATCTCAACAGTAGAGGCATACTGGTCCACATCGATAGGTTCGGTGGGTACTACTTCTTTCAGTGTCACTTCTGCCACGTATACGTTTCCCGCTTCTATTGTGATAGTGGGCAGGGCGGCTATATACTTTTTCCCTTCGCTATCGGTGGCTGTTATGAACACCTCGCGTATTCTGTCGGGCACGAGGGCGGTATAGAAAACATTACCCGATGAGGTAAGGGAGAGGTTTTCTATTTTCTCCATGGATATTTCATTTTCATAGTAGTAAGCGAGAGGAGGAAGCGTCAGATCCACGTCTGCCGCACGAGACACGTTACTCAGTTGCAGGCCGGTGATGGTTGTTCCGCCGGGTATTCCCTGTATAGTAAGTTTCAGCGCCGCCGTCAGGGGAAGGAAGCTGAAGCTGACGGTGGATTCTCCCTGATAGGTGGTCTTGGCAAAGATGGTGTGCTTTATGTTGTCCGGAGTTCCGTCACTTGTGATGTCGGGGATGCTCAAGCTTAGCCATTCCCCCCACCCGGAGGCAGGGTCAGCCGGAATTTCCGCGAGAGTAAAGTCCATGTCGGCCAAGCCGTGTTGGTAGCAAGCGTACAGTTCATCGCCCGTTTCTGTTCCCTCAGGCAAATCCCCGGTGAAATCGGTGTTTTTGCCATCCGGGCTGAGTGAATTTGCTTTTTGTTGAAGGATGGATGACGTTTCTCTAGTCCTATTATAAAGGTATATCTTTTCGCCACTTTCCGCCCACTTCACTACGAGTTGTCCGTTGCCTTCCGCGTTGGTTTGGTCGTCGTATATCAGGCGGGTATCTACTCCCGTACCGGGCATGGCGGCGGTGACGGTTATCTGTTTTCCCGGGGCGTTGCCGTTATCGGGAGTTTCCATTGCCGGTTCGTCCTGGCTGCATCCTGCCGCCATTGTCAGGCAGAAGAGGATGGAGGGTATGATGATTTTTTTCATATAGCGCTTATTTTTCAATGGTGAGAATGTCGTTGATAAGGTCTTCCAGGTC
>ULMJ01006120.1_pt1 | contig 13766 bp, 10 predicted proteins | sample 1951641 | NCBI WGS metagenome assembly ULMJ01 (sample SAMEA4835550, study PRJEB28245) | human gut metagenome | biome: gut microbiome; material: fecal sample | place: Denmark | collected 2008 | reverse complement strand
CTTGGATTTCTTTATCTACTTTTGAGCTCAATGTGTCCAGCTGAGTTTTCAGAGAATCATTGCCCTCAACTCTTTCTTTATTGATTTCAGATTGATACTTCCCAAGCTCTTTATCCCAAGCTTGGTCAGTATTTACAATCTTAGGGTCTGTGGTAGCATTTACCAAAGTACCATATATAGGAATTTCTGCCATAGTTATAAGTTTTTATCCGATTACAAAATTGAAATTACCAGCTTTTAAAGCTCCTTCAGTACGGTAGCATTTGTATGAACCTTTACCTTCTACAGTTACTGTAGCTGCAGCAGCCATAGGAACTCCAAATCCAGAAGAAGTTACCTTAGTTATACTGAAGTTAGAAGGTACGCATAACCATACATATTCTCCTTCAGCAATTCCCGTCATGTTATAAGTTCCGTTAGGAGAACTCTTTATTGCCTGTTTGGTAAGACCCAAAACATCTTCACCGGTTAATGCTGCCTTAGCAGAATGTCCAAAGTACATAGGATAGTAAGCATTTACGTTAGCAGTTGCTGTTTTAGTTACACCCTTGCTTGTAATACTTAAAGTATAAGTAGTACGGTCATCCTCAGTATTAAGGGTATCCTTAATATTTAAGCTAGCAATTGGTGTACTGTTTATAACAGTAGTTCCTCTTTTAACTGATAAAGTTTCTGGAACAAGCGGTTTACTGTTGAATAGGTTATTACCACGAATAGTAATATCTGCATCAACTCCTTTCTCAATAATTGTAGGACTTACCGAAAAGCCAGAGATTTGGGTAAACTGAGTATATAATACTTCCCAAACCTCATCATGTCTACCGTCGGCAATTTGCTTATCCAATTCCTTCATGCCATCTACAATGTTTGAGGATTCTGAAAGGTAATTAGTATCTTCCAGAGAAGGCAATGCCAAGGCCTCTGTAAGACCCACTGCAGTTTTTACCTTAGTAATCTTATCATCGGCATCTGCCTTATCTACTTCGATACGTTTCTGTACTTTACCGAATGCGGCTGAAGCAGTATCTGTTACCTTTACATCCAAGTCTGTAGGAGTAGTACCTGCATTCTTTTCATAGCCATCCAACTTAATGTCGGTACCATTCAATACTGGATTTGAATCCAATCTGTGAGTATTGATAGTATGAGCATTGGTAGCATCGATATTATCCTGCAAAGTAGTATCGGCTTCAGTACGGGCAGTCTCTTCAGCATCGATATTATCCTGCAAAGTAGTATCTGCAGCTTCCCTTGCATCTTCTTCGTTATCGATACGAGCATTCAGACGAGTATCTTCTTGAGTTCTTGCATACTCCTCGGCATCAATATTATCTTGCAGAGTTTTATCAGCAGCTTTTCTTTCTGCAATCTCGGTATCAATACGAACTCCCAGGGCAGTATCAGCAGCAGTTCTTGCAGCTTCTTCTGCATCCAAAGCATCTTGAAGAGCCTTATCAGCAGCTTTTCTTTCTTCCCTTTCTGTTCCCAAGTCTGCAGTATTCTGGTCAATTTTACCTTCCAACCGAATATCTTCTGCCTTACGAGCAGCAATCTCGGTTTCAAGTAAAACCTTAACTTCCAAGTAAGAACCAGAAATATTATTCTGAATGCCTTGAATCAATTCCAAGTTTCTTTGGATATTGGCAGCATTCTGAGTAATAAGAGCATCTTGGTTATTTGCTCTTGCCAACAGTTCAGTACGAGTTTCAGTAACATAAGTTCTTAAATCCTCTACTGTCTTAGTTAAAGTAGTACTCAAAGTAGTAAGCTTGGCATCTAAAGCAGCATCACCTTCAACTCGTTTTTCAGTTTCTGTCTCAATCTTCGTAGTTAACTCATTTAACTTCTGAGTCATAGTTGTTGCGAAGTTGGGGTCATCACCAAGAGCCTTGGCAATTTCCTCAAGTGTATCCAATACACCCGGAGCAGAACCAATGATTTTCTGGATTGCAGCTTCTACTTCAGCTTCGGTTTGGAATCCTGAATCATTCAGAAGTTCAGAAACTTTAGTTATATAATTAGCATGTTCTTCAATACCGTTAAGTTTATTCAGAAGAATATCGGTAAAGTCGTTTGAAGAAAGTACTTTGCCATCTACTTTATCTACCTTCTTAGATTCAAGACCTTGGATAGCAGTTGTACGATTAGATACTTCTTGGGCAATTTTATTATCTAATAAGGTATCTGCATTGGTACGGTCTGTAACTTCTTTATCGATATTTACCTGAAGAGCAGTATCACCTGCTAAACGAGCATTAGCTTCATCGGAGATATCTTTAGATAAACCGTTTACTTCGTCTTTATGATTTGCTATTGCAGTATCCAAATTGGCCTGTATAGCATTCTCTCTAGCGGTTGCTCGGTCTTTCTCAGTATTGATTGCTACCGTATTAGCCTCTACCTTTGTTTTAAGTTCATCTACCTTTTCATTAGATTCCTTCTTTAGAGAATTAATCTTCTCTTCTAATAAAATATCGGCACCTCTCCTTTCATCTATCTCCCCATTAATCTTATTAGTAAGGATAGTTAATTGCCCACCAACTTCAACCGTTAAAGTTTGAATCTTGCCATCTATAGCAGTTTCCAATGCAGTATCTGCAGACTTACGGTCTCCAATTTCCTTATCCAGGTTTACTTGAAGGATTTGGTCTGCTGCCTTACGTTCAGCTGTTTCTGTACCCAAAGCAATGTTAGTAGTATCAATACGAGAACTCAGATTACTGTCGCCATTAGTACGGTCCACAATTTCCTCATTAACCATGTCCTTAACTTCTTTATAGTTATCGGCAATGGTTTTATTCATGGCAGTGATTGCCTCAGAGTTCTTTGTGATATTTGCTTGGTTAGTAGCAATAGCCGTAGTATTAGCATTTACCTGAGCAGTCAATTCGTTCTTAACCGTATTGATAGCATCCTGCATTGACAAAGCCAAATCCGAAACTCTCTGAGTAAGAGCAGCAATATTATCGGTATGGGTTTTATCTGCTTCCTTTCTATCAACAGTTTCTTTGTCGATATTTGCCTGCAAGATAGCATCAGCATCTTTACGGTCTTGGATTTCTTTTGCCAGGTTATCTTTAACTACTTGAAGAGCAGTATTTCCAGTAGCAGCCGAGTTATCTACATACTCTTTAAGTTCTTCCTTAAGAGCAGTATCTGCTTCAATTCTTGCGGTTTCTTCATCAGTTATATTTGCCTGGAGGGCTACATCAGCAGCTTCCCGGTCTTCAATCTCTTGGTTTACCTTTTCTGTAATTGCTGCCAACTTCTTGGTGATAGTTGAAGCGAAGTTGGGGTCATCACCAAGAGCCTTGGCAATTTCCTCAAGTGTATCAAGTACTTCTGGTGCAGAGCCAATGATTTTCTGGATTGCAGCTTCTACCTCAGCTTCAGTTTGATAACCGGCATCATTTGCCAATTGTGATACCAAGGTAATGTAATTAGCATGTTCCTCGATTCCATTCAATTTGGCAAGCAAGAGATCTGTAAAGTCATTCTTAGTTAAAGAATAACCTTCTCTTTTATCTACCTTCTTGGAATTAAGGTCAGCATCTGCAGCAATACGAGCTTCCTTCTCTGCTTCAATTGCAGCAAGTACATCAGACTTATCACCATCAGTCTTTTCACTTAGGGCAGTTATCTTCTGGTCAAGGATTTGGTCCTGAGCAGTACGAGTTGCAGCTTCAGAATTAATATTAGTCTGAAGAACCTGGTCTGCAGATTCCCGAGCTTGAGCCTCTTTATCAATGTTTACCTGGAGGGTATTATCTGCATTGGTACGGTCAGCAACCTCTTTGGTAATTGAATTCTGAAGAGTTTCATCGGCAGCTTTACGATTTACTACCTCATCAGAAAGTTTACTTTCTAAGGCAGCATCACCAGTTTGACGATTAGTGATTTCTTCAGTGAGTTTCAACTGAATGTTTGCATCTGCATTTGCTCTCAATTGGGCTTCTGCAGCAATGTCTTGTTTGAGCTCTGCCTTATCATTGATATGCAATGTATTCAGTTGGTGAATACTTTCTGATAAAGCATCGTCAGCCGTTTTACGAAGCTCAGCTTCTTTATCTACCAAGTCTTTAGCATATGCCTTAGCTTCTGCCAATGAACCAGTAGTTTCATTTCTGAGGTCTGCAATGTCAGCAGTATTCTTATCAACTTTTGCTTCTATCTTATCTATCTTATTGATAAGGTTAGTAACTGCAGTGTCGATTTTATCATTAAGTAAATCCACTGCCTTAATGAAATTAGAGTTAACCTCACTAATTTGGGTACTCAGTTTCCCTTCCTCCTCCTTAGCTCGGTTAACTTCATCTGTCAGTGCATTACGTAAATCCGTTAATTTGTTGGTAATTGTAGTAGCAAAGTTGGGGTCATTTCCCAATGCTTCTGCCAATTCCTTTAATGTATCAAGTGCATCATCGGCACCATCAATCAAATCACTGATAGCTTGTCTTACCTGTTCTTCAGTTTGGAACTTAGTATCATTCTCCAACTGAGAAAGCTTAGTGATGTAGTTTGCTCTTTCTTCAATGCCTTCCAGTTTCTCTTTGAGTTTATCCGTGAAGTCATTTTTAGATAAGTCGTATCCTTCTCTCTTATCTACCTTATTGGCAATAGAAAGAACGAATGCCCAGAACTCATTAATAGTTCCAGCAAACCCAGCCTTTACGAAGTCATCAAAATAACCTTGTAAAAGTCTTTGGTCAATTTCTTCATTTGTGTAATACTTACTTACGTACATATTGTTATTATTTTAAGGATTGATTACTTGCTTACCACAGAAGAAGTCAGAATTCTTATCTCTGAATGGTTCTCCTTCTTTTCCACAGAAGGCATTCATTGGAATATCTGGATGTTCTGGGTCTGGGTCTCCCCCGTCTTCAATATCACCTCTGATTATTGCATAATCTGGAAGTTGATTGATACGGAATTTTATCACCTGGCCAATACCTGGATGAGGTATTATCTTATCCCAAACTTCTCCAAAGTAATCTTGAAAGCAAGTAACGAACTTACCTCCGGTCATAGACTGGAATGTGGTAACGTCTAAATTACTTTTCTTGCTTTCAATATGTACTCCAGATGTACCGTTCAAGACAATCAGGTTACTGTCAAACCAAATACCGTTCCCAGTATTAATTGGTTTCCATCGTAACATTAACATCTTTGCCATATACTTTTCAATTTTATTCTACGAATTGTATTTTGGTATCTCGGTCCCTTTTTAGGATAACCATGAAAACTAATGCTTCATCCTTGGCTTGAGCAACTTGTGTATCTCCCGAAGGTTTATAAGTGATACCATTAATTACGAACCTATCTTCAGACCAGTTAAAATCCCAATAGCCTTCTGGAGTTAAATATCCCAGTTGTTCTATATATGATTTAGTAACCAGTATTGATAAATTCTCATCATCGAGTTCTCCAGTTACTGTTGCCTTATTAATAGGCCAGTTTCTGAAGGCATTATAATAACATAATGCCTCGATTGGTATATTATAATATTTAGGGATTTCATCTTCTCCATGACTTAGGAGTTGATTTACATTCTTTGCCCAAGTTATAGTTTGCCTACCAGCATCTACATCCAAGAAATCATTTATAATCTTCTTGTATCTATCCCAAGACCGGTTCTTAACCAATCTATGAGGAGTCTTGGTCATCGTTTTCTAATTAAGGTTCTACCATTACGTTTTACTGGAAAGCGGGGATTTGGCCCATCTATTAATCCAGGTCTTCTTCTGTCTACTACTCTTGGAACTACTACATGACTTGCTTGGTCACAGAATGGTAAGTAGATTTCCAATCGTCCAGCTAACATACAAAGGTTTTTTCTTAACTCGTCTATGATACCACCAGGTTGCATTGCTTGAGAGAATGTTTTCCATAGGGAAGATGTTGCATCGGCAAGTGTATCATAGTACTGCACTTCAGTAGGCCCAGTTGTGATTTGTTTGATTCTATCACCTCGAGCTTGTTCCGGTTTAGAAGAACCATCACCAACTTGTTCTTTGGTTGAAGTAAGTTGACTTAGGTATTCTCCTGTACTTGTTAATAAATTAAGGAGCTTAACATTGAGATAATCCCATGCTGCCAATTCCATAATTAGTTGGTTTTCTAGAGCTTCATACATTAACTCATCATTATATTTATCCAGTGGGATAATATGATTTACTAGCGGTTGGATATATAACTGCCATTTAGTTATGTACATTGCTTTCTCTTCTGATGACATACCATCTGAGATTTCTGAAGGAATGTAATAATTAATTAGGTTATATATACTATCGGTTAATGTAGTTTTGGACTCTGTATTTACAATTACGATTTTGGTTGCATTTAAGTTAAGTCCTTCGGAGTTCGTTATGTTCAACGCTACTGTATAGAATCCGGACTTTTCATAAGTATAAGTAGGTTGTTTAACATCATAAACGGACCCCTTATCATCACCAAAGTCCCAGTCAAAAATGGCCTTGGCTGGGACTTTGGTTAATACTCTAAATGAAACTTCCAGACCATTCGCAATAGCTACAAAGTCTAGATTGTCCATGGTATCTTATTTTTTAGATTCTTCGAACTCTTCCAACAGAACCTGAATCAGAGTTTCAACTGTATCACCTTTGTCGGCAACAATTTCGTGACGAGCAGCGATAAGGGTTGCTTCTTCGAGAGTATAGGCTTTGGCAATCTTTTTGATTTCCATGCCTTTTTCGAACTGAGCATTCAGTTTCTTTTCCAACTTATCGATGTCATCATTGGAGTATTTGTCGGTAGCTTTCTTATCAAGAACCAAACGCAGGTGACCTGAATTCAAAGCCATCTGAATCTTTTTGGTTCTGTACTGACGAGCACTCAATTCTTTTTCTTCTCCTCTACAAATTGTAATACCTGTAGATTGGTCATGGAAGCTGTAAGCTTTAGCACCTACAGTTACTTTATATTTATCCATAATTTTACTAAGTTTTTAGATGTTTAAAATTAGGGGTAGGTCCTCGCAAAACCTACCCCATTGAGAAATGGAATTATTTGTAAAATAAACCAGGTGTAGTATTACTCAAGGTTAACCAAGAGATATGGGTCAATGTTCATGAATTCAGGGAATCCGAACTCGGTGAACTTCTTCTCTGCAGACAGAATCAATGCAGCATCCTGATACATCTTAGAGAAGCCTGTAGTCAGAGTAGCATAGATTGCCTGAGTTTGATTTGATACGATTCTTTCTGATTCAAGCATCAACTGTTTTGCAGTCAGCTTAATCAAGGCAGCAGTTGTATCAATCAACAGCAAGCCTTGGTCGGGTGTACCCGGGTGAATGTAAAAGTTAGCATTCTTAGGTACAGGAGACTTCACATTCAGTGTAGCTTCAGTTGTACCAGAATGACGTTCTTTGAATTCCGGCAAGTTCAGCATTTCGATTGCCTGGTCTTCACCACCAATCATAGTAGTAAAGTTACGTCCCATACGAGCAGCTCTTACCCAGATATGTAGCAAGTCTTTGTAAGTGATACCATTCGTAGTTTCATATACACCGATAACCGGAGCAGATTCTGAACCATCAGGTTTGTTACCGTTGATAACAACATCCATTGCCAGAGTATCCATTGCATAACCAAGCTGAACACCGAAGTCACGAAGGTAGATTGCCAATACATCCAGAGATACGTAGTTACGAACTTCATCAGTAAGTTTGAATCCCTTACCAATTTTGAAGAGACTTACTGATTTCTGTCCAAAGCTTACATCTCCCAATGGGATAGTTTCTGCTTCGTTAACCTTTGCAGGTGCAGCATCGGACATATTAATCATCGGCATGATTGCGCTAAGACCACTGATTGACTGGTCAGATGCAATAATCTCCGGATAGAACGGAGCTTGACGCATACCAAGAGTGATAGCAGAACGAATGATTTCCGGAACAATCCAACGAACATCTTGCTGAGGCATCGTGAAGATGTTTTCCATTGTGTCGATTTTCGGATTGATATCCAACTTCTCGAACAATTCATCTTGGGTAATACCCCATTTACCAGTGGTAAGTTCACCTAATGTGATGTCCACAGGTTTTTTGTTCTGTGAACCTTGACGGTAAGCATCCAACTGCTGTACCATTTGAGGAAGTTCTTTTGCGAAGTCTTCTCTCTTCAATTTTGAAATATCAACTTTTTCCATGTTTCTTCTTCTCTTATTTAATAAGTACTTGAATTACCTCGTTTGCCTCATCTGCAGGTGTGATGGCAATGAAAGGTGTAGCATCTGTTGACTGGTTTGCTTTTACAAATCGGCCGTTCAGTAAGTCACCAGAGGGAACTACATATCCTGCTTTTAAGTCAGCAGCATTAGATACCCAGTTACAAATCATGTAACCTTCCACAGCAACAGTTACCTCTACTGGGAATTTGTTCTGTGCTTGGTAAGCAGGATTTACATTGTCGGTTACTGCCACTCCGATATATACCTGAGTAGGTTCAGTGTAAGGTTCAATTAAACCGTCTTCTCCAAGAGCTACCGGCATACCTTGCAAAATTGTTTCACCATCTTTTACACAGAAAGCTTGGTGCAATTTGTGTGATTCACTTTTGTAAATCACCGCTCTTGGGGTCTTTTCCCCAAACAGCGTCATTGGCTGGTCTTTGTTTACGATTTTAGTCATAACAGTGATATTTATCGATTATTACTTGAATTTCTTCTTATACAAGTCTTCGAGGGTTTCCGAAGTAGACTTGGCTTCTGCATTCGAAGTAGTTGCAGGTTTCTGAGTTCCAGTCTTTTCATCAGTCTCTGCAACAGAAGAAGCACGGCTTACATCATGAGAACCACAGCTTGCACATACCATTGGGAATTTTTCTTCCAGACGACTCTGATAATCCTTAGTTAAGGAGATGAGAGTAACGATGCCAGTAGTTTCGGCATTCAACATTGTAACAATAGTTTCATCGGCTTTGTCACCCATCAACTTCTTGTAAGTAGTAACAGCATTTTCACGGAGAGAAGCAATGTGATTCTTTCCTACAGTTGCCATTTCCTTCAAGTTTGCAACTTCTGCATTCAGGTTGGTAATCTGTTCTGTAAGAGAAGATTTCTCTGTAGTAAGATTATCTACCGTTGTCTGAAGACTGTTTTTGGATGATACCAAGCTTTGAATACAAGAAATAACTTCTTCCTGAGTCATTTCTTTGCCTTCTGCCAGAGATAACATGTTATCTCCGAAAAGCTTTTCTAAAAATTCTTGCAATTCTTTGTTCATATTTTCTTTATTAGGATTATGATTTTCTTGGGTACCATTATCATTAAAAGAATCTGGAGTATTGTCCTTTTCTTGGAATGAGTTGAAGTCCGTTTTGTAATCAGTAAAGAAGTACTGTTTGGACTTGTCATCCCGATATTCCTCATAAGAAGACCAGGTTCTTTTTGCAAAGGTTGGATTAATGATTTTACCATCTTCACCAATCTTTTGAGCAAATGAATCAGCTCCATGAGATACCAGGGATGTTTCCATATATCGAACTACCTCAGTAACTATTCTACGAACCATTTCACCTTTAGAGTCATAAGTACCAAGTTTTTGATAGAATTCACCATCTTCCATTCCTGGGTGTGATTTATCCCACTTAAACTGTACTGTTACCGAGTTACTATGAATTGAAGGAGGTTCCATAAGAATACCTCTAGCAATTCTTGGGTTAGCTTTACCATCAATCTTCAAAATACCGTTGATACCTGCAGGTATAGTAAAGCTTCCATCCTTATAAGACTCCTGCCACATTACTTGAGATACAGCTCCAATTGCATTACCAATATTTGTTTCATGGTCGCAATTTACTGTTTGCCCGAGTAACATTTTCATGGAAGCCTTAAGTACTCCATTCTGACCAAAGTCAGTAGGATTCCAGTTCTTGGATACAATCGTTTCAGAAAGTAACCTAAACATTGGTTCTATGAACTCTTCGTCCTTCGGAGTAAGTTCCGATTTATCAAGGTTTGGATAATAGGTATTATAATCTATATCTCCTCCCCAAAATCCAAATTGAGCAATGGTATCCGGTGTCGGAGTCTTCCATTTGTAATAATTCTCTGAGAAAGCCTGGGCTCCAACTGCTTCTGGGATATACCCAGCCATAATGGTATGACCCTGGCCAATCACCATTGAATCAAGATGCTCTTTGTTTCTTTTAGTAAATTTACTCATCTTGCTTTTGTATTTTGGTCTCCACGAGATGGAGCCGGATTAGTTTTATCTCTTGACCTACGAGCAGATTGATTTTTATCATCTTGCCTTTGCTTCTTCTTAGTTCCTTCTTGAGGGTCTGAGTTACCGCCTTTAGCAAATTGGTCCTCAAGTGAAACTCTTGGTTCATTCTCATCAGGAGAATCATAACCCATTGCCCAAGCATATTGGTCTTGGCTAATGATACCAGCCTTATATAATAAATCCAGGTTTTGGATTTTATACTGAAGACCTTGTTGAACCTTAACTTCATCAGAGATAGTTGAAGTTCCCCATGATATCTTTATTCCCTTATTATCAAAGCCTGCCAGACGTAGTTCTAGAGAATAAAGAAAATCCAATACATAAGTTACAAGCATTTGGATATTTTTTAACTGGCTGATTAATTTAGACAGCATTATACCCGTTGCTCCCTCTCCTGTTGTTGAACTAACTCCGATAAGGTTTCCATTAACTCCCAAACCATTTGCAACTGATTGCTGATTCATATTCCAGGGTTTCTCAATATTACCAAGTTCCTTGGTAGTTGAATTGAGTTTAAACTCATGGTCATCAATATAACCCGTTACTATTCCGTCCTTCATGCCATTACGAAGATTTCTTTTCAAATCCTTTAGTGTACGTTCAAGACGATTCTGGTAAGCTTGTAAGCTTTCATTAGGATTCTGGTCTGGTTTAGTCATCTTAGCTTCCAAGAATCCTACCATACCAACCATCTCCATTATGTGTTTGAAGTTAACCTTCATATCATGTTGGCCTTTTAATGAATCCAATGCTGCCATAAATGGTGGAATCCCATAAGGTTCATCGGTATCATTAAACATACCAGCATACACATAAGTTTCTGGGTTTAGTTTGATATAATCTTGGTGCTTTACGAAGTAATTCTTATTCCTCTGGTAAGGAGAATATACTCCATTGTTCTCTCTTTTGAAAACAATGTTCTCGGGTCTAAGGAATAAGACTGTATCCAAACCATCCAACATATCATTAGGAACTCCTTCAACGGATATAGCTCCACTAACAAGGCATTGTACAATCATCTTATTAACTAGACCATCTATACCAGCAGTATACCTAGACCATTTCTTAGTAGCTTCAGTAAGATGTTTTCTCATCTTATCTGCTTCAGCATCTGAGTTGTTTGGGAATGTTACCGTATGACCAGTATTTGCCAACTTAAACATATCCTGCAAAGCAATGCCCATATCCGGATTTACCTTATATAAATCACGAATCAAAGGGATTACTTCAACACGAAAAGAAGGATCTACCATTACGGTCATCCCTTTCAGAGTACTGAGTAAAGAGTTATCTTCATCTACTGATACTCTACCAGGAGATATAGCAGCAGCTTTTGGCTTGCTTGGCTCCTTGTTTGATTCAGGAGGTGGGTCTTTCTTTCTACCCCAACTCCAATTAAAATTGAGCTTTTTCATTTCGGTTGTACTATTACGTTAGTTTTTCCTTTTCTTATGTGATTACAGATTGCTTTACCGAATATAGAGTCATCTGCATATACATCCCCCTCTAGGTCTACATCTACTGTAGAATTATTAGCTCTATGCTTACCCATTGCAACTGGCCTACCTAAACCATCATATATGAAGGTATATGCTTCTTGAACAAAGAAAGGGTCTTTAACAGTAATATTATCTTCTCGAATATCCTGTTCAAGTCCCTCTACAATAACAGAACGGTTCTTTTGTGTAGTTAACCATCCTGGAGATTTATCTACCTCAGGTCTAGATTTACCTTTCTTCTTAAGCATTTTCTGATAATAATACAGTTTAGGATAACCTTCAGTTTGAAGAGCAGAAGTTACTGCTAATCCAACATCATTGGATTCTGGAGCAATGGTAGCAAAGTTAAACAAATGCCCTGTATCTCCAAGTAACCTTGCATACTTATCTACTGAAAGTCTACCTTTGAATACTGCTTGTTCTTCTCCTTGTTTATCCATGCATGTAAATGCAGAGTAGTCAGAAGACCTACCAGTTGAAACGTCGGCACCAATGAAGTATTCCTTATCTGGGGTTGGTTCCAAGAATTGCCGATATTGACCATTGAATCTTTTCTTAATAACCGGATAATCACTAAGACAGTCTTCGATAGCTTTGATATCAGCTAAGTCGAAGACCGTATTTCCAGATGATAAGAAGTCACCATCGATTTCTTGTGCAGTTCTTTTTGTTCCAAGAGCAGAAGACATTTCATTGTACCAATTAATATCTCGTTCTGGGTGCATTTGCCAATACAATCGTAGTGGGTTAAATGGGTTTCCACCTGCAATAGCATCAACCCAAGTTGAGTGGTAGAAGTTACCAACTCCATAAGGAGTGGAATTGATGATAGCAGCTCCACCAGTGGAAAGAGTAGGAAAAGCGGCTGCCCAAATCTGGGCTGCCCATCTAACTACTGCTGCTTCATCAATTACCAGTAAGGATAGAGATTCTGAACGACCGGCTTCTGAAGACGTTGGGATAGATTCTATGAATGAGCCATTATCGAACTCTATCATTGATGCAGAACCATACTCTCCCGAACGACCATTGATAATCGGTGTCTGTAAATACCATGGCAGGTTTTTGTACATGAACTTAATTTTCTTAAGTACCTTCTTTGCTGTTGTGTCCTTGATTGAGATAATGTTAATCTTCTTGTTAGGATGATACATTGCCAACCATAGGCAGTACATAGAAATAAGCTCTGTAATACCTGCCTGTCTGAACTTAAGCAGAATATTGAAACGTTCTTTTACGAAATTATACAGAACCGATTTTTGATACGGGTAAAGTTCAAATCTTACCTTTCCCCTCATAGGGTGTATCACATAAGTGAAAAGGCTAAAGTAAAAAACATCATTACTAACCTTAGCAAGTGTTGCTAGTTCTTCCCTTGTGAGAGCAGATGTGTTAGTTTCTATGTTAATCTTCTTTGCCATAATCAAAAGTTATATGTTACTGAAAACTCTAAGTCAGCTTTTATTCCCGAAAAGAACTTCGGATAATGAAAAGCATTTATACCGAGTTTATAATTGAAATTAGTAGTCTTGATTGAAAGGCCTGTCCCTATGTCTAACATTTGATTAAAGACCCTATATTTACCATAAACGTATGGACTTAGAGTTAGTTTTCTAATTCTTTTTTGAGTTAATTGACCTTCATACCAATTGTACTTATACTTATCTAAGTCCATGTTAAACATTCTCGTTGAATATGAGTTTGTTTCCTTGTTGAATAAACTTAGATTCAATTGGTTTTTATCCAAGGTAAATTGGACCAAAGAATCTTCTCTACTAATCCTATTCGAAGTAACCGCTGTTGAATCAGAAGCCTGGGGTTTAGTCGAATTGCTACTGTTTCGATAGAAGTCGTAGAGAAGAATTCTCTGGGGCTGAACCAATTGTGTATATGGTGATTGGGGCTTGAAGTTCTCTTTCAGTTTGATTGTATCAGGAATGCCAATGACCGATGAATCAGGAAGTTGTCTGATATATGAATTCAGTTTGTAATTCCTGAAGCAAAGGTAAATAGTA
>ULMJ01005172.1_pt1 | contig 13778 bp, 11 predicted proteins | sample 1951641 | NCBI WGS metagenome assembly ULMJ01 (sample SAMEA4835550, study PRJEB28245) | human gut metagenome | biome: gut microbiome; material: fecal sample | place: Denmark | collected 2008 | reverse complement strand
ACTGAGGGTCAGTTTAGTTGGAATATCCAGCTAATAACGATTGTCGTATCAATATTCGCCAATATCCATCTTGCTAAAGGTTCAAGTGAATACACCATATAGGTTTGTTCCACTCGCCCGTTTGCGAGTTCTTTTTCTTCGGTCAATCCCATGACATAGCTCTTGTCGGCATTGTATCGAGCCACCTCTTCGCTTGTATGTAAGACAACTTTTTGGATGGATTCAGAAATATCCGTCCCGATAAGAAGCGATTCCAATGGTGGATGAGCTTTTGTATGTTTATTAGGCGTTACTTTTATATTCTCAATGCGGTCAAGCCTGAATATTAGATACTTTTTTCGCAAATGACACCACGCCGAGAGATACCAATGTGGATGTGTGTAAGCGATGCCGACAGCTTCCAAAAATCTTGTACTTTTGGTTTCATCTATCTTGGTGTAATTGACCTCTATAATTAATTTGTCATTTATACTGCTTAATATGATTTGTAATAAGTTCGGTAAACTCTCTCTTGTATATTTACTTCTGTATACTGCTATGGTATCATCCATATCACAAATATATTTTTTATCAATAGCGCGCAATGCAGCACGAATTTTATCCATTCCTTGTCTGAAATAGCTGCTATTTTGGGTATCGGTAAGTTGCTCGATAATTTTTTCGGCAGTAAGAAAAGCCATTGCTTCTTCTTTGGTAAACATTAGAGAAGGTAATTTATAACCTTCCATCAAAGAGTAACCAATCCCTGAATTACCACAAATAGGTACTCCTGTTTCTGATAAGGTTCGCATGTCACGATAAATAGTGCGCAGGCTTACCTCAAAGCGTTCTGCCATATCGGAAGCTTTCACAATCGGTCGTGATTGTAATTGTACCAATAGGGCTGATATGCGGTCGATTCGATTCACTTTATTATTCTATTTCAATTTAGGGACAAAGATACTATGCTTCTATGACAACGGTATGTCAGCAACTCAAATTATTTTTTTCAATTATCTGTTTTTCAAACGATTCAAAACCTATGAGAGAAAGTTGCCAAAATTAGTATTCACACCTTTTTTAGATACAATAGGGGTTACAAAAGAGATGTTGTTTGTTAATTATAATAATCTATACGATTTTATATAGAATAATAGCTATCTTTGGAACGAGTTATTTGAAGCATTGGAGAAACGCAGCATACTAAAGCAGGTAACACGTTGCTAAATCGTTACCCCTTTCTAAATTGCATACTATAATATATTGAATTACAGGAAAATATCAAATATTATAATAGTAGTGGCAAAAGTATGCCTTGCAAGGTGAAACGTGATATTTTTGTCGATGCCACATATAATGGCAATTTCTTTCAAGTAATCATTCATTTTTTGATTGCTGATAACAGGTAACAACTGACCGTTTTTAAGTTTCCCCTCGTATTTGTTCAGGATGGCTTTCGGAATATCCAGCAAACGGATGTTTGATGTAACCTTTGTTTTGTGGCGTTTCTTTATAATCCACAAATTATCATCGAATGCCACCCGTATTTCGTTGCGGGTTAATTCGCATATATCTATGTATGAAAGTCCGGTGTAACAGCTAAAAATGAAAATATCCCGTACCTGCTCCAATCGTTTTGAAGCAAATTCCTTGTTGCATATCCGGCTTATTTCGTCCTTGTCAAGATAGCCTCTTTCTATGTACTCGAATTTCAGCTTATAATGGGCGAACGGGTCTGCGGTAATCAGTCCCGTGCCTTGCGCAAAGTTCACTACTGTACGGAAACGCTGGATGAACTTCATTGCCGTGTTGGGTGAACAGTCATGGTTCTTTATTATATACAGGTAGAAGTTCTCAATAAATACCTTGTTGATTTTGCGGATGGGCAAGTCCGATACCTGATATTCATCTTTCAGGAATTGGGTCAGGCGTAACTTTGTCAGTTCGTATCTGCTATACGTTTTTTGGGTGGCTTCTCCCGCTTCGACCTTTTTCTTGTACTGGTCGTTGTGCTGCCCGAAAAAGGAAATGATAGTCAGTGCTTCTTCCTCTTTTCCCAAAAGTGCATTTTTCACGCTTTCGGGGGTAACATAGCTGTCACGCATTAACTGGTTGTGGAAGTGTGAACGGATATTGGCTTTGATGTCGTCCAGCATGGAGTTTAGTCTTTGTATCTCCATAGATTTACCTACGGCTCTGCCGGATTTCCAGTTAGTTTCTAAGACCTCTAACTTGGTATTGAATTGGGTTTGTTTGCCGTCAATTGTAATACGGGCATGAATGGGTACTAAACCATTCTTTTTCATCTTGTCTTTTTTCAGGTAAAACAATACGCTGAAAGTACTTTTTTCATTCTTCATAATCTCACTTTTTTTAGATTGCAAAACTAATTTTAATCCTTGATAATGAGATAAATGGAGTATAGACAAATCCCGTCAAAAGTAAGACATTTTCCGACAATCGTACCCCCTAATCATTTTTTGGGGTAGGGGGTACGATTTGGATACTCAACTGTGTCTTTTCGTGCCCTTTTTTTGTCTTTCAAGCAAGACTAAAACATAAAAAAAAGTCCCTCAATACCTTGATATTGTGGGACTTGTCTACTTTTTGTCGCCTTTTGGCTTTGTTCCTATGTGATCCGCCTGGGGCTCGAACCCAGGACCCCAACATTAAAAGTGTTGTGCTCTACCTGCTGAGCTAGCGAATCAAACCTTTATTGCTGTTAAGCGGGTGCAAAGATAGGCACTTTTATTTAATTTGCAAGGAATACGAGGAAAAAAGTTTGCATTATTTTTCTTCTATACCTTCTACTGGTTGATCTTCAGTGGTTTCTGCCTTATAAATATTTTCTTGATTAATGATGTATCGTTGATAATAGGAGAGCATCAGAGTGGTAAGTGGCAAAGCTATAATCATACCCAGCATTCCCATTAACGATCCCCAAATGGATAGAGAGAGCAGGATGATGGCTGGATTCAGACCGGTAATCTTTCCCATGATGCGGGGAACGAGATAGCCATCTTGTATGATTTGCACTACTATAAATACAGCAGCAGCCGAAGCTATGATGAACCAGAAATTATCACCGGTATCCGCAGCTTTCAGAATGGCAAGCATGATGGTGGGGACAAAACCGATGATTTGTAGGTAAGGCACCATATTCAGCGCACCGATGAATAGTCCTAAACCAATAGCCAGCGGGAAATCAATAATCAGAAAGCCGATACTGAATAGAATACCTACGCACAAGGCTACTAATGCCTGTCCGCGGAAATATCTGTTCATACCGTCTTTTACATCATTCAGTATGCCGGTTACTGTTTTCCGGTATTTTTTTGGCATCAGGTGTGCCCAACCTTCGGAAATGCTTTCGTAATCAAGCAGAATAAATACTATATATAATAGGATAAGGAAGACGGTGAAGAACCCGAATAAGAGGTTGATGGACTCCGATATTAGTGCCCATAGTTTAGGAACAGTTACTTTAAGAGCATCCAATATATTCTCTTGGCTGAACATTTGCTCTAAGATGTGCAGGTCGATATTCTGCCGGATAAATTCGGAGAGGGTAGTGGGGACATTGCTTGCTGTATGAGTGGTGCTGAAGTATTCTATCAATAAATCCTTTACCCGCAGGAATTCCTGAATCATGGGCGGCACAAGCAGATAGAACGCAATGCTTCCTATAACGCTGAGAGTAAACAAGGCACAAAAGATAGATATTATTCTGTTTTTTAGCCGTAGCTTATGCTGGAAGAAGCTTACCAACGGATATATCAGATAAGCAATAAGCCAGGCAAGGAAGAACGGAAGCAATACGCCGCTCAATCGCTTCAGGAGCATTAATACCCCAATGATGATAGCACCGAGAATGACAGCACGGATAAAACTGTCGAATGTAATTTTCTTACGCTCCATAAGGCTTTTGCTTTTTATTTATAGTTTATCCACCAGCGGCAGTCTGTTCTCCCTTTATTGCCCGCAGATAGCATTCCCGGCAGAGTGGTTCGTATTCGGCCGTCTCTCCCAGAAGGACTTGTTTGTCGTTCTTGACGGTGCGGTGTGAAAAGGAGGCTAACTGTCCGCACTTCACACAAATAGCGTGGACCTTGGATACTTCATCGGCAATGGCACAAAGTCCGGGCATAGGACCGAAGGGAAGACCGCGGAAGTCCATATCTAGGCCTGCTATAATAACACGTATGCCATTATTGGCAAGTTCATTACACACATCAATCAGGCCATTATCAAAGAATTGCGCTTCGTCGATACCTACTACATCGATTTCTGAAGTGAACAGCAGGATACTTGCCGATGAATCAATCGGTGTAGAAGCGATGGAATGGCTATCGTGAGATACGACCTCTTCTTCCGAATAGCGTGTATCAATAGCAGGCTTGAATATTTCTACACGCTGTTTGGCGAATTTAGCACGTTTCAGGCGGCGAATCAGTTCTTCTGTCTTACCAGAGAACATGGAGCCGCAAATAACTTCGATTCTTCCTCTACGATTGGTTTCCTGTATATGGTCTTCCGAGAATAATACCATTGTTTTAAAATGTTTATTTTAACCGCAAAAATAACACTTTTAATGGCTTTCCGATATTTTTTCATTATTTATTTCTACATTTGCGGCATTAACATTGGTGATGCGAAAGGAAATGCAGACATTATTGGACGACATAGAACTGGATATTCAGGAACTGAAATATTTAATGAAAGTTCTTGCAACAGACGCGAACCCTACATTGAAGGTGGTAGCTAAACGGAATATACAGCAGATGCGTGCGCGACTGGATGCTTTGCAGAAACAGCTGGACGAAACTCCCGTAGAGGTAGTTGTCATTCCTGAAGCTCCTGTCGCTCCAGTGGTTATTCCCGAACCGGCCGCTGTTCCTGAACCGGTTAAGCCGACTCCTGTAGAACCGCTCGTTGTTGAAATCACCAAACCGGTAGAGATCGTATCTCCCAAGCCTGAGTCTAAGCCTAAATCCGAGTCTGAACCGTCCGCGATACTATCTTCTGCATCGCCTATTTTAGCAGAACGGATAAAACCAGCTACTGATTTGCGGCATGCTATCAGCCTGAATGACTCATTTCGCTTTGCCCGCGAGATTTTTGGTGGTGATACCGCCCGTATGAATGAAGTGATACGTCAGTTGGGTGCTGCTCCTTCATTGGAAAAGGCGTTGGAACTCTTTTCTTCTACCGTTAATCCTGATGAAGAGAATGAAACGGTGGTTGATTTTATAGAACTTCTTAAGAAATACTTTAGTTAAAGCAGTTACGGATATGGGAAAACTTTATGTAGTGCCTACTCCGGTAGGAAATTTGGAAGATATGACATTCCGGGCTATTCGTATTTTGAAAGAGGCGGATTTGATTCTTGCCGAAGATACGCGCACTTCCGGAATCTTACTGAAGTATTTTGAAATAAAGAACGCAATGCAATCCCATCATAAGTTTAATGAACATAAAATGGTGGAAAGTGTTGTTAATAGAATAAAGGCAGGTGAAACTGTTGCGTTAATATCGGACGCAGGCACACCGGGAATCTCTGATCCGGGCTTTTTGGTAGTGCGTGAGTGTGTTCGCAACGGTATTGAAGTACAATGTTTGCCGGGGGCTACAGCTCTTGTGCCGGCTTTGGTTGCTTCGGGCTTGCCAAATGAAAAATTCTGTTTCGAAGGTTTTCTTCCGCAGAAGAAAGGACGTATGACACGTCTGAAGATATTGGCAGAGGAACGCCGGACCATGGTGTTTTATGAGTCTCCCCACCGTCTGGTGAAAGCGTTGACTCAGTTTGCAGAGCATTTCGGTGCGGAACGTCAGGCATCTGTATCCCGGGAGATCTCGAAGATGCACGAAGAAACGGTGCGTGGCAGTCTGACTGAATTGATTGAGCATTTCACAGCCAATGATCCGCGTGGAGAAATAGTAATAGTAGTAGCAGGAATAGACGATTAAATAACTTCATTAACCAACGTAAAACAAAAGCGTATGAAAAAGTTAGCAGTTTTAATTGTATGTGCGGCCGTTATGGCATCGTGCGACGGCTTGTCAGGTGGAAGTAAAGACCAACTGAAAGCTGAAAATGATTCTCTTTTGATGGAACTTACCCAGCGTAATGCTGAACTGGATGAAATGATGGGTACTTTCAATGATATCTCTGAAGGCTTCCGCCAAATCAATGCCGCCGAAAGCCGCGTAGACTTGCAGCGTGGTGCGGTTTCAGAAGGTTCTTTATCAGCTAAGCAGCAGATTGCCACTGATATTGAATTTATCCAGAAACAAATGCAGGAAAACAAAGAGCAGATCGCTAAATTGGAAGCTATGCTGAAAAGTAGCAAGAATAACTCTACCCAGTTGAAGAAAGCTGTAGAATCTCTGACTCAGGAATTAGTAGCCAAAACCCAGCGTATTGAGGAATTGCAAGCTGAACTTGCCTCCAAGAATATTCGTATTCAGGAACTGGATGCAGCTGTGACTGGCCTGTCAACTGACAAAGAAATGCTTACTGCCGAAAATGAAGCAAAAGCTAAAACCGTAGCTGAGCAAGATAAGGCAATAAATACCGCTTGGTTCGTATTCGGAACTAAGAAGGAATTGAAAGACCAAAAAATCCTGACTGATACCGGTCTCTTCAAGAAAGGTAAAGTTTTGAAGGATGGTGATGTGAATAAAGATTACTTTACTCAGGTTGACATCCGTACAACGAAAGAAATTAAGTTGTATTCTAAGGATGCTGATGTTCTGACAACTCATCCGGCAGGCTCTTATGCTTTGGAAAAAGATGACAAAGGTCAGCTCGTACTGAAGATTACGAATCCGAAAGATTTCTGGAGCGTATCTAAATATCTGGTTATTCAAGTGAAATAATTTGATTATGTAATAAGATGGCAGGGTCATTAGCCCTGCCATTTCTTTTTTATGCAATACAAGAATCTATTTTTCGATCTCGATGATACTCTTTGGGCTTTTTCTTATAATGCCCGCGATACCTTTGAAGAAATGTATCGCAAATATGAGTATGACCGCTACTTCCGGTCCTTCCAGCACTTTTATGAACTCTATGAGCGGCGTAACGTGCAATTGTGGGCAGAATATGCGGATGGAAAAGTGACAAAGGATGAGTTGAACTGTCAGCGTTTTCTTTATCCGCTGGAAGCGGTGGGAGAGGGGGATGCAGCTTTGGCAAAGGCTTTCTCCGAAGATTTCTTTGCAGTGATTCCCACTAAAAGTAGATTGATGCCTCATGCCCGGGAAGTGTTAGAGTATCTCGCGCCCAAGTATAATCTTTATATCCTTTCCAATGGTTTTCAGGAATTACAGTGTCATAAGATGCGCTCTGCAGGGATCGACCGTTATTTCAAGAAGGTGGTTCTCTCTGACGATATTGGTGTACTGAAGCCTTGGCCGGAGATCTTTCATTTTGCCATGTCGGCTACCCAATCCGAATTGCGCGATTCGTTGATGATTGGTGATAGTTGGGATAATGATATTACCGGTGCTAGAGGGGTAGGGATGCACCAAGTATATTACAATGTTACGGATCGTTCGGAGTTTCCATTTAAACCAACTTACCAGATTACAGACTTGAAAGAGTTACTTCAATTGTTGTGACATTGAGGGATTAGTTGTAATTTTGCATTCGATAAAAAACGAATAAAATTGCAACTATGGAATCTATTCTTCCTTTTGCCTTGCTTTGTCTGACATCTTTCTTCACGTTGACAAATCCTTTGGGAACCATGCCCGTCTTCCTTACTATGACGCATGGAATGACAGACAAAGAGCGTCGGTTTATCGTATCGCGTGCCACTCTGGTAGCCTTTCTTACGATAATGGTCTTTACTTTTGCTGGTCAGTTCCTCTTTAAGTTCTTTGGAATCTCTACCAATGGTTTTCGTATTGCGGGCGGAGTCATCATCTTTAAAATAGGTTTTGACATGTTGCAGGCTCGTTATACTCCCATGAAGTTAAAAGACGAGGAAATCAAGACTTATGCTGACGATATTTCCATAACTCCGTTAGGTATTCCTATGCTGTGTGGCCCCGGGGCTATAGCTAATGCTATTGTGTTGATGCAGGATGCCAATAGTATTGAAATGAAGGGAGTTTTGATTGGTGCTATCGCCTTGATCTATCTGATCACCTATTTTATATTGCGTGCTTCCACACGTCTGGTAAAAGTGCTGGGGGAAACGGGGAATAATGTGATGATGCGCCTTATGGGACTTATACTGATGGTGATTGCGGTGGAATGTTTCGTGAGTGGAGTGAAGCCGATATTGGTGGATATACTGAGGGAAGGATTAATATAATAGAAACCTGTTGGCGGAATTAATTCATATCGGAGTAGAAGTGAAACAAGTCGGCCATTGACAGGGAGCGTAAGGGAAGCGAAAAGAGTATTTTTTTATGGCTTAACAAAGATTATTCTCACTACGATGAGAAAAAATTCTCATGCCGGTGAGAATAAACTCTCATAGTAGTGAGAATCTTTTTAGAAAAGCTATGAGCTGTACCGTTTTGCTTATTCGGGAAAAGACGGGAATGAGTGACAAGCTACGGGTTACGAGTTGTTGCGCCATGTTCGTGGGCGAATAATATCAGAATTTACTTCTTAATATGCTCAGGATTTGAAGAATCTCATCAAGTTTTATGTCATGCTGAATAATTGCTACAAGGCAATAGGCAATGATTGTAGAGTATATTTGTATTCTTACGGCATCTCTGTATTGCTCCAGAACTTCTTTATTTTCAGATGTTGTTTAAGCCGTTTAAAGAAAAGCTCAATTTGCCCCCTGTTTTTATAAAGTTCTGTAATTTGTAGCGGAGATAAATCCATAGCATTGGTAAGGAACGTAAACTTACGTTTTTGCTTTTCATCCCAAAAGCAAACCTTTCGTATGTGAGAAGGATAATCCTTGGAACTTTTATGAATAGTGAGTTCTCCAATTGCATCAGAGAGTATATTTCTGGGTAAATGATGTTCCCAATTATAGCTTTGAACTGCAAGTTTTATTTTGCCCTTACAAAAAGCACCCCAAAGGCGATATTGGCATTTGGGGTGCATATTTCTAATACTCAATAAGTAGTTTTTATATTAATGCTACTTACTTAATCATTAATTCTGAACAGGTGTCGGCGGAATCGCTGCTTCATTATTATCTGCAGGAGTAATAGCTTTATTTACTGCAGTTTCACATTCAGGAATTGTATAGATCAGAAGTGGGGATTCAGCAGCAATATCTGCAAATGTACTACCTGCTGGGAAATTAGTGCCAATACGCTTAATTGGTTTCTTCAAACGCAGAACATCAAATAATGAGAACCCTTCGCCCCATAATTCAATACGACGTTGGAACCATATCTCATCTATAAATTCGTCTAAATTAGTTGCATTGCAAGTATACGTAGCATCACGATACCCCTTTACAAAAGCCTCCAACTTCTGTTTACCGGCAGCTAGATTATCTCTACCAGTAGCTTCAGCCTCAATCAATAACATCTCCTCAACACGCATTAAAGGCCAGTCCTGTGCATTGTCAGAATTAGCTATCTGCCCTCCTTCAGGACCAAACTTAACATTTACATATGGAGAGAATATTGTTGAACCAAAAAGTCCATTTGCCCATCCGTAAGCATTCTGAGCTCCATACGCATTAACCAAAGCATCCGAATGAAGCTGATCATCCACCCACCATGCCTTACGAACATCAGACGCTGATATTTCTGCCCATAATTTGTTATTAATAGCCCTGAATGACACATCTGTAGCACTGGCTGCAGTAGTATATCCCATACCTGTAAGTGAACAAAGATGAGAAGCCCAATTTACAATACCAGTTTTCACGACTCCATCTTCTGAAGTAATCACAATCCCCCAAATCCAAGAGGCATCACTGGCATCATAAAATCTAGGGACACTAACTTCTTCTATAGAGTAAGGACGAGCACCTGCACATGCTTTAGCAGCATCTGAAGCAGCAGCAGCCCAATTACCCATTAATAAATTAGTACGCGCACGAAGTCCATAAGCAACTTCTGCCGTTATCTGTGCTTTATCCTTACGGGTAACAGGATTTTCTGCCAAATAAGAAATTGCAGTATTCAAATCAGACATAATTTGAGTATAAACTTGCTCTACTGTTGCACGAGGATTGTTTAATTTCTCATCATCTGTCATTGTATCCAGAACCAAAGGTACACCTTTTGCTGATTCATGACCAATATAAGTAAACTGATAAGTCTGGATCAGTTGTAAATAATCGAATGCACGTGAAGCTAATGCCTGCCCAAAGTAATTCTTTACTTTAGCAGTACGTTTATCTTCAGGGAAAGCAGCCGACAATGTTGCAATACAGTCATTTGCTGTTTTCAGATGGTTATAGTAATTCTTCCAGATAAACTCATTAAAAACAGAAGTAGTTATACGGTCTCTGAACTTCTGCTGGGATATATATTTATTGTAACCAATAGCATCATTCTTGCAAGTCATATCCTGTCCTGCCTGATCGTAAATCATACATATAGCCGGGAAACCATAGTCAAAATGATAACCGGTAGAGTTAGGATTACCCAATGTTCCTAAAACATTCAATCCACTTTTTAAACCATTCAACTCAGACTCAATACGTTCCGGAATCATGGAGATAACTTCATCTTTTTGGTCTTGCGTCATGGTCGAGCCTTCAGGATACTTATCCAGATCACACGCAGCCATTACAAAAACAGATGAAAGTAACAATATACTCTTATTTATTTTCATATTTTCTTGCTTTTTAAAGGGGTTAGAAAGAAAGGGTTATACCACCAGAAATAGTTCGTATCGGAGAATACACATCAGCACTTGATGCCGTATAGCTCTGACGAGGATCCAATCCTTTTCGTGCACTGAACAAAGCAACATTGTCAGCAGCCATATATATACGCATAGAACTGATTAACATTTTGCGGGTCCAGTTTTTAGGTAATGTATACCCTACCGTAATATTATTAATACTTAGATAATCCGAGCTTGTCAGGAAACGGTCTGACAAAGAATTGGCATACTGCGCAAATACGTTGATCTGCGGAATATTACTTGTCCTATTTTCCGGAGTCCATGCATTCAGAATATCTTTATGCCAGTTCTGTCCAGGATCATCACCTGCATGCATCAAGGATACATATCCATTATCATACACGCGACCACCTAATTGATAAGCCAATGAAATAGCAAAATCAAATCCATAAACATTCAAACGAGTACCAAATCCACCATATACTTTCGGAAGAATATCACCTGTTGCATGGCGAGTTGCATCTGACCAATTCTGAGTCTTTTCCTGACCAGTAACATTACCGTTCGCATCTGTTATATCTTTATAGTAAAGAGCAACTCCCGTTTCCTCATCTACACCTGCATATTTACGCAAATAGAATTGATACATAGACTCCCCCTCCTGATAAATACGGCTACCATCAATCAATTCGCCATTCAAATCAGGATGCAGTTTCTGGATTTTATTCTTAAAATGAGTCAAGTTGAAGTTTACACTCCACGTAATATCATTAGTACGGATAATATCACCATTCAAGTCAAGTTCAACACCACGATTAATCATAGAACCTACATTCATTGGAATTGCAGAATAGCCTACTGACGGATTAACAGGTTTGTTATACAACATATCCGTAGTCTTACGGCTAAAATATTCGATCGTACCGTTCAAACGTTGGTCAAAGAATTCGAAATCAAAACCAGTATTGAAGCTATGAGACGTTTCCCAAGTGATATTCTTATTACCTTTATATGCAAGAGAAACAGAGAAATCATCATTACTATTAGATACAGAGTACTGATCCTGATAAGCATAATAATTACCAATATTATCATTGCCTTGTACACCATAACTAGCCTTAAACTTCAACATGTCAATCCATGTTAAATCACTCATGAAAGCCTCCTTGTTCAGCAACCAGCTGGCACCTACAGACCAGAAATTTCCCCAACGGTGGTCAGGATGAAAGCGAGAAGAAGCATCACGACGATAAGAAGCACTTGCAAAATACTTACTATCATAATCATATTGGGCACGTGCTAAGAAACCCTGAGTCGCATAATTAGTAGTTGCAGAATAAACAGCTGGAGTCTTGATTGCATTATTTATTTCTATAATTGTAGGATTATACAATTTCTGCTTACTACCGGACAAATACTGAGATTTATAATTATAAGATTCAAATCCTGCTAACAAATCTATATTGTGTATCCCGAAATTATTCTTATAGGTAAGCAAATACTGTTGGTTTACACTGAAAGTACGAGAGTGCTCCATAGAAACAAGACCGCCAACACTTTCTGAAGCATACTGGCCATAATACGGGTTAACCAACTCTGAATAACGAGTATTATCCAAATCCATACCCCAGTTTCCAGTAGCTTTCAAACCTGGCATAAACTCAATTTCAACGAATCCTTTCGCACTAAGAATATCCATTAAGAATTCACGTTTATCCAACTGTAGTGAAGAAGCAGGGTTGGAATTGGACAAGAATGGACGATTCAAAGCCTCAGTCTTTCCATTCACCTGCCTGTTATACATACCATTACCATAGTCGTACATTGTATAACCACGACTATCTTGTTTAATGCTACCGTCTGCATTACGAATATATAGAGGATAAATGGGAGCTATATTATTAGTAATATAAAACAAGTTCATACTACTTCCTGTCTTCGTTTGTTCATCAGGATAACGGCTCTTTACATTGGCATATGAGAAATTAGCACCTACTTTCAACCATTCTTGTACCTTATAATCTGCTTTCAAACGAGTAGAGAGACGAGAATAGCCAGAGCCCGGAATAATACCACTGTCATCCAAATAACCCGCTGACATATAGTAAGTCATCTTATCACTTGAACCACTAATACTGACATTGTATTCCTGACGTAGATTACTATTATCGAACAATTCTTTTTCCCAATCATCCGGTGTTACATAATAATCACCATAAACAGAACCAATTTTAGCACTTGGGTTAATTTTACCATCCATGCCAATTACATTTTCTCCATTCGGTGTTGTATATATAGGATATCCCAGATAGTCACTGCCAAAAATCAAAGCATTAACCAGATTATTACCAGAAATCATCACGGAACCATCTCCTGCATAATCAACAATTTTATTAGGGTCACCACCTGCCCAGCCATTAAGCATTGCTTTATAATAGGTCTCAACATATTGATTAGCACTAGTCATAACGTCATAACTGGGAACACCACGTCTATTTGTACCCCATTTTGCATCAACGTTAACAACAGCTTTTCCTGAAGAACCTTTTTTAGTGGTTACCAAAATAACACCGTTCGCACCACGTGCACCATACAAAGCATTAGAAGCTGCATCTTTCAAAACTGTCATACTTTCAATATCCTGAGAATTAATAGCAGAAATATCTCCATCATAAGGTACACCGTCTACTACATACAATGGATTATTACTGGCAGAAATCGAACCGATACCACGGATACGCACAGTAGATCCTGTACCTGGTTGGCCATTTCCACTGGTTGTTTGTACACCAGCCACCTGCCCTGAGAGTGCATTAGTTATATTAGAGACCTGACGCTCTGCTAACTTATCTGCTTTGATGGTTGAAGCAGAACCTGTAAAAGCGGACTTCTTTGCGGTACCATAAGCAACCACCATTACTTCATCAAGCATCTCAGTATCAGACTTCATAATAACCTTTACAGTAGGTTTAATAGCCACTTCTTGTGTCTGCATACCAATGTACGAAAT
>ULMJ01039503.1_pt1 | contig 13895 bp, 11 predicted proteins | sample 1951641 | NCBI WGS metagenome assembly ULMJ01 (sample SAMEA4835550, study PRJEB28245) | human gut metagenome | biome: gut microbiome; material: fecal sample | place: Denmark | collected 2008 | reverse complement strand
GAATTATAAACTTCTTTCCGGAGCATCTATCTTTTCATAGTGCTCCGGATATAATCTAACCTTATAATTCCTCTGAATAAGATGACAGTGGTAGTATTCGATTCGCTAAGCCACTCCAACCGGAAGCTGCTTTATATGCATCTACAGAATTGTCTGGCACGTATATCTTACATGTAGTGCCGTTAAGCATCCAGAAGCCAAATCCCATTGGTTTCTCGGATAGCATAACGAAGGATTCAAGTCCAGTACAATTTTCCCAACACTTAAACATACTGCTGTCGCCTGTACCATCTTCCTTTATTATGTTACCTCTGATAATCATTGTCTTTAGAGTTGATAAAGAATTGAATATAGAGGAGCCTATTGAAGTAACGCTTTCCGGAAAATCCATTATTTCTATACCAGACCCCATAAAGGCGGCTGTCTTTATTTTTGTAACAGTATTTGGTATTTTTAAAGATTTTAAAGATGAGCATCCACGGAAAGATTCTGTTCTAATTTCTGTTATCCCCTGATGTAATACAACATTATTCAAACTAATACAACCATAAAAACAAGCAACAGGGATAAAACTTATCGTATGAGGTAATTTTATACTTCTCAATGAGGTACATTCCCGAAACAAGTTGGGACCATCATAATTATTATCCTTAAAAGCAACATTCATTTTTTCAAATTCATTGAATGTCTCAATTATAGTATTACCCCTAAACCAATAAGAAGTAACCTCTATTTGATCTTCAATATACTTTTCACTAATTGCTCCAATTCCATCTACGTCCAACCTATCTATTAAAATTCTCAGCACCTCCGAGTCTGCTATTCTCACACATGCAATTCCATCCACTATCAGTTCCAGCCTGTCAAACACTTTCCTCAGTGCATCCACAGAGTCCTGATAGAACCCGAAATATACCGATAAGATTAATTACCTTAAATTTTTAGAAGCATAAAAAAAAATAATTTGAAAAGTATGTTCTGAGAAAAAATCATTAAGTCAGAAAAGAAAAAAGTAAAATTTTACAATTTATTTTATATCAACAATCATAACATCTTCACAATTCATTTTTCAGAAGAAGTACAAACCATTTTTACGGTGATATATCAAGTCCATATATTCAATAGAAAAAAGTCAATCTCCACATGTGATACAATGCAAATTCAATTGAAATTTGTATTGAGGACAGTTTTTATCTTCACAGGAAGATAGTAACATTTGTGATGTATATTAGGACATTAATAATAAGTTAGCTAGAAGAGTTTTAAGCATCGAAATTCTAACTCAGCGCTGAGAAGAGTCTGTACCTTTTTTATTATTCTTCTATCCCATGTGCCGTATGAATAAACTTTTTATTCGCCTCTTTCAAACGGAACAAATTGATAAACATCAACAGAAATGAATAAGGTACAAAACAGATAGCCTTTACCAAACGCCACTTCCAGAAACGACGAGGAATAGCAACAGCCAATGCTAACAACAGCATCCCCAATATCACCCACCATTTATAAGCTAATGCTGGAAACCATATAGAGAGGCAGACTGAAAAGATAAAGGTGAATCCCAACAATAACACCCGCGAAAACGAGGCTTGTTGAAAGAGCTTATCACAGAAATCCCATTTTCGATCACGAATAGCCGGAAACAGGTGATTCACAAATTCACCCAAACTATAATATTGGGCAGACAACCAGCGCCGCCTTTGCTGATAGAAATTCTTAGTTTTTTGTATTTTCTCGTCCAATACATAGGTATCGGGCAAATAATGAAAAAAAATGCGATGATAAAGTAGCTTCATTTCCAAAACTCTATCAAACCCTCCAACTGAAGTGTTACTCATCATAGCTTTATAAAACAAAGAATATTCAAAAGCCATGCCGGAACCTATCAGAGCAGCCGACATTCCTAAATTGACATGTCCCAAACGGAATATAGAGTTATTGATTTCCTCACTGATGGCATCCAGATAGGCCATATTGGTATTCAGATTCTTAGCCACGCGATGTGTTTGGACAACCTTCACTTTTGGATCTGCAAATGCATTATTCACTTCAGAAAGATAAGAAGAATTAATTATATTATCTGCATCAATAATCAAAGCAACATCATAAGAATCCTGCCCTAAGTACTCAAGAGCTGCCTTTAAAGACTTTGTATTTGTACTTTTTTCAAAATCAACCTGAAGTAACTTAACAGGTAATGCAGCCAGTTTCTGATTTGTCGCAGGTTGCATATGATCGGAAATTACTATTACATCGTATTTATCACTTGGATAATTCTGTGCCAGACAAGCTTGCACCGTATCCATAATAACAGCATCTTCTCTATATGCTGCTATTAATAAAGCAAACCGTTTACACTCTTTTGCGAGTACTGCCTTGTCAGACTTATGCCGGAGAGATGCCAAACTATAAACTAATAAGTACAATACGTTTATTGCAAACAAAATGTATAAGATCCAATCGAATATAAGCAGTACCTGTTCCAAAATTAATTTATTATGTAGATGATGCCACAAATATACAAAGAATGGCTGGAATAATCATCATTTCTTAAAAAAAGAAAATGTCCTGTTTTTAATTTTGGAATATAAAAAAACGAGCAAGCTCTCACGAACCTCTCGCCTCTGTAAGAAAAGCCATAAAGGCTTTTCTTTTAACTACATCTCATTTGTTACCTAAAAATCAATCTTCTTCTTACCTGAAAAAACTTCTATTACCTATAAAAACTCAATCTTTTACCTTTTATACCTAATTACCTAATTTTCTTAATCCAAATTTTAGCCTATGAAAAAACTATTAACTAATCTTTTTACCTAACTAATTCCTTTATTGAAAACTACAAAACTAATTTATTTAAAAGTCAAAATCATGAGCAGTTTCTCAACTGCGATACAAAGGTAAGAAGATTTTCCGTGTGCGCAAACAGTTGCACAGGAAATAGCATGTTTTATAACATATTTTTCGATTTATCCAGCTTTGTTTACGGTTTCTGCTGCTTTAGAACGAGTTTGAAGCCATCCGTCAGCGTTTCCATGAACGCTACGAGATCAGCTTCTTCTTCCGGGGTCAGCCCCAAGTTGCCCAACTCATCACGATTGACTGTAGCAGGATATTCGGCAACCGGAAATTCATCACTGACATCACGCACGTTATAGAAGTGGACAATCTCCCTGAGGGTTTTGAAATAACCGTTATGTCCATAGGGGGCCGTCAAAGCTATATTGCGCAAAGTGGGTACACGAAACTTACCATTCTCTTCTTCTTTGCTTACAATAGTCCCCAACCCAAGGTCGATGCTATCCGAAGTCAAAAGGAAATAATCGGCAGGAACACGCAAATGGGGATTCTCCGGATTACGCGGCACACCCAGATTATCATATGTATGATCGGTGAAGAGTACTCGTCCGGCACGTTCATCCTTATCCAGGACGTGACATTCAGCACACATTCCTTTATCCTTAAACAGATTCATGCCCCGAAGTTCGGAATCGGTAAAAGTATATTCTCCCTTTTTCCAGGCATCGTATTTAGAAGAAAAGGAATTCACTTCGTCAGATTGCTGATAAGCGGCAAGTGCGTCCGTGATGTAGGCATAAAGGGAATCCGCATTGGAGGTTTCACCATAAATACGAACCAATTCAGAATAATAAGGAGCACGGCGGATTTTCATAACGACGGCACAAGTATCAGGATTACCCATCTCCACAGGATTAAGAAAAGGTTCGCCAGCCTGATTCTGCAAAGAAGGAGAACGACCGTCCCAAAAGAGTCCGCCTACATAAGTTTCTTCATCTTCATCAAAGTAGAGGGAAGGAACGTACATGGAGTAACAGATGGTCATGGCATTACGCTGGGAATAGAGCCCGGGAACTGCACCTTCGGAAACGATACGGAAGTCACGATCGGCAAATCCATTAGCGGCAGTGTGGCAAGTGGCACAGGATTGTCCGGGAGGTTCGGAAAGTTGGGTGTCTTGAAAAATCTGTTTACCTAAGGCCTCTTTACGGGCACGCAATGAATGAGAATTACCGGTACAGGATGATAGTAGCCCGCAAGCAAATCCGCCATAGAATAAAACAGAAAATAGTGTTTGCAATTTCATAAAATAGTATTTTTCGGTTGATTGATATTGACCAAACAAAAGTATAAAAAAAAGAGTTTCATCTATGACAAAACATAGATAAAACTCTTTTTACTTAAGAAAGTTGTTATTTACTTCTTATTCTTATACCAGTCTTTATTCGAGGTTCCTTTTGATTTTACCCAATCAATAAAATCAGGATAGGTATCATATATCTTCACCCCTTCCGTAGGAATGCTAAAATCGAGAATAGGAAGATTTATAGCAAATGGCATGATATCGACTTCTTCTCCATAGCGGGTAATATAATAAATCCCTGCGTCAACATTCGACATATCATCACTCGTATTAAAGAGTGATTTATCAGCTTTATCCGTAGGCGCATAATTCACCAGATGCACTTCTCTGTTTCTACCATTTACAAATATGAAAGGATTGTAAGGAGACGTTACCTGATTCAATTCCACATCCGCCAATTCAATGGTAACGGTAAACTTCTTATTCAAAACACTCTTTATATTATCAAACAAGATAATAGTAGGATGTGATTGATCCGTCTCTATTTTCCAACCGTCAGGACCTGAAACGTCAATGCTTCTTACTCTGTCCGGTTCAAGATTATGAAGCTGATATCCAAAGCCACAAATGTATGTACCTCCACTATGAAGGGGAGTAAACTCGTCTACAATCTTATAGACTTTATTACTTAGGACATTCCGGTAAAGAGTCGATTGATAGATCACCATAACATCATTCATGTCATAGTCTTTTTGTGCTGGCCATTGGTCTTCGAAAGCTAAAGTTCCTTTATATGTAGTAGTAACATTGCTGGGAGGATCTACCGGAGGTAGCTCCGGCCCATCCGGATCAATAGCACCCGATTCTGCAATCTTCAGATAAAACGTAGCATCACAATAATCAAAATCAGTATTATCTTCAAAACCGATAGCTACAAGCTGATCTGTTTCCGAATCACGCAACGCCACTACACGTTGTGAATTATCAGAGTTCATCGAGCTGTATGAATAACGGGTTCCACCATAGGAGCGCTTTACAATGTCACCTTTACTAAATCCGTTTCCTTCCAGACACCATCCAATCGTGACTCCGGCAGGGAATTTATCTTCAAACTGTTTCTTATCCGAATTCCAATACTTAAGTTTCACTTCATTACCACACAGTAATGAACCCGCACGCTCGCCACCGGATGTTTTAGAGATAGGTGAAGCATTAGGGAATGCTATCACTTTCTGAACATTATCCGGAGTTGGAACCGAACCTGTAGGATAAGAGAAATAACCTACAACATTATGCCAACTGGCACTACTTGAAATGAAAACAAGGCTCAATTCGGTTTCTTTAATGATTTTAATCTCAGATGTAATATTACCCTCAAACCACTCCGGATAAAAATCCTTTATCGTCTTTCCACCTTTTTTAGCATAAATCTCTTTGATACTATATAAGGTGGCAGCCGGTGGCACACTCAGGTCAGCTTCCATATTATTGGGCATACCATACACATCCCAATCTATTCCCGGCATAATGGTCCAATCATCCAGATACTTGTAACCACCAGCCGTTGCACCTCTTGTCTTAGCTTGCAACGAAGCGATATATGCTTTCTGATTATAGCTTATCTCACCATTAGAAATAGACAACTTGACCGGTGAAACAGCACCTAAATAATCAGAGTAAAGCCATACTTCCGTAATATCAGAAGGAATTTGAATTGTACCTGAATACTTTCCTTTCTTATCAGTGGAAGCCGAATAGACAGGAGACAGCGATTCATCTTTTATCCATGAATCATTTTCTTCTTTCATAGGATTCTGACTATATAGGTCGAAAATGATATAATAATCATTCGTAAACCCATAGTCTACACTCACTTTCACTTGTTGCATCAGGTTGAAATCAAAAACCTCCGTCGGCTTCAAAGGCTCATTTTTACGCTCCCCCTGATATACATCTTTATCTGCGCAACTACCCAGTGTCAGTGCAGAAACGAGAGAAACAAATACAAGCTGTTTCATTTTTCGCTGTTTCATATCTTTTATTTTAATTTTGTAATACTACAAAGTTGAATCGGTTGCAAATATAATCAGAAATTGCAATATCTACAAGTTTATTTCAAATAAAATAATAACATATACAAGTAATTAAAGATAGTATAAGAACAAAATATACAAGTTATCAGAAAAGAGGAAGGTTAAATGAAAATTTCCCAGATAAGAACATTAAAAACTAATAGTTTCACAATAATGAATCAGCAAAAAAACAGTGCAATATATAAAAAAACAAACCACTGGAGTGACATTGACCTGCCAACTCCAATGGTTGTCCCCTTTAAACACCTTTAAACAAAATGAAATATATTATTTTCTGGCTTCTGCAATATAAGCCAGCGCTTCTTTACATTTTTCAGTAACGTAAGTCCAATCTTCGGCAGCAACTTTATCACCCGGGAAGAGTTTGGAACCCATACCCACGCAGAATACACCTGCTTTGATCCATGCAGTCAGGTTTTCCTGAGTAGGCTCTACCCCACCGGTCACCATCAGCTTAGACCAAGGCATCGGAGCCAACAAGCCTTTTACGAGTTTTGCACCGAGAACGTCGCCTGGGAAAATCTTACAAAGGTCGCAACCTGCTTCCTGTGCAAAGCCTACTTCTGAAACGCTTCCGCACCCCGGAGTGTAGGCAACCAGACGGCGGTTACAAATCTTAGCGATTTCGGGGTTAAACAACGGGCCTACTACGAAATTCGCGCCTAATTGCAGGTAGAGGGCAGCCGTTGCAGGATCAACAATAGAACCTACACCCATCGCCATCTCCGGACACTCTTTTGCCGCGAATTTCACTACTTCAGCAAATACCTCATGCGCAAAGTCGCCACGATTGGTAAATTCGAATGCACGAACACCACCTTCATAACAAGCTTTCACCACTTTCTTTGCAACTTCTGCATCTTTATGATAGAATACAGGAACCATACCGGTTGAACCAATCTTGTTCAACACAGCTATCTTATCGAATTTTGCCATTGTCTTTAATAATTAATATTTAATAATTAACGCTGAACACGTCCGCTTGCATCGCCACCTGCCAATGCTTCCACCTCTTCTACAGATACCAGGTTGAAATCGCCGTTGATAGTGTGCTTCAATGCGGAAGCAGCTACAGCAAATTCAAGAGCTGCACCTTGGTTAGGCTTCGTCAGCAAACCGTGGATAATACCGCCGGAGAAAGAGTCGCCACCACCAACGCGGTCGATAATCGGATTGATATCATAACGTTTTGATTCGTAGAATTCTTCACCATTGTAAATCATTGCTTTCCAACCATTGTGGCTTGCAGAGAATGATTCGCGTAAAGTAGAGATAACATATTTGAAATTGAATTCTTTAGCCATTGCTTTGAAGATGCCTTTGTAACCTTCAGCATCGGTCTTTCCGCCTTCTACATCCGAGTCGGGTTTGAAACCCAAACAAAGCTCAGCGTCTTCTTCGTTACCGATACAAACATCAACGTATTGCATCAGGGGGTTCATGATAGATTGTGCTTTCTCTTTTGTCCAGAGTTTCTTACGGAAGTTGAGATCGACAGAAACCGTAACGCCATGACGTTTGGCAGCTTCACAAGCCAATTTAGTAAGTTCGGCAGCTTTGTCGGAGATGGCAGGAGTTATACCCGACCAATGGAACCAGTCGGCACCTTCCATGATTGCGTCGAAGTCAAAATCTGCGGCATCAGCTTCAGCAATAGCAGAATGTGCACGGTCGTAAATCACCTTGCTGGGACGCATGGAAGCACCGGTTTCAAGATAGTAGATGCCTACACGATCACCACCACGGGCAATAAAATCTGTTTTTACGCCATATTTGCGCAGTGCATTCACAGCAGATTGACCAATTTCGTGTTTCGGCAATTTAGTCACAAAGTAAGCTTCATGTCCGTAGTTGGCACAGCTGACGGCAACGTTTGCTTCACCACCACCATATACTACGTCAAAAGAATCAGACTGAACAAAACGAGTATTTCCCGGAGTGGACAGTCTCAACATGATCTCACCTAATGTAACGACTTTCTTTCCCATAATCTTATTTATTTTTTTATATGTGATTAATTTATAACTTTCAATTTATCATTTTAGGGGTAAAAACCACTATAATCACCTGATTCCATGAAGAGTACAATAAAAATAGGTTCGTTCTTCATAGGCTTCGTGTGCGGGCACAAAGATACAACAATTTTCGTAATTACAAAAATTGTCATATATTTGTGTCGAAAATATTAAGATTATTATTGTGTACGGACACAAGTTCCGATTAATTATAAAATATATGGGGTCTGAAAGAATACGTATCAAAGATATCGCCAAGATGGCGGATGTATCAGTGGGGACAGTGGACCGTGTGATACACGGACGTAGCGGAGTGTCGGAAGCCAGCCGGAAGCGGGTGGAAGAAATCCTGAAACAGTTGGACTATCAGCCGAACATGTATGCCAGTGCCTTGGCATCGAACAAGAAATATACCTTCTCCTGCTTGTTGCCGCAACACGAAGAAGGTGAATATTGGACAGCTGTAGAAGCAGGTATCCACGATGCATTGGTGACGTATTCGGACTTTAACATCTCCGTGAACCTTTCCTATTATGATCCGTTCGATTATCATTCGTTCGGAGACGTGGCCCAGAGGATTCTGGAACAGGAACCGGACGGAATCATGTTTGCTCCCACTGTGCCGCAATATACGAAGCCGTTCACGGAAGAACTGAATAAGCGTTCTATACCTTATATATATATAGACTCAAATTTGAAGGAGCAACCGGCACTTTCTTTCTTCGGACAAAATTCGCATCAAAGCGGATACTTTGCTGCAAAGATGATGATGTTGCTTGCCGGAGAAGAAAAAGAGATTGTGATTTTCCGCAAGATAAACGAGGGAATCGTGGGATCTAATCAACAGGAACGCCGGGAGATTGGCTTCCGGGAGTATATGTTGAAGCATCATCCCGACTGCCGCATCTGGGAATTGAACCTGCACGCCAAACGGGACAGTGATGATGCACAGATGTTAGACGAGTTTTTCAGAAAACACCCGAATGTGAAGAACGGAATCACTTTCAATTCGAAAGTCTACATTGTTGGGGAGTATTTGCTAAAGCAAAAGAAAACGGATTTCAACCTGATGGGCTATGACTTATTGGAACGGAACGTGAATTGCCTGAAGCAAGGCAGTGTTTCTTTCCTCATCGCCCAACAACCGGAATTACAGGGATTTGACGGCATAAAAGCGCTGTGCGACCACTTGATTTTCAAGAAAGAGATGCCCAGGGAGAACTTTATGCCGATTGATCTGCTGACAAAGGAGAATATTGAGTTTTATTCAAATAAATGATAATTTAGTGCATAGCACTAAATTAAGTGACAAGATACGAGCTACAAGTGACGAGTGCCTTTCGGCATGATAGCCGGACGAGTAATTATTTACGTACAAGTACAGCGCAGCAAGTCGTTACTGGTAGCTCGTAGCTCGTAGCTAATTAATTACTAACTAAAAACAAGAATATGGAAACAAAGTACCTTAAAATCAACCCTGCAGACAATGTAGCAGTAGCTATCGTAACGTTGCCGGCAGGAGAAAAACTCACTGTGGATGGGACGGAAATCACATTGAGCGAGGAGGTTCCCGCCGGACACAAATTTGCACTGAAAGATTTTGCAGAAGGTGAAAACGTCATAAAATATGGTTATCCTATCGGTCATGCGCGTATGGCAAAGAAGCAGGGCGACTGGATGAATGAGAACAATATCCAGACAAACCTGGCAGGATTGCTGGACTATACGTATAACCCGACAAGTGTTTCATTGGATATACCACACAAAGACTTGACTTTCAAAGGATATCGCCGCAAGAATGGTGACATAGGTATCCGTAACGAAATCTGGATTATCCCGACGGTAGGTTGCGTGAACGGTATTATCAACCAGCTTGCCGAAGGTCTGCGCCGGGAAACAAATGGCAAGGGAGTGGATGCAATTATGGCATATCCGCATAATTATGGTTGCTCACAACTGGGCGACGACCACGAGAATACAAAAAAGATTCTGCGTGACATGGTATTGCATCCCAATGCAGGTGCAGTACTGGTAGTGGGCTTGGGCTGTGAAAACAATCAGCCGGATGTGTTCCGCGAATTTCTGGGAGAATATGATGAGGATCGCGTGAAATTTATGGTGACGCAAAAAGTAGGTGATGAATATGAAGAAGGAATGAATCTGCTGCGCGAACTATACGAAAAGGCAAGCAAGGATGAACGTGTAGATGTCCCCTTGAGTGAACTGCGTGTCGGTTTGAAGTGCGGTGGTTCGGATGGTTTCTCCGGTATCACAGCTAATCCGTTGCTGGGCATGTTCTCTGATTTCCTGGTGGCACAAGGTGGTACGAGCGTACTGACGGAAGTTCCGGAAATGTTCGGTGCAGAAACGATACTAATGAATCGCTGTCGCAACAAGGAGCTGTTTGAAGAAACAGTGAAACTGATAAATGATTTCAAGGAATATTTTCTCTCGCATGGCGAACCGGTAGGTGAAAATCCATCTCCGGGAAACAAAGCCGGTGGGATATCAACTTTGGAAGATAAAGCCTTGGGATGCACGCAGAAATGTGGCAAGAGTTATGTGGAAGGCGTATTGCCGTATGGCGAGCGCTTAAAGGTGAAAGGATTGAATTTATTATCAGCTCCGGGAAATGACCTGGTGGCAGCTACGGCTCTGGCTTCTTGCGGTTGCCACATGGTGTTGTTCACAACAGGACGCGGTACGCCATTCGGCACATATGTACCGACGATGAAGATTTCCACCAACTCTACATTGGCGAAAAACAAACCGGGTTGGATTGACTTCAATGCAGGAGTCATCGTGGAAAACGAACCGATGGAAAAGACCTGCGAACGGTTTATCGATTACATCATCCGGGTGGCAAGCGGTGAATTCGTAAACAACGAAAAGAAAGGCTACAAGGAAATTGCAATCTTCAAAACGGGAGTAACTTTATAAATTAAAAATTGAAAATTAAAAATTAAAAGTGAGGAAGGGCGGAACAATTCAGATGTTCCGTCCTTTTATTTGCAAGGTTTTTAAAATTTGAATTCTTGGAAACTACAAATACAGTAAATAAGAAAAGAGGCGGATGGTGGGCATTGAGCCCATTGGCAGTATTCTTATGCCTTTACCTGGTGACCTCACTGATTGTTAATGATTTCTACAAAGTACCTATTACGGTGGCATTCCTGTTGTCATCTTGCTATGCCATTGCGCTGACACGCGGGCTGAGTCTGGAAAAACGGGTATATCAGTTCTCCGTAGGAGCCAGCAATAAGAACATCATACTAATGATATGGATATTCATCCTTGCCGGAGCTTTTGCGCAAAGCGCCAAACAGATGGGTGCAATTGATGCAACTGTTAATCTGACGCTGAGTATTCTGCCGGATAACCTGTTGCTGGCAGGCATATTCATTGCAGCCTGCTTCATCTCGCTTTCCATAGGTACCAGTGTGGGGACAATCGTTGCACTTACCCCCGTAGCCATCGGACTGGCAGAAAAAACAGGCATCGACTTGCCATATATGGTCGCCATCGTCGTAGGCGGTTCGTTCTTCGGGGATAATCTCTCATTTATTTCGGATACAACAATCGCATCTACCAAAACACAGGATTGCGTGATGCGTGATAAGTTCCGGGTGAACTTCATGATTGTGGTACCGGCAGCACTGATCGTGCTATGCATCTATATATTCCAGGGGTTATCCATATCAGCTCCCGCACAGACACAGGCGATTGAATGGATAAAGGTTATCCCCTATCTCATTGTGCTGGGCACGGCTGTGGCGGGTGTCAATGTAATGCTGGTTCTGTTGCTAGGCATCCTCAGCACAGGTATCATAGGTATTGCCACAAGCGGAACGGATATAAGTACTGCTTTCTTCGACTGGTTCGGGGCCATGGGAACAGGTATCACAGGGATGGGTGAACTCATCATCATCACCCTGCTTGCCGGAGGTATGCTCGAAACCATCCGCTACAACGGAGGTATCGACTTTATCATCTCCCGCCTGACACGCCACGTAAAAGGTAAACGGGGTGCGGAACTAAGTATTGCCGCCCTTGTCAGCATCGCCAACTTATGTACGGCAAACAATACCATCGCCATCATTACCACCGGTCCTATAGCCAAGGACATTGCCATCCGTTTCCATCTCGACCGACGGAAAACGGCCAGCATTCTGGACACCTTCTCATGCCTGATACAAGGCATCATCCCCTACGGTGCACAATTGCTGATTGCAGCCGGACTGGCAGGCATCTCCCCTATCAGCATTATCGGTAGTTTGTATTATCCGTTTACGATGGGAATATGCGCACTTTTGGCCATATTGGTGAGGTATCCGAGGAGATATTCGTAAAAATTCGTTCATATTTACCAAAAAAATGAATATATCGCAAAAAAAGATGGGAAAAGATGATGCATTATTGAAATAGAATGTGTTACTTTGCAACCGAACAATAAGAAAGTTTATTTGATTTGATTATTTCACATATGTATCTCCTCTGTATTGAGTATTTCCATCTCTGACCTAACAACTTCCAAAAACTTTGTTTATTGAATTATTAATTTTTTATTTTATTTAGATTTATGAATTTGTATGTAGGTAACCTGAATTACAAGGTTAGAGAATCAGATTTGAGAGAAGTTATGGAAGAGTACGGAACAGTAGACTCAGTAAGAATCATCACTGACCGTGAAACAAGAAGATCTAAAGGATTCGCATTCATCGAAATGCCGGATTCTGCAGAAGCATCTAACGCCATCAATGCATTGAACGGTGCTGAATACGGAGGCCGTCCGATGGTAGTAAAAGAAGCATTACCGAAGAATTAATTATTCTCAGATAATACGTTATTAAAAAAAAGGATGGGTTTCTAATGAAATCCATCCTTTTTTTATAGTTGATTTACAGAAAATAGCGAGCGAACTCTTTGTCAATCAAAATAAAAGCCCTACCTTTGCAGCCGCTATTACGAGATAGTAGCATTATTCAAATCATTTATTAAAAACATTATTTAAAATGGCAACAAAAATCAGATTGCAAAGACATGGACGTAAAAGCTACGCTTTCTACTCTATCGTTATTGCAGACGTAAGAGCACCACGTGATGGTAAATTTATTGAGAAGATTGGTACGTACAATCCGAACACCAATCCTGCCACAGTAGATTTGAAGTTCGACCGCGCACTTGACTGGGTTATGAAAGGTGCACAACCGACTGACACTGTTCGTAACATTTTGTCACGCGAAGGCGTTTACATGAAGAAACACCTTATGGGTGGTGTAGCTAAAGGTGCATTTGGCGAAGCAGAAGCAGAAGCTAAATTCGAAGCTTGGAAGAACAACAAACAAAGTGGTTTGGCTGCTTTGAAAGCGAAAGACGAAGAAGCTAAGAAAGCTGAAGCAAAAGCACGTCTGGAAGCTGAAAAGAAAGTGAACGCTGAAAAAGCTAAAGCATTGGCTGAAAAGAAAGCTGCTGAAGAAGCAGAAAAAGCTGCTGCCGAAGCTCCTGCTGAAGAAGCAACAGAGGCTCCTGCCGAAGAAGCTCCCGCAGCTGAAGCTGCTGCTGAATAATAGTAAGCACAGCACGATTACAAAAAATGGGATTAAAACTATAAAATCCTCTCCGGTTATGCCGGAGAGGATTTTTTATTGATTATCTTTGTAACCAACTATTATTTAAAAATAAAAGCAA
>ULMJ01007575.1_pt1 | contig 14040 bp, 9 predicted proteins | sample 1951641 | NCBI WGS metagenome assembly ULMJ01 (sample SAMEA4835550, study PRJEB28245) | human gut metagenome | biome: gut microbiome; material: fecal sample | place: Denmark | collected 2008 | reverse complement strand
CAGCCACAATGCCCGGAGTATTCATCAGAACAGCCTTGGACAGTCCGCGTCCGCCCCGATAACGCTTTGGCGTTCCGTCTTCCGTATATTCAATAAATGGTGACGGGTCCGGCAACTGGCGTACACGATAGGTATAATCTCCCATTGATTGCGTACGTCCGCCAACAGACGCTGTCACACGAATCACTACATCTTTACCGATAGTGGCAGGGTGTGCTATATAGCCGTTTCCGGCGCGGGTCAACGTACCGTTTCCACTGATGATGCTCGCCTGCACTTGTCCGGCAGGAACTCCCGGGACTGAAATACTGATAGGATTATCATATCCGGCGTAAAGCACATTCATCATGGTGGCAGATACGGTTGCGGTAGGTTCTACCACTGTATATTTCTGCGAGAAGTCTCTGCGGAGAACTTCACCGTTTCTTTGCATGAGTTCCAGATAGCCGTTCAAAGAGAACTCTCCCGTACGGTTACAAACAGTTTCAAACCAGCCTTCTGCATTATCCGGTTGTTTTTCACCGGCTATGTAAATAGAAGGGCGCTGCGTAGAATCTACGGCAGCCAGAATGACACGGGCACTGTAAGTACCACCACGCACCACATTTTGCGAAGTAGGAATCACATAAGCCTGAAGCTGATTCACACGTACATCCTGCACATCGGTATTCTGCGTCAGCAAATGGAGGACTTCACCTTCGGCATAGCGCACATCGCTTTGCAACTTCGTCAACAGAGTGACCGCTGCGGCTACCGGGGTATTTTCAAATATATATTCCTGCCAGTTCTTGCCTGCAGCGGATGCTTTGCGCGGCACTTCGGTATTCAGGTTATCACGGATAATCTTCTGCTGCACAGGATCGGTAACAAAAGCCAGAATCTCTTCCCGGTATTGATTGATACGGTTGTACAACTCCTTGCCCTGTCCCCTTCCGGGAGCAAGCATCACAAAAGAAGCAGCTTCCAGGTCTTCTTTATTGGATATATTGACAACGTCACCATCCTTTCCATCTGCTTCCCGCACAATGCGCAATTTCAGTTCATTGACATAGGCGTAGAGCGAATCGGACATATTCTTCACATGTAGCGCTTTCTCAAACCACGGCCCCACCTTTTCGGGATTACGTTCGTTTGCACCGGCAAGCCCGTCGTATAGTGACTGATTCTGCACAGTTGAGTTGGCCGTTGTACGCGAAAGACTTTCATCCACCAATGAAAAGCCGTTCAGCACATCCGACGAGACGTTTAGTGCCAGCAGTGCCATCAAGACGATATACATCAGGTTTATCATCTTCTGACGCGGGGAGTCCGGATTAGTAGTCATTATAAATTAAAAATTGAGAATTAAAAATTAAAAAATAAAAGTCAGGAGGAGGTGAAGGAACATAGTACTTTATCATTCTACTACTCTATCACTTTTTCACTTCACTTGCACCGCTTGCAGCATACGGGCATAGACGGCATTCAGTTCTTCTATCTGGCGCGCCATTTTGCGGGTCTGCTCGTGCACCTGGTCAATTGTATTTATCTGGGTGCTGGCACTACGAAGCTGCATTTCGTAAATGGCATTAATACCTGCAAGGTTACGGTTCAGGGCACTCATCTGCTCGGCGTCATGCGAAAGGGACTCTGCCTGGGCGGTGAAGTGAGATAACATCTCTGTCATTTCTTTCAGTTGGGCAATATAAGCCTGAGTGGTTTCTTCCATCTCAGGGGTAAAGGCAGGAGTTGTATTTCCGGGTGAATAGTTATTCGTCCCTACAGTCACCGATACAGGTTGATTCGGAACAGACGCTACAGACTGATTGGCTTGCGCCCCGTCACCTACAACAATGACTCCCCCCGCAGCACTTCCCGCCTGCTTGTTCGGCAAGTCAAATGCAGAAATGAAAAACACCAGTACTTCCGTTCCCATCCCAATCCATAACATCAGATTGGCACCTGGCAAATGTGTCAGTTTAAACAATGTACCTGCAATAACAATGGCAGCACCCCAACTATAGGCATAATTCATAATGACCTTGCCACGGTAGCTCGCCATAAAGTCCTGCAACTTTTGTCCCAAGCCCCTTTTTCCATTTACAGTATCTTTTTCCATCATCTTTACCATTTTAGCGTCTTATCATTTCCCCTTCTTATTATATCCCACTTGTGTACGTACGCAACGGAAACCGATATACGAACGTTGCTCATTCTGATACTCTGCCGTCCGGGCATCCGAACGTATAAATGCATTCACATCCTTCCACGAACCACCACGCACCACTTTCTTCTTCATTGCATACGGATCATCCGGCGCAGCATTATACTGAATATCCGGATTAATGTCGCTTGCCTGCAATACCCCCGACTCGGTATAAGCCGTTGAGGTCCACTCGGCCACATTGCCCGCCATATCATGCAGCCCGTTCGAGTTCGGCGAATAAGCTCCTACACGGGTTGAAATCAGGTTACCGTCCTTGGTATAATTTCCCTTGCCGGGTTTGTAGTTTGCATTGTAACATCCTCGGTCATCCTTCGTTTCTTCACTGTCTTTCCAAGGATATTTGTTATCTTCCCGACCTCGTGCGGCAAATTCCCATTCCGCTTCAGTCGGCAGACGGTAACGCTGGATATACTTCGCCTGCCCTCGCAGCCCTGCAAGCAGATAATTCGTGCGCCATGCACAGAATGCGTTCGCCTGTTCCCAACTGACACCGACCACCGGATGTTCATTGTAACTGGGGTGGTTGAAATACAAACGCATATACTGCTCATTATTCGCGTTCGGGAAGTCATTCACCCAACAGGTCGTATCGGGATAGATATTCACAATATAGCTATTCAGGAAATCCCATTCGCTGGATAGCGGACGGGTAATGGTACGGTTCACAATCCGCCCTTCATCATTAATATATGCCGTGTCCTTCGTTATCATCACAACCTCTTCCGGATTCAGTTCTATATCCGTATTCTTGACCCGTTCGGCAGGATTCAGACGATTGCGGCGCTTGGCAGCCTCAGCATAATCATAAATTTCATAATAATAATTCAACTGGGCGCCATCCAGCATCAGCGTACCGTCAATCGGATGCTGCTTGTATACGCTTTCTATAGCCATCTGCTCATCCTCCGTCGCCCGCTTCCAGGGGATAGGCTTCGTCCAGTTCAGATAAGGCTTTATCGGATTTCCTTCCCGATCTTCCTCTATCTTGAACAATTCATTACCACCATAAGCGGGGTCCGCCAAGCGCTCGCGGATAATGGAATCGCGCACCCAGTTGACAAACTGTTTATATTCGGCAACGGTCACTTCCGTATCGTCCATCCAGAAAGACTCTACCGAAATCTCCCGTGAAGGAACGATTGTTCCCCACAAACTGTCTTGCTTGTCAGGTCCCATCTTCACCGAACCGCGTTTCACCAACACCATACCATAAGGCGCAGGTTCATTCCATGCCACAGCACTGGCGCCTATCACCTCACCGCCCCGCATGGAACTACTACCCACCGTCCCCATGCACGAAGCCAGCGAACCGAACAGCAATAATGCTGCTCCGTACCATGCATGAATTACTTTCATTCCTCTATTCTTTTTCATCGTCCGTATATCTCTTACAAAATCCGTACACTCTTATGCAAGTTCCGGCTTTTCTTAAATACATTCAAGTCCAATGCATACCTTACCATCAGGTCGTGGCTACCGCTTGCGGCACCTATCTTCGAGGTAAAGCACTCATAAGCATATCCCAATGTCACGCCCTGCACCGTCAACCCGAAACTGAACGTCACAGAGGTATCGGGTGAATACGTCAATCCTCCACTAAGCACTTTAGAGCGGTAGGTATAGAATAACCGTCCCGTCAAATCCAGTCGTGTAGAAATAAAATCACTTTGCAACTGCATCGAGGGCTGTATGGAAATTAACGGATTACGTGTCTGAATATTGTATCCGCCTGTCAAATAAACGATAGGATGTATTTTAATTTGGCTTTTTTCTCCCAAGGAGATGCGGGGAGCCGTCAGGTGATGGGCGGAAAAAGCTGCATAAAATCTGGGGTGTGAGTAATAAGCTCCCAATCCGATGTCCACAGCCGTACCGCTCTCTGCCGTAGTGGGGAAAGCCTCATCGTTTGTTTCATCACCAAGATTGATGTCGGAAGGGTCAAAAGAAACATTCAGCATGCCTGCCTGCAAACCAATGCCCAGCTTACCTTTACGGATTTTCATCTGATAGGCATACTGCCCCCAAAAGCGTTGGTTACGGAACAGACCGATAGCTTCATTAAAAAAGCCTACACCGGCGCCCTGCTGCTTCTTGAACAGAGTAAAAGGCATATCCACACCGAAATACATCACTCGCGGAGCATGGGTGAAGCCCATCAGTTGCATGCCATACGTCCCATAGATATTCAGTTTATTATCCGTCTGTCCTGCCCATCCGGGATGATAATAACCCGGCACCGCCCAGTATTGACTAAAACGCGCGTCAAACTGCGCCTGCACTCCTGCCGCACAGAAGAAGAGACACACCAATATCGTATATTTCAGGATAAAACAGCATTTCATTATTATAAGAACTGATAAAACAAGAAAAAATTGTGCAAAGCGGAAGCTAAAAAAGCGTGAATTATAAACGGAATGATATTACAATCACAAACGATGATAATCGATCACAGAATTATAGTTCATTTTTGAGCGGTTTTGAACTCAACCAACGAGCACAAAGCACCGGATCTGATTCTCGGTCAGGATACTATTCAGACCTTATTCATTGCCTAATCAGATTTTCTTCATTGCCTACTTTTTCTTCGTTCCACTATAGTTATCCGCAAGGGACACTATAGTTACCCTTGCGGATAACTATAGTATAACGCAAGGATAACTATAGTGTAACGAAGAAAGAATGCCTAATAAAACAGGTCTTAACAGGCAAGCGGCGGAATAAGAAAAGCCTGTAGGCATCATCTTCTGCATGTGAAGTGAATAGAGATGATTTATTTCATTTCAGGATTGAAGACTTCTTTGTATCTTTGCGGCTGTGATGAAAAAGTTTGCGGATGTCATATTGCCCTTGCCTTTGCCTCGCTGTTTTACTTATTCTTTGCCCGAAGAATGGGCGGATGAGGTGCAGATAGGTTGCCGGGTTGTAGTCCCGTTTGGACGAAAGAAGTACTATACGGCAATAGTGCGTAATGTGCATTATTTCAAACCGGAGGAGTATGAGGTGAAAGATGTTTCTACCTTACTGGATGCCCGCCCGATACTATTGCCGGAACAGTTCAGGTTTTGGGAATGGTTGGCTGATTATTATCTCTGTGCGCAGGGAGATGTTTATAAGGCTGCCCTGCCGTCCGGCCTGAAGCTGGAGAGCGAGACGATGGTAGAGTATAATCCTGACTTTGAATCGGAGTTCCGCCTACCGGAAAGGGAACAGAAAGTGCTGGATTTACTTTCTGCAGAACCGGAGCAATGTGTTACGAAACTGGAAAAGGACAGTGGCATCAAGAATATACTTTCCGTTATTAAATCTTTGCTCGATAAAGAAGCCATTTTTGTAAAAGAGGAGCTTCGACGTACCTATAAGCCAAAAACAGAAATCCGTGTAAAACTAACGGAAGAGGTGCGGAATGAGAAAAGATTGCAAGAGCTTTTTGATGAACTGGCACGTGCTCCGAAGCAACTGGATTTACTGATGAAGTACATTGAACTATCTGGAATCTTGGGAGGAGACGGGCTGAAAAGCTTTCCTAAGGAGGTCACCAAGAAAGAACTTTTGTTGAGGGCTGCTGTTTCACCGGCAGTATTCAATGGTTTGGTGGATAAACATATCTTTGAGGTCTATCAACAGGAAGTGGGACGATTGAATACCATTATCCGGAATACTCTTCCGCTCAACCCCTTGAATGAACATCAACAACTGGCACACGATGCAATTGTGCAGAGTTTCCAGTCTAAAAATGTCTGTTTGCTGCATGGAGTAACTTCCAGTGGGAAAACGGAAATCTATATTCATTTGATAGAAGAAGCTATCCGGCAAGGGAAACAGGTGTTGTATCTGTTGCCTGAGATAGCCCTTACTACTCAAATTACCGAACGTCTGCAACGGGTGTTTGGCGATCGTCTGGGCATTTATCATTCCAAGTTTCCTGATGCCGAGCGCGTAGAAATCTGGCAGAAACAACTGACGGATAAGGGATATGACATTATTTTGGGAGTCCGTTCTTCCGTTTTCCTACCTTTCCGTAACCTCGGTTTGGTGATTGTGGATGAGGAACACGAGAATACCTATAAACAACAAGACCCGGCTCCTCGCTACCATGCACGGAATGCAGCGATAGTTCTGGCGGCAATGTATGGTGCCAAAACTCTGTTGGGTACGGCTACTCCCTCCATCGAGACATGGCACAACGCTTCTTCGGGCAAGTATGGTCTGGTGGAACTGAAGGAACGGTATAAAGAGATACAATTGCCCGAAATCATTCCGGTGGATATACAGGAGCTGCATCGTAAGAAACGCATGAACGGTCCGTTCTCTTCGCTTTTGCTTCAATATATCCGTGAAACTCTGGAGCAGAAAGAACAGGTTATTCTGTTTCAGAACCGGCGCGGCTTTGCTCCGATGATTGAATGCCGTACGTGTGGCTGGGTGCCGAAGTGTAAGAATTGTGATGTGAGTCTGACGTTTCATAAAGGATTGAACCAATTGACATGTCATTATTGTGGTTATACCTACCAACTGCCCCGTATGTGTCCTGCCTGCGAGGGAACAGACCTGCGCAACCGCGGATTCGGAACGGAGAAGATAGAAGATGACATTAAGACTTTATTCCCTGAAGCCTCCGTAGCCCGTATGGATTTGGATACCACCCGCACCCGCTCGGCTTACGAACGTATCATTGCGGACTTTGAACAGGGAAAGACGGATATTCTGATAGGTACCCAGATGGTTTCCAAAGGACTGGACTTCGACCATGTCAGTGTGGTAGGTATCCTGAATGCGGATACCATGTTGAATTATCCGGATTTCCGTTCTTATGAACGTGCTTTCCAGTTGATGGCGCAGGTGTCGGGACGTGCCGGGCGGAAAAACAAACGCGGACGGGTTATCTTGCAGACAAAGAGCATAGACCACCCCATTATATCTCAGGTCATTCATAATGATTTTGAGCAGATGGTAGCCGGGCAACTTGCTGAACGGCAGTTGTTCCATTATCCTCCTTATTACCGTTTGGTATATGTGTATCTGAAGAATCGTAACGAGCAATTGCTTGACCTGATGGCTCACACCATGTCAAGCAAATTGCGTACAGTTTTCGGTAATCGCGTGCTGGGCCCGGACAAACCACCGGTTGCCCGCATACAAACGCTGTTTATACGTAAGATTGTTGTAAAGATAGAGTATAATGCTCCTATGGCCCGTGCCCGTGAATTGCTGGTGCAGGTTCAGAAGGAGATGGTGGCGGAAGATCGCTTTAAATCTTTGATAGTCTATTATGATGTAGACCCGATGTAATCAATCTTTCGTTCCTTGCAGAATTCCGGAATCGGTATCCATATTCTGTATTGTTTTATTCGTACTTTTATACTGTCGCCCGAAATTTAGGTTGAAGTTGACCTTTACCACAAAGGTGTTCGACATATTCGTACTGTGTATATCCGATTTTACCGGATTCAGTGCAGACCAGTTCTCATTCTCTGAGCGGTAGGTCTTCATAAAAGGGTTATGTACTCCTGCCATAACGGACCATGCTGGTTGCTTATAACCTATCATAAGTGTATGCATCAGTTCTCCTTTCATTAATTGCTCGCCATACACATACCTATTGGGCGGGGTAATGGTCATAAAGCTCAGGAGCCAGTTCCTGTACGAAGCATCCAGATTGATGCGCAATTCTTTTAAAGTATAGGTATGCAGATAATTGTTTCCCGTACTTATATATCGGTTGATTCCCGGCGTAACGGAAAGACTGATATGCTCTTTCCAGGGTTTTATCTTGAAAGTGACTTCTGCTGCCAGATGCTGGAATGATTTCTGATTCTCATAAGTATGAATGAACGATTCTCCTTCATAAAGCACTGATTCCATAATAGGGCTTTTCTCATATTTATAACTAAGCAGAGCATCAATACTGAAAATACCTACATTTAATACTGTATTAAAATCTTGAATAGTGCTGTGGAATGATTTTAAATTCGGATTACCTCTTCGAATCTGCAAATTATCAATGCTCTGTTCTACATCGTTCAGATAAGCTATGGAAGGAGCATTGTTTTTCAGATTGATGTGATAGCGGAAGTGCAGATTATCTATAGGGCTATAGGATACCAGGAAAGAGGGTTGGAGACTATATTTTTCACTCCGGTTATTTTTCTGGCTATAGTAGAAACGGTTGAATGCAATATTTGCCATATATCCCCAATTCTGTATCTTGCCTTTATATTCGGCATAAGCATAACTTTCCGCTTGTTTCAGGATGACGTCCATTGCATCGTTTCCCAGATATTGATTGTTTGTGTACGACTGTATATGTCTGATGCCTCCCGTCAGTGTTCCTTGGCCTATCTTCTTCTCATAAATACCTTCGGCGATTAGTGAATATTTCTTTCCGGTTATGTCGGAATACAAATCTGTTTCGGTTAGAACTTCCTGTTTTTCCTGGTAAATACGTGTGCTACTGCTCTTGATATAAGTCCCGACAAGATTGAATATAAGGCGTTGATTATTTTTCATATCTTGCTGATAGTATAAGTCAAGAGCCGGTAAATGGTTCTGTTCTTTGGTGTGGTCGTAGATGGATAGCGGGATGTCGGAATCAGAAGCATAAAGTTTACTCTTCCGGTCTTCATATCCGGCAGGATTATCCTGTAGGGTATATCTGAATTGTGCGTTAAAAAGATATTTTCCCTTTTCCTGCAGGCTGTAATTGAGGTTGGAAGTCAGTAGCTTTTTGTTGAACAAGGTAGGCTCTCCGGTTTCCTGGCGATGCAGTTCTTTATCCGGGAAGATGAAGCGTTCGTCATATTCACGTGTCCAATCTCCTTTTCGTTGTATATACCGGATATTGGCTGAAATTTCAGATTTACCATAGTTGTATCTGCCGGATAGCATATCGTCAATAGAAGTACGGTCGCTACTGAGGTTGTGGAAAGCTCCTCCGCGTATGCTGCCTCCTGTTTTTCTGGTTTTGGTGATATAATCAATAACTGCGGAGGCATTCCCATAACGTACTCCGGGCGTATCGTGGTATTCTATGCGAAGAATATCTTCCGGATTGAGAGCGGAGACTTCCGTATAAGTAACTTGTACTCCGTTGATTCGTAATTGTACTTCTCCATTGCCCGAAGTGGTTATCTCGCCGGACATAATATCGACAGTGATGCGGGGGAGTTGCAGCCTGCTCAACAGGTCTACACCGCTGGAAGAAATTTTCAGTTGGTTTTGGGTAGGAAGAATTACTTTCCGGTCGCCTTTTTCTATGACAGACCGTGCTTTTATAGTCACTTCATCCAGAGAAATAGCCATAACTCCGGTAGAATCTTTGGCAATTAATTGCGCATGAGAGGGGCAGGCCATACACAGTAGTATGGTCATAAATGACATAATTGTTTTCATAAAAGTTTGTTAGGGGTGGTTGCTGCCCGTTGTTGGGCAGGCAGAAGTTAGAAAAAGTGAGTTAATAGTTCAGCAAGTCGCTGTACAATCCTTTCAATCGCTTGCGAAGGTGGATGACGGCATAATGTTTCCGTGATAATAATGTATTGACCGGAATTCCGGTGGCATTGGAAACCTCTTTGGCAGAGAGACCTTCCAGTTCCATGAGTTCAAATGCTTCCCGTTGTTCGGGCGGTAGGTCGGCAAGAGCTGCTTCGAGTTCTTGCCAGACAAGTGAACGCATGTATTCCGTTTCGGGAGTAGGCGCGGCATCGCTGAATAACACTTCTGAAAAATCGTTCAGGATATTATCATCCTTATCATAAGCAAGAGTGGGAAGTTCTTCTTCCTGCATCTTTTTGCTTTTGTTGATAATCGTATTCCGTGCTACGCGATACAACCATGCCGTCACTTGCTCAATCGGATTGAAAGTACTTTCGATAGTCTTTACTAATTGATAAAACACATCCTGCAGAATATCTTCGGCGTCTTCTTTATTGGAAACCCGCTTTCGGATAAATGCTTTCAGGCGGGGTTGATGTTCCGCAATCAGTTCTTCCAGACTGTTATCTTTTTCAGTCAGCTTATTCATTCTCTTTGGGAGTTTCACTACTGTTGTTACTATCAAAGTTATTCTCGTCGAAGAACCGATCTCTTTCGAAAGGACCACCGAATCCGAATTTCTTCCTTCTGTTTATGAAGTCTTTACGTTCTTCCGGTGTCATCTTTTCCCATTTGGCACGGAACGGATTTCCTTCTCTGCCGCCGGGCATTCCTCTTCTGCCCGGAAATCCTCTTCTGCCGGGGAAACCTCCGAAGAGAATGCGTGCAAGTGCAAACAGGGCCAGTGCCTGCCAAAAATTGATGGCTGCCAGCCCTAAAACTCCGGGCACTACAAAGTTCCATAATAACATGACTATTGTGCCAAATGCTGCAATGGCTAATACTCCAAACAAAGGTATGATAAAAAATCTTTTTTTCATGATGTTCTGATTTTATTGATTTATGTACTTTTTGAAAACGTTCTCTGTTAATGCAGACAATCGGGGAGAAGAAATATTTTAAGAGAATGCAAAAAACTTCTATCTTTACGCTCCAAAATATAAAAATGCACTTATGAAACCTCGTAAAATACTGTTTGTTTGCCTTGGAAATATTTGCCGCTCTTCTTCTGCGGAAGGTGTGATGAAGCATTTGCTGGAAGAAGCCGGACTGGAAAATGAGTTTGTGATAGACTCTGCCGGTATTCTGTCCTATCATCAGGGAGAATTGCCCGATAGCCGGATGCGTGCGCATGCTGTTCGCAGAGGATATGACCTGATACACCGTTCACGTCCCGTGCGGACAGAGGATTTCTATGATTTTGATTTAATCATCGGAATGGACGACCGCAATATTGAGGATTTGAAGGAACGTGCACCTTCTCCCGAAGAGTTGAAGAAGATACACCGCATGACGGAATATTGCACCCGTTTTATACATGCCGACCATGTGCCCGATCCGTATTACGGAGGAGCCGAAGGTTTTGAGTATGTGCTCGATCTGCTCGAAGATGCTTGTGCGGGGCTGTTGGAACATTTGCGATGAGAAAAGGGCGAACTAGCCTTTTCTTGCGATATTCATGCCGGGGCGAATCTCCTTTGATTTATAATTTGTCTCCTGACCATATAGAAGAGAAGGAAACAAGGTAACGGGTTAACAAGGAGACAAGGGGCTGCGCAATGCTTCTATGCCGCATGGAACCTTGTTCCTAAGTGTCCTGGTAAAACCGTTTGTTTTCGTTCAGGCTGCACGTCGCATCAACCCCCGCGCTTTGCAATACTTCGGCAATATCACCTAATGTCCGCCGGGACACCCTGCCTATATAGTAAAGCCGGTAGTGATAATCCTTATCCAATATCTCCATTACATGTGTGAATGCCTGTTCGCGAGCAAAGTCAAAATTCACTTTGAGTATATTCTCATAAGGATATTTAATCTCCCGTCCTACACTGTATATGCTGAGGCTCTCATTGTCCACTTTCAGATAGCAGAAACGTGTCATCAACATATGTATGAAGTAGATACCCAATCCGAATGAAAGTACTCCGAGAAGATATCCCCACCATGTATCAATTATAACAGCCTGGTACCCCAATACCATGAACGTGATGAAAAGCACGAAGAAATAGAACATATACAGAGACGGGCGTTGATAAGTTGTTGTAGGGATTTCCGTAGCTGTCCGTTCGCGGGGAATAGAATTATCAAAAGGTATCTCCCGTGCCATCAAGTATCGGATAATAGACGACGGATGCTGGAACGGGTGGACATAAAACGCCCTTTTAACGCCTTGTTTCAGGTGAAGCGTCAATATGCCCGCACCATATTTGTCTTTCACTTTCAGATTATTTTTGCGCGGCACTTCGTGAAAGCGCTTCATGAAACTGAAACTCTGGATGTCGTGTAGCCGGATACCTTTGCGCTGCAATAAGCTTTCGGCACGTTTCTGGTCTTGGGCAGGTGTTTTCATGGTCTTTATTTTTTTAGTTCGGGATAACTGATACGCGTATGATAAATAGTTTTCAGCTTTTCTTTGAAAACCGATTTTACGATGGAAATATCCTTGAATGTGATAGGACACTCTTTGAAGTAGCCTTCTTCTACCTGCGAATCTATAATTTTTTCCACCAGATTGTTGATGCTTTCTTCTGTATATTCGGGCAGACTGCGGGAAGCTGCTTCCACGGCATCAGCCATCATCAGAATAGCTGTTTCGCGGGTGAACGGATTCGGACCGGGGTAAGTGAATAGTTCTTCGTTCGGTTCTTTATCTGGGTGCTCGTTCTTCCAGGAAATATAGAAGTATTTCGTTTTTCCCCTACCGTGGTGAGTACTGATAAAGTCTTTTATTACTTTAGGCAGATTATTCTTTTCCGCCAGTTTCAGTCCGTCCGTCACATGACTGATGATGACCTGTGCGCTTTGTTCATAACTGAGATTTTTGTGCGGATTGACCCCCCCCGACTGGTTCTCGGTAAAGAATACAGGGTTTTCCATTTTCCCGATGTCATGATACAAGGCTCCGGTGCGCACCAACTGGCTTTTCGCTCCGATACGGTTGGCTGCTTCTGCTGCAAGATTGGCTACTTGCATGGAGTGCTGGAAGGTGCCTGGAACTGTTTCGGACAAGCGGCGAAGCAGTGGGCTGTTGATATTGGAAAGCTCTACCAAGGTAACATTGGAAGTAAATCCGAAAGTCTTTTCCAGTAAGAATAGTAGCGGATAAGCAAACAATAGTAGTATGCCATTGACTGTAAAATAGGTATACATGCTGCCATTCAGTTTGGATAAGTCATTCTCCGTAATCAGCTCAAAAGAAAAATAAACGGCAGCATAAGTGAGTATCACCAATACTGCTGTCCGGAATAATTGTGAACGTTGTGACAGCTCGCGCAGGCTGAAAATAGCAACCAGCCCGGCGGACAATTGTAACAATATGAACTCATGCGGGAAGCGCAAACAGATGGAACATATAAGTATGGTGACCACATGTGTGAGGAATGCCGTACGTGAGTCGAGAAATACGCGGATGATGATAGGCAACATGGCATATGGAATGATATAAACATTGTAGATGTTATTTGCCACCATGAGGGCTGTCACAACACAATAGAACATGATAATGGTGAAAAGCAAGGATAAGCTGCCTTTACGCTCGTAATAATCTTTGCGAAATAAATCGAGATAGAGCATGAAGCATAGTATGAAAACACTGACAAACAATATTTGTCCGGTCAGTATCAGACGCTTCTGTCCGATGGATTCGCTGCGTTGGATAGACTCTTTGCGTAAGCTTTCGAGGATATTGTAAGTCTCCTGTGTGACAATCTCTCCCCGGTCAATGATTTTTTGTCCGCTTACTACGATACCGTTTGCCCAGGCATAGTTATCGAGAGTTTCGTTCTTGGCAGTTTCCGTACGTTGCTCGTCATAAGTCAGGTTCGGATATAGATATTCGTTGAGGGAGCACTGTCGCAGAATATAAGGAGAATAATGCGCGGTATCCGCCGTGAGCAGATACGAATAGGCATCTTTCACAGAAAATAATTGCTCCGTAATTCGTTGGTTAGCAAGCTTATCATCAATCACCATAATGGCGGTAGTGCTGTCCTTCTGTAATTTATTGAGTTCTTCGGTCGAGACTATCCCCGCCTTGTAGATTTCCGATAGTCTCTTTTCCAGATAGCGCATATAATCCGAAGAAGGTACTATGTCGCGCAGATGGCTCTGATAATCAGCTTTCAGTTTACTGAGCACAGTTCTCTCTATGCTTTTATCCAATTGATAATAAGGCTGAAAGGAGGCAAGAATACTATCCTGCTCACGTTTTACGACAGCGTCATCCTTATAGATTGGAAATTCGA
>ULMJ01002710.1_pt1 | contig 14077 bp, 13 predicted proteins | sample 1951641 | NCBI WGS metagenome assembly ULMJ01 (sample SAMEA4835550, study PRJEB28245) | human gut metagenome | biome: gut microbiome; material: fecal sample | place: Denmark | collected 2008 | reverse complement strand
GCGTCGTGCAGAAGTGGTGAAGAATTACTTATCAGAGAAGTACCCCATTCTGGAACGCCCGCGTATCTGCACCGATCCACGGGGAGAGAACTGGACCGGACTACACCGGATGATCGAAGATGATAATTCCGTTCCCGACCGTGAAGAAGTATTGATGATTCTGGATCACGTGAAAGACCTTAACCGCTGCAAAGACTTACTGAAACGGTTGAATTGCGGATATGCCTATAAGTATATTCAGGAACATATTTTGCCCGGACTGCGGAATGCCACCGTTTGTACCATACAAATGAAGACGTTGCACGCTTCTGCCCTCAATCTCCAGATATCCGGCAAGCAGAAACCTGTAATAGAAGAGGAGAGTAGCACCTTCGGAAAACCCGAAAGAATAGATGCGCACAAACCCAAAATGACGAAATACTCCGTTTTTCATTCCTTCCATCGCCCTATTCTTGCTCTGAAGACAAACCTTCTGTTCGACCTTGCCATATCCCCGAACGTTGAGCTGGAACTGCCTTTGGGAAAACGTGAGCGTTGGTCTCTGAATGTAGAATGGATATTTCCCTGGTGGCTCATCGACCATGACAAATACTGCCTCCAGCTTCTTTCCGGCGGACTGGAAGCCCGATACTGGCTGGGCAAACGCATGAACCGCCATGCACTCACCGGACATTTCTTCGGTTTCTATGCAGGTGGCGGAAAATACGACCTGCAATGGGAAGAAAAAGGATACCAAGGCGAATTTTATATCGCCTCCGGCATCAGCTACGGTTATGCGCTTACCATCGCCCGCAATCTGAATCTTGAGTTCTGCATCGGCATCGGCCTGCTGCAAACCAGCTATAAACATTATCGTACTATCAACGACCACCGTACACTGCTTTGGCAGAACAATGGGAACTATACCTGGTTTGGACCGACAAAGGCTAAAATATCCTTTGTATGGGTACTGGGTCGAAAAGTGAAAGGAGGGGAAAGATGAATTTCAAATTAATAACATTCCTTCTCCTGTTGTCGGTGCTTTGCAGTTGCGAACGCCGTGACATCACCTATTATATGGAGTCTGAAATCTCCGTGACTGCCGATTGGAGCCGCGCAGGTCTGGAAGAAGAAACAGAAGAGGGCGCCACGCTGGTCATCTTCCCACAAGATGGCAGTCAGCCCCGTGTGTTGCTGACAGGCGAACGCGAATACACCACTGTGCGCCTGCCCCTTGGCACTTACGACATTGTACTTTTCAATCGTTCTTTCACCGATTTCAATAACCTCCTGTTCCGTGGACAGGAGGCTGTGGAAGCTCTTGAAGCATACGCCAGAGAGGTGGTGACTCGTGCGTCGACACGTGTCATTGTCTCTTCACCCGACAAGTTGGCAGCCGCCACCATACGCCATTTTGAAGTGACGGATGATATGCTGGGCAATTATGCTCCTGCTGCATCGCGCGCCGCATGTCCCGCAGGTACTTGCAAAATGCACTTTACGCCCATGCCACTCACCCGGCACATACAGGTGACATTGAACGTGAAAGGCCTGCAAAATGTGCGTGAAGTACGTTGCACACTGTATGGTATACCTCTTTCGGTTTTCCTGCACGACGGTCATGCGGGTGAAGAACTGGGCGGACAGGAGTTCACTGTAGGAAGCCCCGCCTTCAATGAAGGTTCTTTCACAGACGGTACGATGAAAGGTACACTCGACGTATTCGGTTTCGACCGTTCACTTTCACATTCCATCCTGCTGAGGGCATTGTTGGTGGATGGGAAGACAGTGATAGAGCAAACATTAACGGATATAACCGTAGAAGAACAAACAGATGAGATTGGAAATATTACGCTGCATATAGAAGCTTCCGTCCCTAAAACCTTCCCGGATGTAAAGCCCGAAGGCGGTTCCGATTCCGGATTCGATGTCGGTGTGGATGACTGGGAAGATGACCAACAGGTAGATATACCGGTATAGAAACTCTTTTTTATTAATTAAATATGTATCAAGTTATGAAAACTAAAAGTTTATTTTTTGTAGCGGCAACCGCCCTTATAGTAGCAGGATGCTCGCAAAATGAAGTTATGGAAACCAATCCGGATGCGAACCGCGCCATTGGTTTCGGAGTGTACACAGGTACACAGACAAAAGGTTTGGTTACGGACAACTCACTAACTGACGGAACTACAGCCAACGGATTGAAAGTAGACGGTAAAGGTTTCGGTATTCTTGCCTATCAGACCACTGGAGATTATTCAACCAGTGGAGCCAAAGGTACATTTATGGATAATGTACATACTACATGGAATGCCACAGGCGGTAGTGGCGGTGGTGCTTGGGAATATTCTCCACTGAAATTCTGGCCAGGAAATAGTACGGATAAACTCTCTTTCTTCGCTTATGCCCCGTATAGTACAGGGGGTGCAAGTGGCATCACCCTGACGAATGCTACGGGTACCACAGACCCGTCTCTTGATTTTAAGTTGCAAACTAACCAAAAAGACATGGTAGACTTAGTGGTATCAACAGCCAAGAAAGACCAACAGCAAACAACTGCCAGCGGTAAAGTCACTTTCGACTTTAAACACGTACTCACCCGTGTCACCATGAAAGCTAAGACGGACAAGAGCATATCTTCCAATGCTGAAACCAAGGTGTACATCACCGGTATCAGCCTGAAGCATACGACGAAACTTGCCGGAGAGGCAACTATCAACATGAATGATGCTACCTGGGCACTGCCAACATTACCGACTGATGCAAGTAAGTATCTGACAAGTCCTTATATCCTTGCCGCAACTTCATCCAACGGTGTGCTCAAACTGGAAAATCCCGCCTGGAAAGGTTATACCACACCCGCAGTTTCAATCAATGAAACAGCAGCCAGCCTGTTCACGGATAACCAATACCTGTTCTTTATTCCTATAGATGGAACAACCGGTACTACAGGTGGTGATGAGGTGCAAGCCTCTATTACGTATGATATTGCCACTATTCCTTCTTCAGGGGCTACCACTGCCGCAGTTTCTTCTTTCACTAAAGAAGTAAACCTGGGAACCGGAATCTTTGCACAGGGAAAAGCATACGCTTTCACCTTCACCATCGGATTGAACTCGATTGAAGTAGACGTAACGGATAGCTTTGATTGGGATACCACCGGCGAAGATAAAAATGTTACAGTAAACTAAGCCGCACATTTTTTTATCTCAATATCACCCTAACCAAGCCCGGACAAGGTTGAATGTCCTTCTCCGGGCACACATACAGATCAAGAAAGTAAATCGAAAGATATGAAAGGAATAAAACTCTCAACTTTTGCCGCCCGCTGTGCATTGTTCACTACCTGTTGCGCATTGTTTGCCGCCTGTTCGCAAACTGATGAAACGGAACTGCCTGCTGTTCCTATAGGCTTTGTACCTACCGTAGAGACACAGACGCGCGGAACAGATTTTACCAAGGATAACCTTACTTCTTTAGGCGTACTGGCTTATCTCACACAGGGAAGCAGCTTCAACGCTTCGTCTTCCACTCCCAACTTCATGTACAATCAGGAAGTGACGAAAGCAAGCGGAGCCGCTACGTGGGAATATGCTCCCACGAAATTCTGGCCGGCCAACAGTAATGATAAGATTACTTTCTTTGCCTATGCACCGCACAACCCTACAGGGCTGACAGTACCGGATATTACGGCAACAGGTTATCCCTCATTCACATACGCAGTACCATCTACAGAAGCTGCCCAAACGGATCTCTTATTGGCAAAACCTGCACCCAATAAGACCGCAAGTGACGGCAAAGTGAATTTTTCATTCAAGCATGCCCTGACACGGATTGTCCTCAATGTGGAAGCGGGAAGCGGTTTTACAGGAATAACGATTAATTCTCTTTCCATCAAAACAAAGAAAAGCGGCACGGTAGCGTTCAGCTCCACTACTTCTGCAACAGACTGGATGCAATGGAGCAACATAGCCTCCGGAGCCGGAAACGATATATCCTGCACTGCCACTTTGCCTTCATCTTCCAGCACAGTGTCTGCCGGAAGTACGGGAAAAATAGCAACCTTTTTCTTACTACCTGTAGCTGCTACAGGAAATACGTCTGAAAATGCTACGCTTACATTCTCTTACACTATGAATGGAATAGGAGATACCAAAACCATAACAGACTTAGCTCTGACTTCCATGGCCGATTGGCTACCTGCCACTTCAATCACTTATAATCTGAAAATAACAAGAACTGCGGCAACGGTAGAAGTCGGCAGTATCAGTGTATGGTATGGAACTACCGCAGATATTGACAAAAGTGGCGAGATAGCGGAGGGATATAAAGCCGGAGATATAAAAACAGGCGATTTTTACTATGACGACGGTACGTGGAGTGACGGTGGTTACCGTATGCTGACAGATGGAAACGTGATGCAATATAATGTGCAACCAACTGAAGGAAAAAACTGCATCGGCATTGTATATGCCAATGCCAAGACTGGAACGGAGCGGGGAGACAACATCTCAATTTATAGCAGCACGGGATTATCCGGAGCTACTGAAATTAAAGGATATGTCGTAGCACTGGATAGAATATCCGGTGTACGAAGAAGCGGAAGTGGCTCAAATAACACAACAGCTTTTAACGGCTATACAAATACACAAAATCTTAGTACCTCGAGTTCCAATCCTCGTGAGATACGTGAAGTTCTGATAAACACCACTACACCACCACCAAGCTCCACCAGTGGCTGGTACGTAATGTCGTTAGGGCAGACAATGTATGCCTATGAGAACAGGGATATTATAGATAAGAGCAGAACAAATATAAGTTCCGGAAGCTATGAAAACATGGATTTCGGCAATGTTTGGACAAGCTCATACAAAACAACAGGTAGCAATTTCCCAACAATTTTTAATAATGGAAGTTATGGTAACGCACAGCCTACTTCAATGCAAAATGCTTATCCGGGTTTCACTTTTTAAGATTATATACAATGAAAAGAGTATTAGAAAAAACAGCTTTATGGATTGTTTCCATAACTTTGCTTATGGCATGTAATCCGGATTTTGAAGATAAATCCGATAAAGTGTTTACTTCTCTACAGGTTATCCTGAGCGGCTTTGAAGGAAACACAGATACACGTACACAAGAAAACGGATATCAGACCTCTTTTACCGGAAACGAACAAATCGGTATCTTTTCTCTGAAAACTTCTAATAACACCATTTTAGAGAACAATGTACCGTATAAGTACAATGCATCAACCACCAGTTGGCAACCTGTTAATGCAGGAAATCAGATATATATGTATGATAGTGGTGTCACTTATTATGCCTATTATCCATACAACAGTAATATGGATGATAAGAAAAGCATTGCAGAGATTACCACTGCATTTACTCTGCCGGAAGACCAAAGCACATATGACAATTATAGCTCTGCCGACCTCATGACTGCTACAGGCACACTCAACAGCAGCACATTGAGTCTGACTTTCACACATGCCATGTCATTGATAGAGATAGCAATAGACGAAACATCCAATTCAAGCGCCAGTTATAATCCCGCTCCCATGTTCTATGGTATAACACCCTGGAAGATGTCAGACGGACTATATCGCTATCTCGTGAAACCCGGTACAGATGTCGAAATCGGATTCGATTACGGTCCTGCGGATAACCGTTATGCATTTCAGAAATCTCTTGCAGCTGCCGATATCACGGCAGGGAAATATACACGCATTAAAGCTCCTTTTGATAATCGATGCTTTGAGCTGAATACCGGAAATTATGTAGGTGTATTAGGCTCTGTTTCAAAAGTAGTAATAAATGGAACTGAATACAGTGCAAGTCTCATTTCGGAAAGTAATAACCGGTATTTACTGGATGATTTAAGAAAATCTCCGGAGACTTTCACTTCTTTCAGTATTTATATCACTGATAATCTGGCAAAAGCAGATAGTAAAGAGCAATTATTGCTCACTGTCACGACCTCGAATATAACGATAGATGCTACTAATAAGAGTCTGACTGTTTCTCTTAGTGCAGGCGGTATGGAAGGGGCAGGAACTTCGGCTACTGATCCGTATTTAGTAACGACTCCGCCACAACTGAGGGGAGTAGATGCAGAAGGAACAAATAATAACTCACTGGAAACAGAATACTATGAACAAAAAGCAGACTTAGATTTGTCGGCATACGACAATTGGAAACCTGTAAAAAGCGGAGCGTTATACGATGGGAAAGGGTATAAAGTCAATAATTTAGTTAGCACTCAAGGAGGAATATTTTCTTCTAACGGAGGTACTATACAAAATGTACACTTAACTTCTGGTACAATAAATGTCAATAACAAAACAGCTGGAGGTATTGTAAATGAAAGTACATTATCCGGTCACAAAATATTAAACTGTAGTAATGCGGCAACTATCACTGCTATTAATAATGGAGATATTGGTGGTGTAGTAGGTAATGGCTCACATAGTATAATAGAATATTGTAAAAATTCCGGTAATATTACGATGGATGCATGTGGTGGTGGTATTGTAGGGCTTACATGGGGAAATCAGGTAAGTACAAGCGAAATAGATAAAATGGATACAGAAATAAGATATTGCTATAATACCGGAACAATTACCAAAAGTAGTGCCAATAGAAACAGTGGTGATATTGGTGGAATAATAGGTCGTTTGGTTAGAACTAAAGTTCTTGAATATTGCTATAATGCGGGGCAATTAATAGATAATGGTGGAAATAACCGTATAGGAAGTATTATGGGAGAATTAGATAATAGTCATTCTAAAAATAATTATGGGGTTTCTGTAACAAGTAACAAGCTACACTATTCCAACAATGCGGGAACAACAACCAATGATAATTTTTTCAATAATCCAAATTCATGGCCTGCATACAGTACAGATACTTCAAACGGTTGGGGTAGTACACACTGGCAATCTTACAATTTGGGAGAATACCCCAAATTATTGTGGGAACCTTAAAGCAAACAAACCATCCTTTGTACCCCAACAGACGGTCTGTTTAATCTCAGCAGACCGTCTGTTCACTATGAACAGACCATGTATTTTATAATCATTATAACCACTAAGATCAAAACAATGAGAGCAAAGAACCAGGGCATGAATATGACCGAAGAAGATATCATGGATATGATTGCCAAGAAGAAAGAGCGTTATGCCCGTCAGCAAACACGTCTGGAAGATTTAAAGCGCAGTATGAATTATAATCACAATGACATCAAACAACTGGAATATACCTTACAAAAATTAAAACGATCTCGTAAGAAAAAGAGATTTCGCAGTTTCATTTCCCGCCAGCATGTTTCCACTTTCTTCATTCGCATATCCCGTCTCTACGATTATCTGCAACACCGTTTGCACTGCTCGTTCAATTATACACTGTTTTGCCTCATAGTCAATAGTCGCTATTGCTTCGAAAGCCGCACGCAAACTGTCGGGCACAAGCAACTGTCACCGGCAACGGTGTTGGCGTATTTTAAAAGGGAAAGGGCGGAAATATAAATGCTCTTTAAACCTCTTCGCACCTCACCATGTCCCAACCGCGAAACTGCAACAGCACGCGATGTAATGTAGTTCCTTCGGCAAGCCGACGCGCCACTTTATCTTCACTGTATTGCAACAACTGGCGACGTCCCTCTTCAGCTTGTGTTTCAAGTTCATTGTCCGTTGCCATACGGGCGGCATATTTCAACTCCAAAATGTAGCTGTGTTGTACATCGGGATAACGTTGCTTATCAGGTAGCAGGAAGAAGTCGCAATATCCGTAGTTCATTTCTAACTCCGGTTCTACCAGATAATAAGAGGCGAGGGCGAGGTATGCTTTCAGGAAGCCTTGCAAATTATGTTCACCTTCTATGGAGTCACGGATGGAAGAGTTTTCACGATAAATGCGGGCAACCGTTTCAAAGAATTTCTTCCACTCTCCGTCATAAGCAAGGTCTATCAACATCACACTTAGATAATGTAAATCTATAGAACTTTGCTTCTGGTAGTAATCCCGTAAAAAGCCAAAGTATTGCTCGCGAACACAGTTATTGGGAATACACATTTCTATCATGTCTCCACGAGTACCACACATGGTAAGTAGTCCGTAGTAATAGAGCAGGCTGCGGAAATTGTCTATATCCGCTACTCGCTCGGCAGGGAAAGAAGTATGCAGATCGACCAGGATTTTGCCCTTTGCAGCTATATCTTCAATAGTACTCATGCGGCTACCTTCGTGTACTGTATCGTGGTCAATGCGAGCCAGCATTTTCAGTTTGCTGTAGTCGGTACGGATGTTTTTGTCTACCATCTGCTCGATGAGCGGAAGATACGGGGTTTTATCCACGAAATAGGAGTTTTCGTTCCTTAACTGGTTAAAGTCGGATATCCCGTAAGGTATTCTTTTCACTTGATTCATATTGGTAAGCCTCTCTTTATGAGTTATGCAACAAAGTTAGTCTATTCCGCAAAATAAAGCAACGGTTTGTCAATGTATTCTGTTCGGAAAAGATTTTTTTTAATGTTTTCTCACCCCTTACCTCCGGTTTTTTCCTTTCCAATTTTCCTGACTAACTTTGCCGTATCATTAATTAAAAAACAAATAAAATGAAAGAACAAAGCTTTGAATGGATGATGCAAGGCTGCCACTCCATTACAGAAATAGCTGTAGCCTATTTTCCCAATTATCAGTACGACTGCTCGGCAGTAAACACATTGCGCCGGGCAATAAAAGGACACGCATTATTGCTGGCAGAACTGACAGAGGCCGGATTCACCCATAAAACGACCATAATGACTCCGAGACAGATATTAGCCTTAGTCCGGCAATGGGGAATGCCCTTGTTGGTGAAGGAGGCAATAGATAAAAATCCATACTTATTCGTACCCAAAATGGCGGAAAAAATATAATGTATTTTAATACATTCATTATTATAATATATATTATGGGGTGAAAGGGGGTGTGAAAACGTTTTTTTACTATTCTCCTAAACCCTTATCCACAAAGGGGTTCAGAAGAGTAAGAGGGGTGTGAAAGGGGTGGTGATAAAAAATCCAGCCAAGATCCCCCTCTGTCATTAATCAAAACTGGATTATTTAACCTTTCATAACCGGATAATTGCATTCCCTGCGGTAAAGGAGTAATTTTGAAACATCAATCAATTAAACAAGAAAAAGCATGAATAACCACCTTCAGGGTATTTTGAGTAAAGGATATGTCCTGTTTCCGAAAGTATTATTTGAAGAACAAATGATTTTAAACCAGCAGGCAAAAGGACATTTTGAAGCTTTTGTACTGGTACTGACACACGTTAACTACAGCCCAACCACCTGTTGCATCAATGGGTATTCGTTCGAATGCCGACGGGGCGAGTCCGTCCTCACGCTAAACCATTGGGCGGAGATATTCGGCTGGAACCGAAACCGCACCCGTTACTTCTTTCGCAGGATGTTTGATGAAGGTTTTATAGAAAGGCTTGTCAACCCATACACCACGCACATTCGCATACCGGACTATGACCTGCTAACTGGAAAGAGTGAGCGTATCCCCTCTAAACCGGGAACCAATAGTGGTGAGTTCGACATCTTCTGGGATGCCTACCACGAAATCACCGAAAGACAGAAATTAAATATCGGACGTGCCAAACGGGAATGGAAAAAGCTGTCCGCCGAAGAAAAGAAGCTCGCCCTGGATAACATCAATGAATATTATTTCCACCTCAGTGACATCAAATACTGCCTGCAAGCAGCCAATTATTTATCTAATAAAGCCTTTAGTAATGAGTACTTTGATTAATCCGCACGACGCCGAGCTTGAAGAAGTCATCCTGAGTGCCTGCATGATGGAGCGTGAAGCCATGCCCCTTGTAGCAGACAAGCTGCGTCCTGAAATGTTCTACGAAGAAAAGAACCTTGAAATATATGCCGCCCTGCAAGCCATGTATCGCGCGGGAAAGTCCATCGACCTCATCACCGTAAGGGATGAGCTCGGTGCCCGCGGCAAGCTGGATGCCGTAGGAGGCCCTTTCACCCTGACGTGTATCAGTGGGCAGGTGGCTTCTTCCGCCCATCTGGAATATCATGTACTCATTCTCCGGCAGAAGTTTGTAAGGCGCGAGATGAGACTCGGCTTCCACAAACTACTGGCATCCGCCACCGATGAAACCATAGACATTGCCGACACACTGATAGACGCGCATGCGTTGCTGGATCGCCTTGAAAATGAATGCGGCACTACCGACCATCTACGTTCGATGGATCAGTTGATGGAGGATACCTTTGCGCAAGTAGAGATGCGCATTGCAGCCAGCAAGAATGGAATCACAGGAGTCCCTACCGGATTTACCGACTTGGACAATCTCACTTCGGGCTGGCAATGCGGAGACTTGATTGTCATTGCCGCCCGTCCTTCGGTAGGTAAAACTGCCTTTGCCCTTCACCTGGCACGGTCGGCAGCCATGGCAGGCCACCATGTAGCTGTATACAGCCTCGAAATGCAAGGCGAGCGTCTGGGCGACCGATGGTTGCTGACAGCCACGCCGGACGTCAATCCGCAGCACCTGAAAAGCGGGCAATTGACTCCGGAAGAATTGCGCCAGATACGCAATGCCACCGCCGAACTTGCCCGCCTGCCCATCCACATAGACGATCATCCGGTGACAAGCATGGACCGGGTGCGTTCTTCGGCCCGGATGCTGAAAAGCAAGGGAAAGTGCAATATGGTGATTCTGGATTACCTGCAACTCTGCGATATGAAGTCCGACCAAAGTAACCGGAACCGGGAACAGGAGGTAGCGCAGGCAAGTCGCAAGGCCAAATTACTGGCTAAGGAGCTAAATATCCCTGTATTGCTTCTGAGCCAGTTGAACCGTGAAAGTGCAGGCCGGCCCGGACATCGCCCGGAATTGAGCGATCTGCGTGAGAGTGGAGCCATCGAACAGGATGCGGACATGGTGATGTTGCTGTATCGTCCCGCCATCTGCGGCCAGACGATAGACCGGAAAAGCAAATATCCCGCTGAAGGACTGGGAGTAGTGATCGTGGCCAAGCATCGCAATGGAGAGACAGGAGACGTCTACTTTCATCATAATCCGAGTTTGACAAAGATGGGAGACTATGTTCCACCCATGGAATGGTTGATGCAAAATGCCAAATAAAGTAACTATTACCACATCAATTATTCATTAAAAATAATTGAAAAATAAATAGCATAATACTTGACTTTTCCTCTCTAGTTTTGTATCTTTGTATCACGCTTGAGAGAGCAAGCAAAACTTAAACCTTAACTTAATTTTTATTTACTTATGGATGTACTTGTAGAGCGCTATCTGCGCAGAAAGATTGTCAGTGATCCCGATTCCCAAAAGTTGTATTATCTCCGTCAAGTCCCCCGCACCTGTGGCAAGGTGGATATCGACGTGCTGGCCGCCGCCATTGAGAAGAATTGCGCCATGACCAAAGGCGATGTGAAACATGTGATTGAGGCCCTTGTAGAAGAAGTTCAGGAAAGCCTTGCCAATGGTAATAAGGTGAAGCTGAACAAGTTCGGCACATTTCACATGACGTTCTGTTGTCCGGGCACAGAAGCGGCGGACAAATGTACGGTAAGGAATATCTCACGCGTTAATATCCGCTTTGTTCCGGACAAGGAATTGAAACTGGTTAATGGCAGCAACGCCCAAACCAGAAGTACTGCGAATGTGACATTCTCTCTGGAAAAAACAGAAGAAGAAGGGGGATCTTCCAATAAACCTGAAGGAGGATTGGAGGAAGACCCGCTGGGATAGAGTCTAAAGCCTCCAGCTTTAGAAATTAAAAATTAATAATTAAAGAATGAAAGCTACGCGGTGGGAGGGCGTGGCTTGTAGTTTACCTAAACTTGATGTGTTATGAAGAAATTGACTTGGGATGCTGTGTTGAAAATTGTAATTGCAGTGGCTTCGGCTGTGTTGGGTGCACTGAGTGCGCATGCGATGACGGTCAGATAAATTAGGAATAAATAAGAAATGAGAAAAATTGATTTAATCATCATTCATTGCAGCGCCACCCGCGCTGACCGTTGCTATACGGAATATGACTTAACTATAGACCACCTGCGCCGGGGATTCTCCGGTGCAGGTTATCATTATTATATAAGGAAGAACGGGGATATAAAAAGCCTTCGCCGCATAGAAAACCCCGGTGCACATGCGAAAGGATACAATGCTCACTCAATAGGTATATGTTATGAAGGTGGGTTGGATACGAACGGTCGCGCTTCTGACACAAGGACTGATTTTCAGAAACATTCCCTTCGTATATTGGTGATGCTGTTATTGCGGGATTATCCCGGTAGCAGAGTAGTGGGGCATCGCAATCTCAGCCCCGACCTGAATCATAACGGTGAAATAGAACCGGAAGAGTGGATCAAGGAATGTCCCTGTTTCGATGCAACAGAGATCCTGCAAAATCCTCCTCCGGTAAATCCGATGTATCTGGAAAATGATAAGGAGCCCTGAAAGGGCGTAATCACTTCTTCTTTAAAAACCGTTTAGCCAAATATTTTCGTATAGGCTCATCATACAGCTTCAAGCACAGGTAAGCCAACACTACATTCAAGGCATAAACGCATAAAGCAACCTGCCAGGTCTCTCCCAAAGTAAAGAGTTGATTTTTAATCAGCCATGCATAGAACAGATACATGAACGGATAATGTATCACATAAATCGGATAAGAGATATCTCCCAGAAACTTACATATCTGAGTGGACTTTTTATCCGTAGTAGCTCCCGACGCTCCTATCCATACAAGGGCGGGGAAAGCCACGATTATACAAAATGCTTCATAAAGCCCATTTGTGCAAATCGGCTCCACACCTTCCAGATAGGGTACTGAGAACAAAGCAATCAATACAATGGTACATATCCAGAACGCGCCTTTCACCTTCATAGGCTTGAAGTTACGCGACATAAGCATACCCACAGAAAACGGGAACAACATTCTCAATAATCCGCCGCCAAAGTTGACACCGTCCAATGTCCAGCCCACACCTATATTTCCATAACCGGAAACATCGAAGACTGCGAATAGCGCCAATGCCACTCCCAACAATACAACGAGCGTAGTCAGCGCCTTATTGGATAAGCGACGGATAAACAAGGCATATAGAATATTACCTATATACTCGAAGAACAACGACCAGCAAGGCCCGTTCAACGGAAACATCTCACCGTTGCCACGCACTTCATAACCTACGCCCGGCATTGCGGGAATAAAGAATATCGTGCAAAGCAGGGACAGCATTATCATGGAGATGCCGATATGTGTTCCATCCCATTGCACGGACCCCTGAATACAAAATGTAATAGCACCCAGAACAGCCCCCATTATCACCATAGGATGAAGACGTATCAAACGGCGCTTAAAGAAATCTTTCATTGTAAGACTCTTACCCCAACGGTCATCATAGGCATAGCCGATAACGAAACCTGAAAGGATAAAGAAAAAATCTACGGCTAAATATCCATGATTGAACGTTGTAATCATAGTATCGCTTGCAAAAGCATAGCCTTCGAATATATGATACCATATTACCATAAGAGCCGCTACACCACGAAGTCCGTCCAGAAGATCGTAATGCGCCTTGGTATCCGAAAATGCTGCTGAGGGGGTATTAGACATTTGTTTCTTAGTATTAAGTTAATATTTTCAGATGGCAAAGATACAAAAAAAGAGACTGCCTTAAGACAGTCTCTTTTCATTTTATCTGATTTCAGGAAAATCCTTATTCAATCACTCCGAGTTCACGGAAACATTTCGTCAACTTCTCAACAGCATAGTCTACCTGCTCTTTGGTGTGAGTAGCCATCAATGCTACGCGCACCAGCGTATCTTGAGGTGCACAAGCGGGCGGAATAACCGGATTAATGAAGATACCTTCATCAAACGCCATCTTAGTTACGATAAATGTCTTTTCCGCATCACGCACATACAGCGGAATGATGGGAGATTCAGTTTCACCGATTTCGAAACCTGCATCACGGAATTTCTTCAATGCATAGTTGGTGATGTCCCACAGACGTTGCTGACGCTCCGGTTCGTTCATAATGA
>ULMJ01017505.1_pt1 | contig 14112 bp, 11 predicted proteins | sample 1951641 | NCBI WGS metagenome assembly ULMJ01 (sample SAMEA4835550, study PRJEB28245) | human gut metagenome | biome: gut microbiome; material: fecal sample | place: Denmark | collected 2008 | reverse complement strand
TGGAAGTGCTTGGAAAGCCAATTCACAGTGATGAAAAGAATGAAAAGAAGACATATGTGACGTTGCTTGGAATTGAAAACGCAAAAGAGGCTGTGGAGAGACTTTCCATGGAAGCGATTCATTTATTACACAGCATTTCAGGGGAAAATCAATTTTTGGAGATGCTTTTAAAAGAATTAATTTACAGAGAAAAATAAAAGGGGTGCTCTTATGGTATTGGAGCGAATTCAAAAAGAGGATGATATTAAAAAACTAAAGGAAAGTGAATTGGATACGCTGGCAGAAGAGATTCGTCAGTTTTTGGTTGAAAAGATCAGTAAAACGGGAGGACATTTGGCTTCCAATCTAGGTGTAGTGGAGCTGACGATGGTGATGCATTTGGCATTTTCACTTCCGAAAGATAAAATTATATGGGATGTGGGACATCAGGCATATACACATAAGATTCTAACAGGAAGAAAAGCAGGATTTGATGATCTGCGCAAGTACGGGGGGATGAGCGGTTTCCCGAAACGAAAAGAGAGTGCATGTGATGCATTTGATACGGGACACAGTTCTACTTCAATCTCGGCAGGACTGGGATATGTGGAGGCAAGAGAGATACTGAAAGAAGATTATCAGGTCATCTCAGTGATCGGAGACGGTTCTCTGACCGGAGGTATGGCTTATGAAGCGTTGAATAACGCCTCTCATCTGAAGAGCAATTTTATTATTGTATTAAACGATAATCGGATGTCGATTTCTGAAAATGTTGGAGGAATGTCGAATTATCTGGATGGAATCCGCACAGCACATGCCTATACAGATTTGAAGAAAAATGTAGAAAAGACATTACAGAAAGTACCGTGTGTTGGAGATCAGATCGTGTCACATATTCGAAAGACAAAAAACAGTATCAAGCAATTGCTTGTGCCGGGAATGTTGTTTGAAGATATGGGAATCACATATTTGGGTCCTGTCGACGGTCATGATATCAAAAAATTATATAAGATTTTTCAGGAAGCAAAGAAGATTGACCATGCGGTACTTGTCCATGTCTTGACGGAAAAAGGAAAAGGCTATCTTCCGGCGGAGAAGATGCCTTCCAAATTTCATGGGACAGGTCCGTTTGATATTGCCACTGGACAGCAGAAAACTTCAGGAGGCAAAGACACATATACCGATATTTTTGCAAAGGTGATGTACAGGATGGGAAAGGAAGAGCCAAAACTTGTTGCAATCACTGCTGCGATGAAAGACGGGACAGGCCTGACACCGTTTGCAAAGAAATATCCTGACAGATTTTTTGATGTCGGAATTGCAGAAGAACATGCGGTTACTTTTGCAGCAGGACTTGCGGCAGCAGGGTTAAAACCTGTATTTGCTGTATATTCCTCCTTTTTACAGAGGGGGTATGATCAAATGATACATGATGTCTGTCTGCAAAATTTGCCGGTCGTCTTTGCGATAGATCGGGCAGGACTTGTTGGAAATGACGGGGAGACACACCAAGGACTTTTTGATCTTGCATATTTAAGTGGGATCCCAAATATGACGGTGATGTCCCCAAAAAATAAATGGGAATTTGCGGATATGATCCGATTTGCAATCGAATTTCAAGGACCGATCGCCCTCAGATATCCAAGAGGAATGGCGTATGACGGACTGCAAGAATTCCGGGCGCCGATTGTCTATGGAAAAAGTGAGGTTATTTATGAGGAACAGGACATCGCCGTTTTCGCTGTTGGTCATATGATGGAGACAGCGGAGGCAGTGTGTGTGCAGCTAAGAGAAAAGGGGTATCATTGCAGTCTGATCAATGTACGTTTTGTCAAACCGTTTGATCAGGATATTTTGAAACAGATGAGCAGAGCACACAGACTTTTTGTGTCGATTGAGGAAGGCCTTTTAGATGGTGGATATGGCGAGAAGATTGCCAATTATGCTGCAAGGGAGGGCTTGGGTGTCTGCGTATTGCAAAATGGTATTCAGGATGAGTATGTGGAACATGGTAATGTAGAATTGTTGAGAAAAGAAGTGCATCTGGATGCGGATTCGATTGTGGAGAAGATTGTCACAGCATATGATGTATTGAAAAACATATGATTTAGGAGAATATATGAAAGAACGATTAGATGTATTACTGGTAAAAAGAAATTTAGCAGAGTCCAGAGAAAAGGCGAAGGCGATCATTATGTCCGGTAATGTGTTTGTGGAAGGGCAAAGAGAGGATAAGGCAGGGACAACATTTTCGGATGAAGTTCAGATTGAGATTAAAGGTCATGCACTTCCATATGTAAGTCGCGGAGGTTTGAAGCTTGAAAAGGCGGTTGCAAATTTTGACGTCTGTCTGGAAGGAAAAGTCTGCACAGATGTGGGCGCTTCGACCGGAGGTTTTACAGACTGTATGCTGCAAAACGGGGCAAGAAAAGTGTTCGCCATTGATGTCGGAAAAGGACAACTTGCGTGGAAATTAAGACAGGATGAGCGGGTTATCTGCATGGAGAAGACGAATATCCGTTATGTGACACCGGAAGATCTGGGAGAAGAAATTGATTTTTCTTCGGTTGATGTATCCTTTATTTCACTTACAAAGGTATTGCTTCCGATTCGTAATTATCTGAAAGAGGATGGTCAGATCGTGGCACTGATCAAGCCGCAGTTTGAGGCTGGAAGAGAAAAGGTAGGAAAGAAGGGGGTAGTACGTGAAAAAAGTACGCACTATGAAGTGATTGAGATGGTGCTGTCCTATGCACTGTCTATCGGATTTTCAGTGTTAAATCTTGACTTTTCTCCAATCAAAGGTCCGGAAGGAAATATCGAATATCTTGTGCATTTGCAGAAAACAGAACAGACAGATACAATCGAACATGTGGAGATTGACTGGAAGCAGATTGTGGAGAATGCCTTTTCCGCATTGGCAAAATAAAAATAGAGGATAGAAGATGGAGAAGTTTTATATCATTACAAACCGAAGCAAAGATAGGGAGCTTGCAACAACACATCGGATTCAGCGATATATCGAACAGCACGGCGGACAGTGTATTGTAGCGTCAGATGGCAAGTGTGTACCAAAAGATACTGAGTGTGTTCTGGTACTTGGCGGCGATGGGACCTTGATTCGTGCTGCAAGAGAATTACGTGCCTGCAAAGCACCGCTTCTTGGCATTAATTTAGGAACGCTTGGGTATCTGACGGAAGTGGAAGTGCAAAATATTGAGCAGGCACTGGAGCAGCTTTTTGAAGAGACTCCGGAGATTGAGGCAAGAATGATGCTCAAAGGAGTTCTGAATAGAGGTCAGGAAGATGTAGCGCTCAATGATATTGTTGTGGGAAGAGCAGGAGCTCTCCGGATCATTCATTTTAATATTTACGTGAATGGAGAACTTTTGAATTCATATCAGGCGGATGGAGTGATTATTTCTACCCCAACCGGTTCGACCGGATATAATTTGTCTGCCGGTGGTCCGATTGTAGAACCTCCCGCATCTATGATCGTTGTGACACCAATCTGTTCTCACGCTTTAAATACAAGAAGCATCGTGTTGTCGGCTGAGGATGAGATTGTTGTGGAAATTGGAAAAGGAAGAGATAACCGGACAGAGATTGCAGCAGTTTCGTTTGATGGAGAACAGACGATTGAAATATATACAGGGGATCAGATTGTCATAAGAAGGGCGGACGATACCACAAAACTTTTTAAGCTGAGCAAAATAAGCTTTTTAGAGACATTGAGGAAAAAGATGAAAGGAAGCTGAAAAAAATGAAAGGAAAAAGACATGCAAAAGTAGTTGAGCTCATCAATAAGCATAATATCGAGACACAGGAGGAGCTGGCAGAGCGCTTGAATCAGGAGGGATTTCAGGTGACACAGGCAACAGTTTCCAGAGATATCCGAGACCTGAAACTGACAAAGGTTCCAATTGAGGGCGGAAGACAGAAATATACGATTTTGAAGACACCTGAAACGGCAATGAGCGAGAAATATATGAGGGTTTTAAAGGATGGATATGTGTCCATGGACATGGCACAGAATATATTGGTGATCAAAACTGTTTCCGGCATGGCAATGGCAGTGGCGGCGGCAATTGATGCGATGAATTGGAATGAAGTAGTCGGTTGTATTGCAGGAGATGACACGATTATGTGTGCAGTACGGACGACAGATGATACGGTGAACGTGATGGACAAAATCAGAAAAATTGTAATGTAAGACAAGATGTGTCAAAAGAGAGTCTGGGAGAAAGAATATGTTACATAATTTGTATGTGAAAAATCTTGCATTGATTGATGAGATTGAAGTGGAATTTACAAAGGGGCTGAATATTTTGACAGGGGAGACAGGTGCCGGAAAATCAATTATTCTTGGTTCTGTCAATCTTGCATTGGGAGGAAAATATTCCGCTGATATCATACGAAAGGGTGCAGAATATGGATATGTGGAACTAACATTTTTTGTGGAAAATAAGACACAGGCGGAGGCGCTGAAAAGAAAAGATATTTTCCTGGAAGATGGGGTTGTTGTTCTTAGCAGAAAACTTATGAGTAAGAGGAGCATCAGTAAGATCAATGGCGAGACGGTTCCAATTGCGCTTTTAAAAGACGCAGCATCGATTTTAATCGATATTCATGGACAACATGAGCACCAGTCTCTGCTCTATAAAAAAAATCATCTGACAATTTTAGATGCATTTGCAAAAGAGAACATTAAGCAGGTGAAAGAAAAGCTTGCGAAGGCTTATTTGATTTACAAAGAGCAGAAAGAAGAACTTGAAGAGGCGTTGACAGATGAAAAGGAACGCAATAAGGAGATCGGGTTCTTAGAGTTTGAAATTCAGGAGATCAGACAGGCGAAGCTTTTAAGACAGGAGGATGAGACGCTGGAGGAAACATATCACCGTATGACGAATGGAAAGAAAATCGTGGGAAATTTGGAAGAGGCATATGAGTATACCGGTGGAACGAACTCAGAGACGGCAAGCGAGGCGATCAGCAGGGCGCTGCGCTGTATGCAGGAGGCGGCAGGCTGCGATGAACAGGCGCAGGAGATGTTTCAGCAGCTTGCAGAGATAGATAGTCTTTTGAATGATTTCAACCGAGAATTGTCAGATTACAAGATGTCTTTTGATTTTTCGAAAGAGACTTTTTTTGAAGTGGAGACACGATTGAATGAGATTAATCGTTTGAAGACAAAATATGGAAATTCAATCGAAGAGATTTTAGAATACTGTGATAAAAAAGAGGAAAGGTTATTAAAACTGCAGGATTACGATGCTTATCTGGCGAAGTTGCAGAAAAAAATGGAAGATGCCGAAGCAGCAGTAAAATGCTATTCCGGGCAGTTGTCTTTACTGCGAAAAGAACAATCCGCAAAGCTTGCAGAAGCAATTCAAAAAGGACTTCGCGATCTCAATTTTTTAGATACACAGTTTGAAATTGTGTTCCGGGAGTTGGAGACTTATACAATTCAGGGGACAGATGAAGTTGAATTTATGATTTCCATGAATCCGGGAGAACCGGTGAGAGCGCTCGGCGATGTTGCCTCGGGAGGAGAGCTGTCAAGAATCATGCTCGCAATTAAAAGTGTGATGGCTGAGAAAGACCAGATAGAGACATTGATCTTTGATGAGATTGATGTGGGAATCAGCGGAAGAACCGCTCAGAAGGTTTCTGAAAAGATGTCTTTTATCGGACGGAATCATCAGGTGATCTGCATTACACATCTTGCGCAGATTGCTGCAATGGCGGATGCGCATTATGCGATTGAAAAGCAGGTGGAAGATGGTGTCACAAAAAGTAAAATTTTCCGATTAAGTAAAGAGCAGGAAATTGAAGAGCTTGCCAGAATTCTTGGAGGTGCAAAGATCACCGATACTGTTATGCAAAGTGCGGCGGAGATGAAAGAATTGGCAGAACGTACAAAATAATACCAGAGTGAAAAACAAAAAATATCACATACTAAAACAGATGCATTTTAGCATCTGTTTTTTAGTAGGAGGACATGTGATATGAAAAAGCGCTGGTATAGAAGATTTTTAGTCATAGTATTACTATTTGGAATATTTGTGGGAGGCGGACTTAGTATACAGAGTGTAAACCGATTGTATTTAAAAGAAGAGGTCAGCTCTCAGACAGTGTCCAATGATTTACTGATACCGGGAGGAATGCCAATCGGAATTTATATGGAGACAGATGGAGTGATGGTTCTTGGAACAGAGACGATTGAAGGAGCGGATGGTCTGCAATATGAGCCTGCCAAGCATTTGGTGAAAGAGGGAGATTATATTGTTGGTGTTAATGAGCAACCCGTTTCAAATAAAAAGGAATTATTGGAAATAGTGAAGCATCTTACAAAAGAAGAGGTAATATTGAAAGTTCGAAGGTCCAAAGAAGTGATTGAAGTAAAGATACGACCGGTAAAAGTGACAGAAAAAGAATATAAGCTTGGTATTTGGATAAGAGATAATGCACAGGGGCTTGGTACAATTACATTTTTGACGGGAAACAGTGAATTTGGAGCATTGGGGCATGGAATTCATGATGTGGATACGAATGAATTGCTTGATATTACAAATGGGACACTATATGAGACAAGTATAAAAGATATTCAAAAGGGAAAAAGCGGAAATCCCGGAGGTATGGAAGGGATCATTGTTTATAATCGATATAATGTATTAGGGAAAATTTCAAAAAATACAGAGTCAGGAATTTACGGGACGGTAGATAAAATTGGTTCTCTTTTTTCTGAACAAACTCCAATGGAAATTGGCAAAAAAGAGGAAATTCAGACAGGAGAAGCAATGATTCGTTGTGCGGTCGATGGAGCAGTGAAAGATTATGAGGTAAAAATTACAAAAATAGATTTATTTTGCAAAGAAATAAATAAAGGGATAGTTCTGGAAGTGACCGACCCAGAATTATTAGAGCTGACAGGAGGAATCGTGCAAGGGATGAGCGGAAGTCCCATTATACAAAATGGAAAAATTGTCGGCGCAGTAACTCACGTGTTTGTCCAAGATGCGACAAAAGGATACGGAATATTCATAGAAAATATGTTGAAAAATATAGAATAAAAAAGAAAATGTCGAAATATTACGACGACATTCGCTTGCGCCTGAAAATGACCGAAGATATAATAGGATTTGTGGCTGGAAACAGAGATTGAAAGTGTAGGAGGGCAACAAAGTGGGACGGTTAAATGTGGCAATTGCTGATGATAATGAGCGAATTTTGGACATTTTGGAGGAAATTGTAAGTAATGACGAGGAATTGACACTTGTAGGCAAGGCAGATAATGGGGAGGATATGTATCAAATTATAAAAAATAAGGAGCCAGATGTCGTATTATTAGATTTGATTATGCCAAAGATGGACGGTTTAAGTGTCATGGAGCTTGTACAGGAAGATAGAACTTTGAAAAAGATTCCTGATTTTATTATCATCACAGCAGTTGGACAGGAACGAATTACAGAAGATGCTTTCAAAAGAGGAGCAAACTACTACATTATGAAACCGTTTAACAATGAAATGGTATTAAACAGAATTAAAGATACACACAGAGAAATGAAACATACGAAAAAAAGTATGGGAGGTGTTCCGGAAGTCAGGCGAGATATTGGTGAAGAAAGTCTAGAAAACAGAGTGACCAATATGATTCATGAAATTGGCATACCAGCACATATCAAAGGGTACCACTATTTGCGTGACGCAATTATGATGGCGGTTGAGGATATGGATGTGTTAAATGCAATTACTAAGATACTGTATCCGACAGTGGCAAAGAAATATCGTACAACGTCAAGCAGGGTGGAACGTGCAATTCGTCATGCAATCGAAGTGGCTTGGAGTAGAGGGAAATTGGATATTTTAGATGAACTATTTGGATACACGGTAAGCAATGGAAAAGGAAAGCCGACAAACTCAGAATTTATCGCTTTGGTATCCGATACAATCCGCTTGGAAAAAAAGCACGCATAAATATACAGGGGTTTTTATTGACCCTTTGGCTTGCACTCGGTATAATAGAAAGAAAGTGCTATAAAAATGAGTGGAGGAAAGGTCATGAAAAAAATATTATTTGCCGCTTCAGAATCAGTGCCGTTTATTAAAACCGGTGGGTTAGCCGATGTTGTCGGATCTTTGCCAAAAAATTTTGACAAAGGACAGTATGATGTCAGGGTGATACTGCCGAAATATATGTGTATGAAAGAGGAATGGAAGGATCAGTTACAGTACAAGACACATTTTTACATGGATTTTTATTGGCAGAGCCGTTATGTAGGTGTTCTGGAGCTTGAATTGGACGGAGTGACATTCTATTTTGTAGATAATGAGGAATATTTTGCGGGGTTCAAGCCTTACGGTGATATACTTTGGGACATTGAAAAATTTGCGTTCTTCTCAAAGGCAGTGCTCAGTATCTTACCGTTGATAGATTTCAGACCAGATATCATTCACTGTCATGACTGGCAGACTGGATTGATTCCGGTATATCTTGACAATTTCCGTTATGGTGGAGAATTTTATCGAGGGATTAAGACTGTTATGACGATACATAATCTAAAATTTCAAGGCGTGTGGGGAACCGATAAAGTAAAAGAGATTACAGGGCTTCCGGATTATTATTTTGTGCCGGACAAGATGGAGGCGTATAAAGATGCGAATCTCTTGAAGGGAGGTATTGTATATGCAGACTGCGTGACGACAGTGAGCAGTTCTTATGCCGAAGAGATTAAGACACCATTTTACGGAGAAAAGTTGGACGGACTTATGAATGCAAGAAGTAACAGTCTGTCTGGAATTGTCAATGGTATTGACTATGAGGAATATAATCCTGGCACGGATATCCATATTGCAAGAAATTATACGGTAGAGAACTTTAGAAAAGAAAAGGTGAAAAATAAACTTGCACTTCAAGAGCAGCTTGGTTTGGAAGTGGATGCAAAGAAGATGATGATCGGTATTGTCTCAAGACTGACTGATCAGAAAGGATTTGACTTGATCGCATATGTGTTAGATGAATTGTGTCAGGATGAGATTCAGATTGTTGTACTTGGAACCGGTGAAGAGAGATATGAGAACATGTTCCGGCATTTTGCATGGAAATATCCGGGAAAGGTATCGGCTCAGATTTATTATTCCGAACCAATGTCTCATATGATTTACGCTGCCTGTGATGCATTTTTAATGCCATCCTTATTTGAGCCTTGTGGACTTAGTCAGCTGATGAGCCTTCGATATGGAACAGTTCCGATCGTGAGAGAGACCGGAGGATTAAAGGATACGGTTGAGGCTTATAATGAATATGAAAAGACGGGAACAGGATTTAGTTTCTGCAATTATAATGCGCATGAGATGATGCATACTGTGCGGTATGCCGAGCAGATTTATTATGATAAAAAACGCGATTGGAATAAGATTGCAGAGCGGGCGATGCAGAAAGATTTCTCATGGAAAAATTCTGCAAAGCAATATGAGGATTTATACAACACTTTATAGACAAAAGAAGAGACCGGAGGAGATTGGACATGAAAATTAAAGACAGATTATCAGAAAACAGAGTGAATATTTCGTTTGAAGTATTTCCCCCAAAAACAGATGCCGGATACGGAAAAGTATTGGAAGCAACAGAAGAAATTGCAGCTTTAAAGCCTTCCTTTATCAGTGTCACTTATGGAGCCGGCGGCGGGACAAGCAAGAATACGGTTAAGATTGCATCTCATATCCAGAATGATCTTGGAGTGGCAAGTCTTGCGCATCTGACTTGCGCTTCTTCCACAAAAGAAGAAGTAAGACAAGTCATTGAGCAGTTAAAGGAACAGGGGATCGAAAATATACTGGCACTTCGCGGAGATATCCCGAAGGATGGAGCTTTTCCGATTCCCAACCACTATAAATATGCAAGTGAGCTGATTGCAGATATCAAATCACAGGGAGATTTTTGTATTGGGGCAGCATGCTATCCCGAAGGGCATGTAGAAAGCGAGCATAAATCAGAAGATATTGCGCACTTGAAAGAAAAAGTGGATGTCGGTGTAGATTTTCTGACGACACAGATGTTTTTTGACAATTCGATTTTATACAATTTCCTGTACCGGATTCGAGAGAAAGGAATCACAGTTCCTGTTCTTCCAGGAATTATGACTGTCACGAATGGAAAGCAGATTGCTCGTATCTGTGAACTTTCGGGAACAATCCTTCCTGAAAGATTTCGTGCCATAGTAGATCGGTTCGGAGATGATCCAAAAGCGATGCAGCAGGCGGGAATTACCTACGCGACAGATCAGATTATCGATCTGATTGCAAATGGTATTCAGAATATTCATATTTATTCTATGAATAAGCCGGAAATTGCAGCTGCAATCATGACAAACTTATCAGAGATTATCAAATAAACGAAATTAGAGGGTATTATGGATATACGAACGAGAGAAGCCGTTCGGTATCTTGGATATGGAAGACATGCGATAGATGAACGAACATTACAGCTGGTGGAAGATTCTTTCAAAGAATTGGAACGCATCGTAAATGCAAAATTCACCTATCGCATTTTTGAAACTACTTTTCCGGATACGAATGAGCTTAGCATAGGAAAAATGAAAATTAAAAGTAAAAATCTATATAAGAACTTGAAGGGCTGTTCTCAGGCAGTCGTATTTGGAGCGACACTCGGGACCGGTGTGGATGTGCTTATGAAACGATACAGTCTGACGGATATGGCGAAGGCAGTTGTCTTACAGGCGTGTGCAGCTGCGATGTTGGAGGAATATTGTGATAAGGCACAAAATGAAATTGCCGAAAGTCTGCGCAAGGAGCAGTTATATCTTCGCCCAAGATTCAGTCCGGGGTATGGAGATTACTCCATTTTACATCAGGATGATATCTTACGGATGCTGGATGCTGCAAAGACGATAGGACTTACGATGACAGAGAGTTATATGCTTACCCCGACAAAGTCTGTGACGGCTGTGATTGGGGTCAGCAGCACACAGGAGCCATGCCATATCAAAGGCTGCGAAGAATGTCAGAAATTAGATTGTATATACAGAAGGAGTTAATATGTTACTGGAAAGATTAGGAAAAGAGCTCTTATTTTTTGACGGAGGGATGGGGACGCTGTTGCAGGCAGAAGGACTTCAGCCTGGCGAACTCCCTGAGACCTGGAATATAGAGCGAAAAGAAACGATACGAAAAATTCATCAGTCATATTTTGAGGCTGGAAGTGATATTGTGCTTACGAACACATTTGGAGCGAACGCATTGAAGTTTCATGACGAAAATTGTTCCTTAAAGGCTATCATTGATGCGGCAGTTGAAAATGTCAGATTTGGAGCAAAGGCGGGGATCAGAGATGAGCGAGACTATTACGTTGCTTTGGATATCGGACCGACTGGAAAATTGTTAAAACCTTTGGGAGACCTGTCTTTTGAAGATGCCTATGAAGCGTTCAAAGAAGTTATGCAGTATGGGGAGAAAGCAGGGGCAGATTTGATTCACATCGAGACAATGAGTGATACTTACGAGGTGAAAGCAGCAGTCCTTGCAGCAAAAGAAAACACAAATCTTCCTGTATTTGCAACGATGATATTTGATGACAAAGGAAAACTTCTGACAGGAGGAGATGTGCCGTCTGTAGTGGCGCTTTTGGAAGGTCTCAGGGTGGATGCACTTGGGATCAACTGTGGAATGGGACCCAAACAGATGCTCCCTATTTTGCAGCAGATTGCACAATATACTTCACTGCCAATCATTGTAAAGCCGAATGCGGGACTTCCAAAGCAAAGAGACGGACAGACCTACTATGATGTTACACCGGGTGTTTTTGCCAAACAGCTTCAGGAGATTGTAAAAGCAGGTGCATGTGTGATCGGCGGATGCTGTGGTACAACTCCAAAGCATATCCGTGCGATGATTGCAGCTTGTAAAGACTTAGAGATGACAAAGCCAACTTTCAAGAATCACACGATTGTCTCCTCCTATGGAAAAGCAGTAGAACTTGGAGATATGCCTGTCATTATCGGAGAGCGTATCAATCCGACAGGAAAGAGTAAGTTTAAGCAGGCTTTAAAGGAACATAACCTGGATTATATTTTAAAAGAAGGAATCACACAGCAGGATAAGGGAGCACATATTTTAGATGTAAATGTGGGGCTTCCAGATATCGATGAGGTTGTAATGATGAAAGAGGTGGTCAGAGAACTTCAAAGTGTGACAAGTCTTCCTCTTCAGATTGACACAGTAGACACAGAGGCAATGGAGCAGGCGATGCGTATTTACAATGGAAAACCAATGGTAAATTCAGTCAGCGGGAAACAGGAATCTATGAATGCAGTTTTCCCATTGATTCAAAAGTATGGTGGAGTTGTCATTGGGCTTACGTTGGATGAAAATGGGATTCCGAAGACGGCAAAAGGGCGTCTAGAGGTTGCAGGCAAGATTATCGAGGAAGCAAAAAAATATGGTATTGACAAAAAGGATATTGTCATTGATGTGCTCACCATGACAATCAGCTCAGAGCCAAACGGAGCAAAGACAACATTGGAAGCACTGAAAATGGTACGGGATACATATGGAGTCCGGACTGCTCTCGGTGTGTCTAATATCTCTTTTGGACTTCCAAGTCGTCCGGCCATCAATGCGAATTTCTATACTATGGCAATGCAAAATGGATTGACGGCGGGTATTATCAATCCGTCTTCAGAGGATATGATGCGCTCATATCATTCATACTGTGCACTGATGAATTATGACACAAACTGCGAGAATTATATTGCACATTACGGCAATCAGGAACCGGTAAAGACAGCAGTGCCAGCAGGGCAGCAAATTGATCTGAAAACAGCTATTGAAAAAGGATTGAAAGAAGATGCATACCAGACAACGGTTGCACTTGTAAAAACAGAGGCGCCGCTTGAGATCATTAATACCTATCTGATTCCGGCGCTTGACACGGTCGGAAAAGGGTTTGAAAAAGGAACTGTATTTCTTCCTCAGCTCCTGATGAGTGCAGATGCGGCAAAAAGTTCTTTTGCAGTCTTAAAAGAGGAGCTTGAGAAGAACGGTGGAGAGGAAAAAGAGAAAGAAAAAGTCGTTCTTGCAACTGTGAAAGGTGATATTCACGATATCGGGAAGAATATCGTGAAAGTGCTTTTAGAAAATTATAGTTTTGAAGTAATTGATCTGGGAAAAGATGTTGCACCAGAACGTATTGTTGAGACTGTGCTTGAAAAAGAGGTGAGGCTTGTAGGGTTAAGTGCTCTGATGACGACTACTGTTGTAAGCATGGAAGAGACAATCAGACAGCTTAGAGAAAAAGCGCCAGATTGTAAAGTCATGGTCGGCGGAGCTGTTTTGAATCAAGAATATGCGGATATGATCGGAGCGGATTTCTATGGAAAAGATGCAATGCAATCCGTCTATTACGCACAAAAAATATTGACAAATCATAGATAGATTTCTATGATAAATAGAGAATGCATTTTACAGAGATGAAGGAGAAAAAAGCCATGAGAGGATTGGAGACACCAATTAGAAGAATCAGAAGACAAGTGTTCACAAAGGTAGCAAAGCTGGCATTTGAATCGACTCCGGAGACGCTGATCGACGATATTGAGGCTGTTCCTTATGAACTGATTAATGAGGATACGGAGAAATACAGAGAGAGTATTTACCGTTCGCGTGCAATTGTAAGGGAGCGTATGCGCCTTGCCATGGGAATGTCACTTCGCCCAGAGGATAAGCCGGTACATCTGACAGCTGGGATTGAAGAAAGTAATATTTCAGAAAAATATTATGAGCCACCGCTTATGCAGGTCATCCCATCTGCCTGTGCGACATGCGAGGAAAAGGGATATGAAGTGAGTGACATGTGTAAAGGCTGTGTGGCACATCCTTGCCGCGAAGTCTGTCCGGTGGGAGCTATTTCCATGAAAAAGGGACGTTCCTACATTGATCAGGAAAAATGTATTAAGTGTGGAAAATGCAAATCTGTCTGTCCATATGATGCGATTTCAAAAAAAGAGCGTCCATGTGCGAAAGCATGCGGAGTGAATGCGATTGATTCGGATAAGATAGGAAGAGCTCATATTGACAATGACAAATGTGTATCTTGCGGAATGTGTATGGTAAGCTGTC
>ULMJ01037560.1_pt1 | contig 14587 bp, 13 predicted proteins | sample 1951641 | NCBI WGS metagenome assembly ULMJ01 (sample SAMEA4835550, study PRJEB28245) | human gut metagenome | biome: gut microbiome; material: fecal sample | place: Denmark | collected 2008 | reverse complement strand
GGCTGTGCGGGTTCAAGTCCCGCTTCGAGTACTTGATTAAGCTCCATGAGTCATTGATTTATGGAGCTTTTTTCTTTTAGGCATCTCCTTTGTTTTCTACACTAGATAGAAGTCCGAATCAGATACCCCTCGCTACTATACATTTAAAGTTAGAATACTATGAGAACATTTAGGTTATTGGGACTGGTTTTAATCACTATGCTTGTTAGTATAAATTTTGCAGCTTGCAGTGATGGTAATGAACAGGACGATCTTAGTCCTGATAAAAATCCTACAATTACTATTGATTCAAGTATTATCACAAATGGCTTGGCTTTTGCAGCAGAAGGAAGTATAAAATCTGTTAGCTTCACCACTAATACTGATTGGACACTGAGTATAGCCTCCACTACGAGCGGTTCAACATGGTGCACGGCATCGGTTACGAGCGGTAAAAAAGGTGAGGCGTCAGTTGAGTTTACTACTCTTGATAATTCGGATTATGACGACCGGAGTGTGTCTGTAACCATTAAGGCAGGAACAGCAAGCCAAACTTTCACTATTACACAAAAATGCAAAGAAGCGATACTTGTGACCGCAGATAAATTTGAAATCATCCAAGAAGGTGGTTCCATCAATGTAGAAGTAAAGTCAAATATTGATTATCAAATGGAAATTTCAGAATCGGCAAAAAGTTGGATTACTGAAACTAACACACGTGCTCTAACTACTCATAACCACACTTTCTCCGTTGCAGCAAATGAAGAATATGAGAAACGTGAAGGTGAGATTTACTTCAAAAAGGGAGAGCATGTAGAAACCGTAAGGGTTTATCAGGCAGGTGGTGCAGTCATAGTATTGACAAAAGAAAAATATGAAGTAAGCGATAAAGGAGAAACCATTACCGTAGAAATAAAAAGCAATGTAGAGTACGGAATAAAAATGCCACAGGTCGATTGGATTTATGATGAGGCTTCCGTGCGTGGTGCTTCCAGCCATACCCTGAAATATGTTATCAATCCTAATGAGACTTATGACAGCCGTTCTGCGCAAATTATCTATTTCGATAAGAATAACACTGCAAGTGCCGATACATTAACCATCATACAAGTACAAAAAGATGCTATCGTTATTGCAAATAATGAATATACAATTGATGCAAAGGGAAAAACGATAGAAGTAGAGTTAAGTTCTAACATTGATTATACGATTTCTATTGCTGATGATGGGAAAGATTGGATTTCACGTGTGGAGAATACGAGAGCCTTAACTACCAAGAAAATTAAGTTCAATATTGCAGAGAATACTTCTGATGATAGCAGAACAAGCCATATTACTTTTGCTTCTGGTAATGGAGTTAGCCAGAATATTAAAATTATTCAGCAGGGAGCACTTCCTGTTATACATGTAGAAACAGCAGGTACATTATCAGGATTGATTGACAGTTCTGTAAAAGATGAAATCACAAAACTAAAGATTACAGGAAAGTTAAACTCTACTGATATGGAATTCTTGCGTAAAATGAAGGAAATACAGGTTTTGGATTTGTCCGAGGTGAATATGACAAAACTTGGGTATTACTCATTACAAGTGTGTCAAAGTCTGACTTCTATTATTATTCCTAATAGCGTGACAATTATTGAAGATGGTGTGTTTTGGGGATGTTCAAGGCTTACCTCTGTTGTTATCCCTGACGGTGTGACTAGTATTGGAGACTATGCATTCGGAGGATGTTCAAGGCTTACCTCTATTATTATTCCTGACAAGGTAACAACCCTTTCAAGTAATGCATTCCAATTTTGTACGAAGCTTACTTCTATCAATGTGGGTGAAGGTAATACTGAATACTCATCTATAGATGGGGCTTTATATAATAAAAATGCGTCGACACTACTTAAATGTCCTGAAGGCAAAATGTCAATTACTATTCCTGGCAGTATGACAAATATTGGTGATATAGCTTTCTATCTGTGCTCACGTCTTACTTCTATTAATGTGGATGAAAACAATGCCAAATATTTATCTATAGATGGAGTCTTATATGATATAAATGCATCGACATTAATAAAATGTCCTGAAAACATTCCATCAATTACGATTCCCAACAGTGTGACAAGTATTGGCGAGGAGTCATTATCCCGTTTAAATCTTACTTCTATTACAATTCCTAATAGTGTGATTAATATTGGAGATAGGGCATTATCTAGTTCAAATTTTACTTCTATTACAATCCCTAATAGTGTGACAAGTCTTGGAAATGGAGCATTCGATAACTGTTCATACCTTACCTCAATTACGCTCCCTAATAGTGTAACGACTATTGGAAATGAGACATTTGCTAGTTGTTCAGACCTAACTTCTATTACGATTCCTAACAGTGTGACAAGCATTGGGGTAGAGGCATTCTCGGGTTGTAGAAGCCTTACTTCAATTACTATCCCTAGCAGTGTTACTAGTATTGGCATGGAAGCATTCAGTTGGTGTCCAGGTCTTACTTCTATTACTATTTCCAACGGTGTGACAAGAATCGGGGATCATGCATTTTGGGGGTGTTCAAGTCTTACTTCTATTATTATTCCTAACAGTGTGACGAGCATTGGAGGGGGAGCATTTTCGGCTTGTTTCAGTCTTACTTCTATTACAATCCCTAATAGTGTGACTAGTATTGGAGATTATGCATTTTGGGGATGTGCACGTATAAGAGAAATTCATATTGGATATAAATCTGTATCTGGTATGAATCCATCTGTTTTTGAAAATGTAGATACAAGTGTATGTGTTCTATATGTACCCAGAGGCTGTAAATATGCTTATAGTATTGCAGATGGATGGAGGTATTTTAAAAATATAGTGGAAGAATAAATAAAAAAACATCAATCTTAAAGCTCTGTGAACTATCTGTTTATGGAGCTTTATTCTTTTAGATATCTTCTTGCTTCTCCATTCTCTACATCCCACACCGCTACTCTTTAAACTCTTTATTGATAGGTGCTCCGGGTGTTATAGGCAGCAGCGTAGGAAGTAGAAGGCAGATAAATGTGCATTTACCCTATTCTTTTTGTTGATTTGCTTAAAGGAAAATGCCCGGATGCCTGGTTCAAAACTTCGTTTTCCAATTGCGGGCTGTCTGTTTTCCAACTGCGGGCTACCGGGCCTCCATATGGAAACTGTCGGGCCTGCAATTGAAAGACGAAGATTTGTCGGTACCACAATAGGAAAATGCATCAGGCAAAAGCATGTTTTGCCTTGTGCATTACTTCATTTTTCCCTTTATTCCGGGCGAATGATTAAGCTGCTTTCCGTAAAAGCCTTATATTTGCAGTATAAATCATCATCATCTATGTACTTAAAGAAAATTATGGCTGCAACCCTTGCCCTTACTGCGCTTGCCGGGCAGGCACAGGAGAAACCTTTCAACATCATTCCCGAACCGGTGGAGACTACCGTGACCGGACAGGGAGAGTTTCAAATCCAACGTAATACGACGATTCGTGTGTCGGAGCCTGCATTGGCATCCTCGGCTACGTATCTGGCGGATTATATGGACCGTTATCTCGGCATACCGCTACAAACGGAAATTCCCAAGGCGGGTAAATCCCGGAGGAAAGGGAATCCTACGGTAGAAGCAATCACTCTGAAACCTGGTGAACCAGCTTGTATTATTCTGATTAATCGGAAGAATGGAGAGGTTTCCGGTGGCTATCAGTTGGAGATTATTCCGGCGGAGGGCATACGCATTGAAGGAAATGACGAAGCAGGCGTTTTCTATGGTGTGCAGACACTGATACAATTGCTGCCTACCCGTGCCGGAGTGTTGCCTGCTCTTCCGGCTGTGAAGGTGAATGACTATCCCCGCTTTGCCTATCGGGGCATGCATCTCGATGTGGTGCGCCATTTCTTTCCGGTATCATTCATTAAGAAGTATATCGATTATCTTGCACTGCATAAACTCAACTATTTCCACTGGCATCTGACGGACGACCAGGCTTGGCGTGTTGAAATGAAATGCCGACCGGAGCTGATAGAGAAAGGTTCCGTCCGTGAAGGGGAAATCCTCGGACTTTATCCGGGAAAATACCAACCGTTGCCTTATGGCGGATATTATACCCATGAAGATGTGCGCGAGATAGTGCGCTATGCTGCTGAACGTCACATCACTGTGATACCTGAAATAGATATTCCCGGCCATTGTATGGCAGTACTTGCCACTTATCCGCAATTCAGTACTACGCCGGATGAGCCGAAGAAGGCGGCTCTGACGTGGGGTATCTTCAATAAATTCAATAACGTGCTGGCACCCAAACCGGAAGTTTTCGACTTTCTGAAAGATGTGTTTTCTGAATTGTGTGACTTGTTCCCCGGTCAATATATCCACGTCGGAGGTGACGAATGTGCCAAGCGCTGGTGGCAGGAGTCGGAAGAAACGCAGCAATTCATGCGTGAACATGGACTGAAAGATGAGAAGGCGTTGCAAAGTTACTTTGTCCATTATGTGCAGGATGTGGTGAACGGTAAAGGAAAGACGCTTATCGGCTGGGATGAAATCCTCGAAGGAGGCATTTCGGAAGATTGCATCGTGATGAACTGGCGCCGTCCGGAATTCGGAAAGAAGGCACTGAAGACAAACCACCGCACAATATTCACCTGTTCTGCCTGGTCGTACTTCAATCTGAAAGAGAGCCGTACCCAACCGGAAATCGGCCCGCGTGGTCCGTTGGCTTTAGAGAAAGTATATGCTTTTCAGATTGTGCCCGATTCGCTGACTGCGCAACAACAGAAACTTGTTTGGGGAGCGCAGGGGTGCTTATGGACTGAATACATTCCTACTACCTGGAAAGCGGAGTTTGCCGTTTTCCCACGTATGTCGGCACTGGCAGAGAATGTCTGGTCGCCTTTGGAGAAGAAGAACTGGGGAAACTTCGCCCGTAAAGTAGAGACGCAGTATGAGCGTTATGAACTTTGGGGCGCGCGCTATTCCGAAGCATTCTTCCGTACACAAGACGTGGAACGAAAAAGATAACAGAAAAAGCTGTCGGTGTTGCAGTACTTTTCATTTTTTTGCATTTAATAGAAAAAACGCTATACAAATCATTATGAAGTACTTGCTTAGTTTCCTTGCAGGGGTATTATTAACTACCTCTTTGTACGCCCAGAGTGCAGGTGATAAAAGGTCCTCTTTTTCTGTTCATGCCGGACCGTCATGGTATCTGGGGCAATTGATGGGAATCACCGACAGAACGGATGCCTATCGCAGTGATTTACGAAAAGGAGTGGCTTGGGATGTCAGTTATCTGGCACAGCTTGCCGGCCGGAAGTTGAAGTTCGGAGTGGGGGCTTTGTATCAGGGAAGTTCCTATAAGAATACGCATGAAACCGGTTCGGACAAGGTTCTGATGCACTACATGGCTCCGCAGATATCTTTGTCGATGGTGAAGACGCATTACCAGCTTCAATTGTCCGGTGGAGTAGGCTATCAGTTTTATAAGGATAAGAGTAAGGTGTATGGCAAGCCGCGGAACGTGTCGATGGACAAACTTGCCGGTAACCTGGCCCTTTCGGGCGAGTATTTCTTTGCGAGCCATTGGGGGGCTTCTGCCCGCTTGAACTGGCTGGCATCCAGTTCGGAAACTTACTCGGTGAAGTATCACGATGAGAAGTGGAATGTGGAAAATCCGAAAACCGGTACCGGTTATTTCGGTCAGTTATCTTTAGTCTTCGGTTTAAACTATCATTTTTGAGTGCTATGAAAAAGTTATTATTTCTGTTCCTGCTGGTTCTCTGTTGTGCCTGCGAGGAAGATAAGTCGGTGGACCCGACACTGATGCCCGAAGCTACGACATCGGGACAAAATACGTTAGGTTGTTTGATAGACGGCTGGGTGTATACTTCCGGACGGTTTGGAAAGCCGGATGTCAGTACTTACGATGAAGAGGGTAGCCACTATGTCAGGATTGCTGCGGAAGTAGGTGTTTTCAGTGCTTTGCATTTTACGCTAGTGAATCCGCGGCAAGGAGCTGCCTGCACTTATATCAATGCAAGTTTTGACGGTGAAAAGCTGGAAGATGGCGAGGCCTATATCACCCGTATGAACGGAACTATTATCAGTGGCACATTCAGTGGCGGAAATATAAGAGAGGGGCGCTTTGATATCAGGTATAGCGATGAATCCGAAGGCGACGGAGGAATTTATTAATAGAAAAACTGCCCGTTCGGAATTCTCTTCCGACGGGCAGTCTTTTTTCACTTCGTCTTCTCTTTAGTCTTATAAAGCCTTTCGGTTACTGATAACCCGTACAGCAACGGTGTACTGTTGACAGGGAACAGACACATGAATGCCGTTACCTTTGTCTTCTGTAGAAGCGTTGATGTAAGCTGACTTTAACAGTTGCTTCACACTTTCCACTTCCCAAGGACTACCTGCGAAAACGTTAATCTGAGAAATCTTTCTACTTGTAATCATGTGCTTTAAAACTTATTAGTTGTACTTTCCGGTCGCAAATGTAAGTGCTTTGCACGAAATTTAATAACTCAAATCGGTCAAAAAGCAACACAAAAGGTGCAAACGATTTAGAAGTAGCTTATTTGGCATTATTTCTCCTTTATTTAGTATCATTCTCCCGGATTTCCACGCGGCGGATTTTTCCACTGATGGTTTTCGGCAGTTCGTCTACGAATTCGATGACGCGCGGATACTTGTAGGGAGCAGTCACTTTCTTCACGTGGTTCTGCAACTCTTTGATGAGTTCTTCACCTTCTTTGCCTTTATATTCCTTAGCCAGCACGATGGTAGCTTTCACTACCTGACCACGTATATCATCGGGCACGCCGGTGATGGCACATTCTATTACGGCAGGGTGAGTCATCAATGCACTTTCCACTTCGAACGGGCCGATGCGGTAGCCGGAACTCTTGATTACATCGTCGGCACGGCCTACGAACCAAAGGTAACCGTCTTCATCTTTCCAGGCAACGTCTCCGGTGTAATAGATACCGTTGTTCCAGGCCTCATGTGTACGCTCTGCGTCACGATAATACTCTTTGAACAGTCCCAACGGCTTGCCTTTGTCCGTACGGATTACGATTTGTCCCTGCTCACCGGCTTCTACTGAACGGCCGTCGTTGTCTATCAGGTCTACATTGTATTGCGGATTGGGCAATCCCATGCTGCCCGGTTTCGGTTCCATCCAGGGCATGGTGGCAATGGTCAGAGTGGTTTCTGTTTGTCCGAAGCCTTCCATCAGTTTGATGCCTGTCAGTTTCTTGAAGGTTTCAAATACGGCGGGGTTCAGAGCCTCTCCGGCGATGGTGCAGTATTTCAGTGACGAGAGGTTGTACTTCGTCAGGTCTTCGTGAATGAGGAAACGGAAGATGGTGGGAGGTGCACAGAGAGAAGTCACATGATAATCCTGTATCTTCTCCAGAATGGCGGCGGGGGTAAACTTTTCATGGTCATACACAAAGATGTTGGCACCGGCAATCCATTGTCCATAGAGTTTTCCCCATACTGCCTTTCCCCAGCCGGTATCGGCAATGGTGAGGTGCAGGCTGTCTTCGGTCAGGTTGTGCCAGAAGCTGCCGGTGACGATGTGCCCCAACGGATAGGTGAAGTCGTGGGCAACCATTTTCGGCTGACCGGTGGTTCCGCTGGTGAAGTACATCAGTGAGATGTCTTCATTTGTATTCGGGTGTTCCGGTTTCACGAAAGGAGCGGCGTTCTCGATACCTTTATGGAAGTCGTCGAAACCTTCGGCAATCTCGGGACCTACGCTGACGAGTTTCTTCACGCTGGGAGAATCCGGCATGGCGGCGGTGATGTGGTCGGTGATAACCGGTTCACCCGCACAGACAATCATTTTGATGTCCGCAGCATTGCAACGATATACGATGTCTTTCTTTGTCAGCAGGTGTGTAGCGGGAATAACGACTGCACCGAGCTTATGCAACGCTATGATACTGAACCAAAATTCAAAACGGCGTTTCAGCACCAGCATCACCATGTCGCCATGTCCGATGCCGAGGCTTTGAAAGTAGGAAGCCGTCTTATCGGTGTAGTACTTCATATCGGCAAATGTGTATTGTCGGAATTCTCCTTTGTCATTGGTCCATAACAAAGCGCGTTTATCGGGCTGTTCTTCAGCCCAGGCGTCTACCACGTCGTAGCCGAAGTTAAAGTTCTCCGGTACGTTTATTTTCAGGTTTTTGATAAAGTCCTCTTGCGAAGTGAAAGAGGTTTGCGATAAAAATCTTTCTACCATGATTTTAGGAATTAAGAATGAGGAATTAAGAATGAAGAATTTTGCTGCGCCGTGCAAGTATGCCGCATGGCAATTCTTCATTCTTTATTTTTCATTCTTCATTTAATGATTACATTATTATTGCCAGGAAGCGTACCGTTTTTCCATCCAGCGCTTTCATTCCATGTGGCAGCTTGGAGTTGAAGTAAAGGCTGTCTCCTTCGTTTAGTATAAGTTCTTTGCCGTCGATGTTGACCAGCATACGTCCTTCGAGTACGAGACTGAATTCTTGTCCGGCGTGACTGTTGTAGTGTATCGGTTCATCGTCCGGTTTGGGTTCAACGGTTACGATGAACGGGTCTACGCTGCGGTTCATAAAACCGGAAGCGAGGGCTTGGTATTTGTAGGCTTTGGTACGTTCGATGCTGACGCCCTTTCCGGCACGGGTCAGGAAATAGCTGCTCATTTTGGGTTCTTCGCCAAACATCAGTGCATCCAGTGACACACCGTATCTGCGTGCAATCTTTTGCAACATGCTTACGGAGATATCAAAGTCTCCTGTTTCGGCAAGGCGGTAGTCGTAAGGAGAGATATCGCATTCGCGAGCGATGTCTTCGGCTGTCAGTTCCAGTACATCACGGAGTCCGCGAAGGCGTTCGGCAATTTGCTTAATTTGTTCGTCCATGTGGTTGTTATTTAATGAATTAATTAATAATTACACGCTTTTCTTTATGGCGTTGATGATGGTTGAGGTGTAGCCCCCATGTTCCAGTTCGTTAATGCCTTTGATAGTAATGCCGCCGGGGGTGCATACTTTATCAATTTCTACGCTGGGGTGCGTGTCATTGTTCAGTATCAGCTCGGCTGCTCCTTTCACGGTTTGCGCCACCATGCGCATACCGTCCTGGGGGTAGATGCCCATTTCGATGCCGGCTTGCATGGCTGCCTGGATGTATTTCAATACGTAAGCGATGCCGCAGGAAGTCATGGAAGTGGCGGCGGAGAACTTTTCTTCGGGGATGAGCATGGCAAGGCCCATCTGGTTGAAGATGTCCAGCATCAGTTGTTCCTGCTCTTTGGTGGCGTTGCGGCTGGCGATGAGCGTCATGCTCTCCATTTCGCTGACGGCGGTGTTGGGGATGATGCGGAACATGGTCATTTCCTTGTCGGCAACATTTTGTGCCAGTTCTTCGAAGGAGATGCCGGCGGCAACGGATATAAGTATTTGTTTGCTTTTCAGCTTCAGCTCGCGCAGCACGGGCTTGATGAGCCAGGGCTTCACGGCAAGTATGATGAATTCGGCGCCGGTGACGGCTTCCTGATTATCGTGAGTAGTCTGCAAAACGGGGAATTCTGCTTTCAGCACATCCAGTTTGCCTTGCGAAGGGTTAGAAACGATGATATTGCTGGCGGGAATAATGCTCCCCTTTGCCAATCCGCGGGCGATGGAACCACCCATATTTCCAGCTCCAATAATTGCTGTTTTCATATCATTCTGTTATTAAAAGGGTTGACGATGGGCAAAGGTAGATATTTTTTCTACTTTTATACTCTAATAAAAGTAAAAACTATCACTACATATTAAACAAAAAGCAGCTTCTCGAAACTTAGAAAGGTCCGGAAGCTGCTTTATGGCTGATTATATCAAATATTAAAGTACTTTCTTGAAGCGTTCGAGGAACATTTCGGCTTCTTCCATGCTGAGGCAGAGAGGCGGCAACAGACGGAGTACATTGGTTCCGCTGACACCGGTAAATACATGCTGTTCTTTCAATAGTTTCAAACGTAATTCCTTGATTGGTTCTTCAAATTCAAGGCCAATCATCAGACCGCGTCCGCGAACTTCTTTGATTTGCGGGAACTTTTTCAGTTCCGTCATCAGGTAGTTGCCCACCCGTGCTGTATTCTCTATCAGGTTTTCCTGCTCTATCACGTCCAGTACGGCGAGTGCTGCACTACATGCCAGGTGATTACCACCGAAAGTAGTGCCAAGCTGTCCGTAAATGGGGGTGAACATCGGGCTGATAAGTACGCCTGCCATCGGGAAACCGTTGCCGATACCTTTGGCTACGGTGATGATGTCGGCTTTTATGCCGTTATGCTGGTGGGCAAAGAACTTGCCGCTACGTCCGTAACCGCTTTGGATTTCATCGAGAACCAGCACCGTGTTGTGTGCCGTACAGGCTTCACGCAGTGCGTGTATAAATTCATCTGTCGGCAATTGGATACCGCCTACGCCTTGAATACCTTCGATGATTACTGCACAAACGTCATCTTTAGCCAGTTCGGTTTTCATGGCTTCTATATCGTTCAAAGGCAGATACGTTACGTGTCCGCAATCGTTGATAGGAGCAATGATTTTCGGGTTATTGGTCACTTCCACTGCCAGTGAAGTACGTCCGTGGAATGCTTTGTTGAAGGAAATAACGCGCGTACGTCCGTTATGGAATGATGCCAGTTTCAAAGCGTTCTCGTTAGCTTCGGCACCACTATTGATAAGGAATAAGGAATAATCATCATAACCACATGCTTTTCCCAGGCGCTCGGCAACCTGTTCCTGTAGCTTGTTAATAACAGAGTTGGAATAGAATCCCAACGTAGCAACTTGTTTGCTTATCATCTCCACATAATGCGGATGTGCATGACCGATAGAGATGACTGCATGACCGCCATAAAGGTCGAGGTACTCCGTACCGTTCTCGTCCCACACGTGGCAGCCTTTTCCTTTGACGATGTTGATGTCAAAAAGGGGATATACGTCGAATAAGTTCATAATATAAATTAAGAATTAAGAATTAAGAATGAAGAATTAGTGGGTGTCTTCATCTTTATTCTGATTGTTTTTTACTGTTCTTATAGAAGCAATAAGGAGAGCTATCAGTTCTCCACATTCGGTTTCTATGCTTGCGAAAGATTTATCATCAATATATTCAGAATCTTTTAGAAGATTCAACCAATAATCTGTTTCGTTAGCTTCTTTCAAGGCAATGCTTAATTTATTAATGAAGTCTGCAGGGCTTTGGGCAAATTCTGATTCCCGAATTAGTGCCCCTACTGCAGTTCCTGAACGAAGAACCTGCTTGCTAAGAATCGTTTCATGTTTTTTTTCTCTGAGAAATCTTGTCATACTTATTATTCGCAATGCGAAAGCATAACTCTTAGTATGCAGCAATGAATCCGTTCTATTACGTGAATTCTTCATTCTTCATTCTTCGTTCTTCATTAAAATGCACTTGGCTTCAATCGCAAGCCGACGGTTTCTTCTAAATTGAACATCAGGTTCATGTTATGTACCGCCTGTCCGCTGGCACCTTTCAGCAGGTTGTCGATGCAGGAGATGATGAGCAACTTATCGCCGTGCTTTTCCAGATGCAGGAGGCACTTGTTGGTGTTTACCACTTGTTTCAGGTCGATGTTCTTATCTACGATATGTACAAAGGAATCTTTTGCGTAATATTCTTCGTACATACGGGTGATTTCGTCCAGCGCAACCTTGGTCTTTACTACAATGGTAGTGAAGATGCCGCGGGGGAAATCTCCACGGTAAGGAATAAAATCAATCTCCGAGTCGAAACTGTTCTGCAGTTGTTTGAGCGATTGCTTGATTTCGGGTACATGCTGATGGTTGAAAGCCTTATAGACGCTCATATTGTTGTTGCGCCAACTGAAGTGGCTCGTTGCACCCGGTTTTACGCCTGCACCGGTGCTGCCGGTAATGGCGTTTACCATAATGTCATCATTCAGCATCAGATGCTTGGCGAGAGGCAACAATCCCAGTTGGATGCAAGTGGCAAAGCAGCCGGGATTAGCTACATATTTCGCTTTGCAGGTAGCCCGGCGATTCAGTTCCGGCAGACCGTAGATGAATTCATGTTCCGGAGAAGCAATGCGGTAATCCATAGAAAGGTCGATAACTTTCAGTTCCTCAGGGAGGTTATGGCTTTCCATGAACTTCTTCGTGTCGCCGTGGGCAGTGCAGAAGAATAATACATCAATTTCATTCAAAGGTAACTCGTCGGTGAAGACAAGGTCCGTTTCGCCGTACAATCCTTCGTGTACGTCGGTAATTTTGTTTCCGGCGTTACTTGAGCTGTTGATGAATACGATTTCCGCTTCCGGATGGTTAATCAGCAAGCGTATCAATTCACCTGCCGTATATCCTGCTCCGCCGATGATTCCTACTTTAATCATTGTATGTTCTTTATCTGTTATATAAGTTTTTCTCTTCAGGGACAATCAACCACATAATAAGGTATACAGGGATACCGGCAAATACGGTGAAAAATGTCAGTAGTGCATAACCGATGCGTACGAGAGACGGGTCGAGCCCGAAGTAATTTGCCAGCCCTCCGCAAACGCCGGCGAGCATTCTGTCGCTGCGTGAGCGGGTAAGTTTCTTATTATTATTGTCCATAAATTCTTTTTTTAATGAAGAATGATGAATGAAGAATTTTGCTGCGCTGTGCAAGTATGCCGCATGGTAATTCTTCATTCTTCATTTTTAGTTCTTCATTTCATTAAATTTCTTCGTCCTTATGATTGTTATAATATACTCTCAGTGGGGTAGAAGTAACCTTGATGAAGCCTTTTGCGTCTTCTGCCGTCCAGCCTTTCTGCATTTCACCGTATTCGCCGAATTTCGTTTTCACAAGATCGTCTTCTGATTCTACACCTACCGTAGAGAAGGATAATGGGCGGAGTTCCAGGATAGCTGTACCGTTTACGTTGCGTTGTGAAGATTCCAACATGGCTTCGATGTCACGCATTACCGGTTCCAGATACTGGCTTTCGTGCAGGAACATACCGTACCAGTTGGCAACCTGGTCTTTCCAATATTGCTGCCATTTGCTCAATGTGTATTTTTCCAGGAATTTGTGCGCGCCGATAATCAACATCGGAGCAGCAGCTTCGAAACCTACACGTCCTTTGATACCGATAATTGTATCGCCTACATGCATATCGCGGCCAATGCCGTAAGCGGCACCGATTTCTTCCACTTTCTGTATAGCCTTGATGGGGTCATCGAAAGTCTCATCATTTACGGCTTTCAGTTCGCCTTTCTCAAAAGTAAGACGCAGTTGCTCGCTGCCTTCTTTGGTGCAATGTTTCAGATAAGCCGTTTCGGGCAAGCCTTGTGCAGAGTCCAGAATCTCGCCACCACAGATGGAAGTACCCCACAGACCTACGTTATAGGAATATTTCAGTTTGGTGAAGTCGGCAGAGAAGCCGTGCTTGTTCAGGTAGTCTATCTCTTCCTGACGGCTCAATGCCATGTCACGGGTCAGCGTGATGATTTCTACACCGGGAGCCAATACAAGGAACGTCATGTCGAAACGAATCTGGTCGTTACCTGCACCGGTAGAACCGTGGGCGATGGCATCCGCACCGATTTCGTTGGCGTAACGGGCGATGGCAAGCGCCTGAAAGATACGTTCGGAACTTACGGAAACAGGATAGGTACCATTACGCAATACGTTGCCGAATACCATGTATTTCAGGCTCTTTTCGTAATATTCCTGTGTCACGTCGATGGTTACATATTCCTTTGCACCCAGTTTGTAAGCGTTTTCTTCGTTTGTTTTCAGTTGTTCGGGACTGAAGCCGCCGGTGTTTGCACAAGCTGCATATACTTCGTATCCTTTTTCTTTGGCAAGGTACATTACCGTAAATGAGGTATCAAGACCGCCGCTGAATGCGACTACTACTTTTTTCTTTTTTTCCATATTCTTATTTTTTAAATTTTATCGTCTTCATGCAGTTCCGGGTCGTAGAGCATTGCAGTGCAGATGCAGAACTTACGGTTTTTGGCTACTAATATATCGTGGTTGATACATCCTTCGCAACCTTTCCAGAAAGATTCATCGTCAGTCAGCTCATTGAAGGTGACGGGGACGTATCCCAGTTCTGTATTCATTTTCATGACGGCAGCTCCGCTGGTGAGGCTGAATACTTTGGCATTGGGCCATCGCAGGCGTGCCAGTCGGAAAGAGGCCATTTTGATACGCTTAGCCAGTCCTATGCCGCGGAAGTCGGGATGTACAATCAAACCGGAAGTGGCGACGTATTGCTTGTTTCCCCAGCTTTCGATGTAGCTGAATCCTGCAAATACATCTCCGCACAAGGCGATGATTGCTTTTCCTTCTTTCATTTTTGTCGCCACATATTCGTGTGTGCGTTCTGCGATGCCCGTTCCACGTACTTTGGCCGCTTCTCTGATGGTATCCAAAATCTTATCCACATAAATTTCGTGAGAGGCGTCAGCCACCATCACGTCCACTTTTTTGGTATCCATTTCGTATTTAATTAATAATTTTAGAATGAAGAATGAAGAACCACCATGCGGCATACTTGCCCAGCTCAGCAAAATTCTTCAC
>ULMJ01027733.1_pt1 | contig 14672 bp, 27 predicted proteins | sample 1951641 | NCBI WGS metagenome assembly ULMJ01 (sample SAMEA4835550, study PRJEB28245) | human gut metagenome | biome: gut microbiome; material: fecal sample | place: Denmark | collected 2008 | reverse complement strand
CAGACCTTGGCTCAGGTAAAGTTGCGCATGAGCAAATTAAAATACATAATAGCAGTAATGTACATGTGACTTTTTTCATAATGTCGTTTTTATAGTTTATAAATTATATAGATGTTACCATCCTCTCTCATTCAATATCTTAATGACTTTCCAAACACTTGAAATCATATTTTTGGGTAGTTCTTCTTCGGGGAATCTATCGTTGTGTGATCTGCAAAGAATGTAATTCTGAGAGTCCTCGGGGTATTTCTGTACCTCTTTCAGTATACGTCTTCCGTCTGTCAGGAGAAGAACGAATATGTTCCCATATCCAAAGTATTCTCTCCACTGTGGAACCTGACGTATAAGCACCCTGCTTCCAGGTGGGCATGTTGGTGACATACTTTCACCAGATACAGTCAGAGCTACGTCGCCCTCTTGAGCATCCGTGAATGGAATTAGTTGATCTGGATACTCATTATCTCCTGATACTATATTAGGGCTATGTATGCCTCCTACGGCGTCAAGATTGAGCAATGGAACGAGTTTGTAAGCAACTGCATTGTTGTTATTGGGAGGCGTTGGGGAAGTTGGCGTGGTTGAAACTTCTGACTTAAGCATAGGTCCTTCGCCAGTAATAAGCCAGTCTAAATTTAAGCCAGAAAACTTATTTTTTAACTTGAGCATAACATCGGAAGAAATTCCCCCATTGTTCTTCTTCATATTACTGATATATCCAGTAGATAAGCCGATATGTGTCTCGAACTTATTTTGTCCACCAATAATATCTTTAACAGACTGCTGGAATAAAATTAATCTATCTATAACTCTTTCCATTGAATATATTCATTATATTTGTAATTGAATTAATTTATTAACCTTTAAAACTAGCTGCCATGATTGAGCAAATTATAGGATGTGTCGTTCTTTTCACAATGTGTCTAGGGATTATTATATGTGTTAGTTACCTTATTCAATGGTATGTAGAACATTGAATATCATTAATAAATCCCTTGGATCATTATCCATTATCTTCACTAATGATAATATGACTTCATGGAGTTTTTTTTTGCCCTCTATAAACAGGTTGTCATAAAACCGAAATGAAATTTCTGCTTCAACTAATATTTTGGCAACTTCATTAGCTTTTTGAGGGTCTTTTAGGTCTAAAACATAAGATGTTAGCAAATTTATGTCGGCCATGAAATGTTTCCATTCCTGTCTTTCATAACTATCAGTGGCCGCACGCATTTCAACTCTAAATAATGCTTCTATGGTGTTTCTGTGGGATTCTGTTTTGAGCCTATCAGCTTCATTATTGAGCATATTTTTAATTTGGGATTCAGAAAATCGTAAACCCATAATTTGAGAAGCAACCATTATTGTTGCGCATATTCCCATCAGCCCAACAACAAAAGAAACCATAGAACCATTGTTGAAGTCAATGGGCTCTATTCTTACTAACGATAAGCTAATTGCAATAATAGCCAATAGTATTGCAAACAATAATAGCCAGTTCTTTTTGAACCAATCTTTCATCTTTCAATAGTTAATAAAAGTTTAATCAATGAATATTTTCAATAGCAACACTTGTTTATTGAAAATATTCATTGATATTTGCATTCGTAAAACGTCACTAAGCTCACAGACGGATACAAAAAGGGCTGTTAGAGAAGCGTCCCTAATCCTATCGTCGTATGTTTGAACGCAACAAAGATAGGCAGTCCTTTTCACTTATCCTACAGATGAGGTAATGTTTTACAGCAATAAAAGCGGTTATGTGGCAGTTTCCGCGAATGAAAGACATTTGAAAGAGCTCTATTCCGGTAATATCCTAACTGCCACTTTAAGGATATGAAAGAATAGGGCTTTCTTCTTTAGGAGGAAGAAAGATGCATGGGAAACCTTGAATTGATTAAAGAAACGATGAGTTCAATTGAAATAGCTGAACTCACTGGAAAGCCTCATAATGATGTAATGAAGGCTATTCGAGTAATGGAGCCTGCATGGGAGAAAGTGCAACAGGGAAAATTTTCCCTGATGTTTAAAATCAGAGAGTTGCCTAATGGCGGGCATAAAGAGGAACCTTATTATGAACTCACTAAAACCGAATGTCTCTATGTGGCTACTAAGTTCAATGATGAGGCCCGGGCAAAATTGATTCTTCGTTGGGAACAATTAGAGAATGAAAGACGGAATGGAAATTTTCAGGTTCCCGCTTCCTTCAAAGAAGCTCTTCTTCTTGCTGCCCACCAACAGGAGGAAATTGAGCTGCAGCAAAAACAGATTGAAGCAAATAAGCCTAAAGTTTTGTTCGCTGAGGCTGTCTCGACTTCCCAGCGTTCCTGCTTGATATCAGAGCTTGCAAAAATCATCTCTCAAAATGGGGTAGCCATAGGGCAGAATCGGTTATTTGCATGGATGCGCAAGAACGGTTATCTCTGCAATAAAGGCCAGTACTATAACCAGCCTACGCAGAAGGCTATGGAAATGGGATTGTTTGAAATCAAAAAGACAACAATAACTAAGCCCAACGGTGATGTCATTGTAAATACCACGAGCAAAGTCACCGGCAAAGGGCAGATATACTTCGTAAATAAATTCATTGGAAAGGAGAACTAACCATGGATCGACTACAAGAAATAATGAAAGCTGCTGAAAAGGTAACATTTAGCAAAAATCAATCCTCTGTCTTGGTTGGCGGTCGTAGACGCTTGGAACGCTTGACTGCTGAGAAGAAGATTGCCTATGTCAAGACTACCGACAAGAAGAACGGTCGCTGGGAATGCAAAGGGTCGGATGTGTTACGGTATACTATTATTGATGCTTAAAAATATTATTCACTTATAAATTAATACTATATGTTAACGAATTACGAAATCGAAAAGATTGCAGAAGCTCTTGCAAAAAGAATTGGTCATAAGGATGAGCTTCTAACAATAAGACAAGTAACAGAAATGCTTGGGTTAACAGAAAATGCCATCCGTACCCGATGCAGCCGCGGTCAGATTCCCCACCATAAGAAGCACGGGAATCTTTACTTCTCTAAAGATGAAGTAACGGCTTATTATTTAAAAGATTAAAGAGTCCGCTGTGAAGCGTGCTGAGTAATAGATAAGTAGTAATATTCCCTGCCACGGGCTGGCGGGGATTTCAAAAAGCCCATTAAATTGATAAATCCAAAATTATGAAAATGAACTTATTACTAAATACACTGCAAAAGAGAATGTGGACGATAATAGGAAACCATATCCTAATCTTCTACAGATTACGAAACCTTTTGATATGTGCGTTCCCGTACCGGAGGGTATACCCCCTTTCTGAATGGCGAGTAGTAATTCTTTCTGGACTTTCTCAGCAAGAGTATTATACTGTCCGTACGCACTATACAGTGCCACTGATATCAACAGGATGCCGAATGCAAGTAATACACTCGAAACTGCAAAGCACCAACGCAATAGCGGGGTATCTGGAGGTGTGGGATGAAGGGAAATTAATGCTCCAAACAGAGCTATACAAACCGTCAGGAGGTATTTCAACCATTCGACATGTTTCTGAAGGGCTGTGTTTTGCAGATCAGATACTCTCCGACCTTCTGCAATGTAATCGTAAACCATTAATGTAAAGTTTTAAGTGACAAACAAAAGTAATAATAATCCAGGCACGTCCTTCACTTCTCTGATAAAAGTTTTAAGTGACGATTTAACTTCATCGTGAGGGCGTGCCTTTAAATGGAATAGATAACATGAATAAGATCAGCAAATATACTCTCCAGTCCATCATCATAGCAATAGCCATTGCCGGGTGTATCTATGGAGGTCGTGTAGAATACACCGATGATGTCCTTTCCGGCATGAGTCTTGAAAAGTATCAATACATCCATGATCGTATCGCTCCTGCTTCGCAGTACGACGTAGCTCAGGAGTATATGAGAAACAAGAAGTTTTACGATTCAAAAACATATTAAGCTATGAAAATGAAATTGGTAGATTATAAGATACCAGCAGAATGCAGCCGTGTATCAATTGAGGCTATTGGCAACCAGCTGCTTGTTATATTTGAGCCGGAGCATTACGGTGATTTCCTCTGTGACCTGACGGATCAAGTGGAAGAAGTTCCGCGAATAGGTGACACAGCGGTATTCTGGGATGATGAAGACCGTAAGAGTGCTATTATCGCCCGTCTGTCCGATGACAATTCAAGCGACTTGACGGACGAATGTCCCTACCAGGCGGCTAATGGTGTCTATTATAAGAACTCTATACGTTTCCGCAGTGATGATCAGTATCGACAGATAACGGGAATCTCTTATGCCAAAAAGTAGTCTTAAAACGCACCTCGATACGGCGTTTGCTATGTTCATCCGGCTTCGGGATGCGATGCCGAACGGAATGTTCAGATGTATCTCATGTGGAAGGCTCCTTCCCTTTGACCAATCAGACTGCGGCCACTATATCAACCGTCAGCACATGGCCACGCGATTTAATGAAAAAAACTGCAATGCCCAATGCCGGAAGTGCAATCGCTTTGACGAGGGGAATATACAAGGCTACAGGCGGGGATTGATTGCCAAGTACGGAGAACCTACCGTATTGATGCTTGAGGCGATGAAAAATCAGATAAATAAAATCTCAGACTTTGAATATCGCGAAATGATTGACTACTACCGAAAAGAGGTGAAGCGATTGAAGAAGGAAAAGCTAATTAGGTGATATGGAATTATGCAAAACAGACATGCAAGCATTAGAGCGCCTTCTCCGGCAATGCTCTGATAAGATTGAGAAATACGCACCGAAAACATCTCCCGATCAGGATTTGTGTCGTAGGTGCAAGAAATTTATAAAGAAGTTGAACAATAAAAATAAATAGTCATAGCAATGCACACATGGTTTATATGTAAGATCCGTTACGAGAAGGTAATGGAGAACGGGATGAATAAGAAAGTGACAGAACCTTATCTGGTGGACGCTCTCAGTTTTACGGAAGCGGAAGCCCGCATCATTGAGGAAATGACCCCGTTCATCTCCGGAGAGTTTACGGTAGCGGATATTAGTCGTGCCAACCTCAGTGAATTGTTTCCCAGTGAAGAAGAGGCTGCCGACCGATGGTTTAAGTGCAAACTGATTTTCATTACCCTGGACGATAAAAGCGGTGCCGAAAAGAAGACATCAACCTACGTACTTGTACAAGGTGCCTCAACAGAGGATGCAACTACCAAGTTACATGAAGGGATGAAAGGTACGATGGCCGAATACCGCATCGGATCAGTTGTTGAAACTCCTATTATAGATGTGTTCCCTTATGGCAATGAAGAAGGAAGTAAAGAAGTGTGAGGCTATAAAATGCCTCAACTGTCGCCAGTCTTCTGATCCATTCGGGATGCCCATCATCATCACCTGCTCAGTTTTAAACCGGAAATTGGTCGGTGAAGCCCTCCGTCGCTGCCAGTTCTATGAAGCAAAAGGCAATGTTCGACAAGATAACAATAAAGGCAAGAATTGACACTGCCGACATTGACACCATTGTCCTGCGGAACTATCTGGAGCAATGCACGGAAGGTGACGAGCTTTATTACAAGTCAACAGCGTACGCCAACTTCGACGGTTGCTTCATTGAGGTCCGCGGGAATCAACTGCGGTGTAAATGTTCAATTTGCAAGTTATGGAGTAAAGGTCGTACCGGAAAACTGGATAACAGCCGTCCGATGACCTTTGCGATGGCAGTCCGGACAATCAGAGAGCTTCTGCTCCGGTTGTGTGTGAAAATGGAGGATGCCGTAGTTACCTATTACGAGATAGGCATAACTATGAAAATGAGGTTGCCTGCTGACGAGTATATCAGTCAAGTAAAAAATATTATGGGCAGAGTGTTGATAGAAGATGCCAATTACTTGGAAGATAAGCAAAAGACGACGCGAAAAGCTAAATATTTTCGCAAAGTACTGAAGATTTATGATAAAACATTCGAGGCCAAGGAAAAAGGTCGGCGGATTGACGCCAATATACTTCGTATCGAAACTATATATAAGCATCAATCCGTTTGTTTGACTGAATTAACTGATAATGCATTTTTGTCAAAGATTGGTAGAATATTTTATAAAGATTGGTCGGAAATAGAGTTTGTGAGGGAACTCTCTGCTGTCAAGGGAATAAAAATATCCCAGTTGGAAAAGGCACGTGAAATCCAGCGCATAGGTGTAACGCGCTATAAAGAGCATTATAAGAAGATGTATCTGGGCGGGAAACTCACAAAGAAGCAATGGGAGACGATTCGGAACTTCGCCCGGAGTTGGCCCACGGAGCGTGAAAAATATGTGGAAGAGGTGGGCGAATTGGAGCGTGAATTTAAAGACCGTCTTTTAGCAAGTTACCAGGTTGGGATATTTACGCCAATTCGGAGAAAGTAGTAATTGTTTGATAATCAATAAATTATACGAATGATAGAAAGCCCCTTATGGTGCGCATATAACTATTTGATAATAAACAACATACGCTTTTAAAGTATCATTTTTAACGATTTTCGGCAACTTGTCCTATACAGCCCGCAGGGTTGTCGGGTACCGACATTAGAGGGCTGAAAAATAATAATTAAATAATTTAGTATATGTATCACGAAGTAGAAGGAAAAATATTGGTGGCATTGCCAACCATTGGCGGACAGTCAAGAAACGGCAAGGACTGGGAGAAAAAAGAGTTTGTCTTGGAAACCTCAGAACGCTTCCCAGTTAAGATGCGTTTTGCAATGGTTAGTTTTGATGGTCCTGTTGAAGATGCACCGGTAGTTGGAGACAAAGTAAAAGTTCGCTTCACCATCGAAGCCAGAGAAGTAAATGGCAATTGGTACAATGACGTGAAAGCGTACCAACTTGAGAAACTTATCTAAAGATTAATATGCAGCGTCCCCCGATTAAATACATCGTTCAGATTGATAATTTCTATTTAGCTGATTTTATCTTCTACTGGACGTACTACGATCAGCCTTGCTCCCTGTTTTTCCAGAAACCACGAACGGAAGGGTTAACCGCAATTAAATTGATTGTAGATAGTGATGAGGCGGCCAGTTTCCTGCTGAGAGCTAAAGATAAGACGGGATGTCACCTGTATATCAAAGATTAACAAATAGAAAATACAGAATGCTTATGAAAAAGTACAGACTAAAAAAAGAGGCAGTTCCTTTTTTTGCCGATAAGTTGTCTACTAAAATATTAGATTGGGATATTTGGCAACAATATCAAGTAGATGATAAGGCACTTGAAGAAGTCGAAGAAGCTTATATTGATTATGGACATAAAACCAGCGATAAAAGTGCTGATTTATCAGGTTGGAAAAATGGAAAAGGATCAGAGCTTCGATTCACAATCAAATTCCCTTCGATGAATTATTATGAACATGATAAGTTTACCAAAGGTAAGATGGTACGTGACTTAATGAATAGACTTCAAGGAGAAGTAAATAGCTTCTTAATGGATTTCTATAATGAAGAGAAAGAAGAATAACCCTCAATACAAATGAGAAAGGAGTTAAATGAAATTAGTTCATGGCAGTTTATTTAGCGGTTTTGATGCCCCGAGTGTAGCAGCTTCCTGGATGGGATGGAAAAATGCCTTTCACTGTGAGATAAATGATTTTTGTAACAAGATACTGAAATATTGGTTCCCTAACTCAGAACATTATGAAGACATTACCAAAACAGACTTTAGACAATGGAGAGGAAGAATTGATGTCCTTACAGGGGGATTTCCTTGCCAGCCTTTCTCCGTTGCAGGTCAAAGAAGGGGAGCGGATGATAACCGTTACCTCTGGCCGCACATGCTCCGTGCTATACGGGAAATCCGACCCACTTGGGTTATTGGTGAAAACGTTGCTGGAATCCTCACGATGGTTCAGCCCGGCGAGGAGACTGAAATGGGAATCCAAACCTCTCTTTTCGGAGAAGATAACCGAAAAAGAATATTGCTACGACAAGAGTATGTTGTCGAAACCATCTGTAAAGACCTTGAGCGAGAAGGATATTCCGTCCAACCGATACTTATTCCGGCTTGTGCCGTCGGAGCGCCCCACAGAAGAGACAGGATGTGGTTTGTTGCCCACAGGAATAATGTTACAGACTCCGACATCTGTTCAGACATTGGAGTCTCCAGAGAAGATGCGAGCCCGTGTCGCAAGAAATGGTTACAGGAACGGAACGAAATATGGAAGCCTGACAAGTCAGATAATGTACGATCCGAAATTCAAAGACCTTCTTCCAACTCCCAATGCCCGGGAAGCGGACAAATACACGAAGAAGTACAACCCGAAGAGCCAGATGGGGACTGCGTTGACTGCAATGGCTATGAATGGGATGCTACCAACTCCAACAGCGAGAAGCTACAAGAATGGCTCAAAACCGGAAGACGGTCGAACGAAGCGGAAAATAGAGCAAGGATGGACAATGGAATTGAACGATTTGGCAGCTTGCGGTATGCTCCCTACTCCTACAACAAACGATTACAAGGGTGCATCAACTTTGGAAGCGTTGGAAAAGAGAAGAAGAAATCCAGCTACGAACAGTTTAGTGGATCGCTTTCCCCAGACTGGAAAAACTTCCCAACTCAATCCCCTGTTTGTCGAGGAAATGATGGGCTTCCCTTTAATGTGGACGACCTTACCATTCCTTTCACAAAGTGGAGACAGGAATCAGTCAAAGGATATGGAAACGCCATCGTTCCGCAGGTGATTCTTGAGATATTTAAAGCAATAGAAGAAGTAGAACAATAAAGAAATGAACATAGGACTATTAGCAGTTGATAGTAATTATCCAAATCTCGCATTGATGAAGATAAGCAGTTATCACAAGGCAAGAGGCGATAATGTGGAATGGTATAATCCATTGTGCCATTACGATAAAGTCTATGCCGCCAAAGTATTCAGTTTCACACCTAATTATGGATATTACATAAACACTGATGAACTGGAGACTGGAGGAACCGGCATTAATGTTGATAAGACACTGCCTCTTGAAATAGACCGCTTGCAGCCAGACTATTCGCTTTACAATCTTGATACTAAGACAGCTTACGGGTTTCTTACTCGCGGGTGCCCCAACAAGTGCAAGTGGTGCGTGGTACCGAAGAAAGAAGGTCCGATAGCGCCATACATGGATGTTGAGGAGATAGCAATCGACGGTCGAAAGAATCTTATCCTGATGGATAATAATGTGCTTGCTTCTGGCTATGGACTACGGCAGATAGAAAAGATTGCAAAATTGAAGCTCCATGTAGATTTTAATCAGGGTTTAGATGCTCGTTTAGTAACGGATGATATTGCCCGATTACTTGCAAAAGTGAAATGGCTTAAGCGCATTCGTTTTGGTTGTGATACTCCTGGGCAAATAGCAGAAGTTGAAAGGGCTGCATCATTGATTGATAAGTATGGCTATAAAGGAGAATACTTCCTGTACTGCATCTTGATGGACTTTAAAGAGAGCTTTTATCGGATAAATTATTGGAAGCATGTAAGCCCTCGATTTGTACCTCATGCGCAACCATATAGAAGTTTGAATAATCCTCGGCAGACCATACCTCAATGGCAAAAGGATATGGCACACTGGGCTGATCGAAAAGAACTGTATATGAGTTGCGAGTTTAAAGACTTTACCCCACGAAAGGGATTTAAGTGTAGTGAATATTTTTATAACAATTAGAGTAAAACAAGAAAAATATGAATAAAAAGATAATAATATCACTTACGACTTTTCGCGGTCAGTGCGTGGAAGCTGTTCACTATTATGTGTCTGTAGAGTATTACGATAGTTGTAATGACTTCCGTAATGATAAGATAAGAAGACCTATTACGCAACAGGAGATAGATTCTAATGGAGATAGATTCTATTCATACGAAGCGGGAGAACCGACGGAATGCTTTAATTCTTGGCAAGAAGCAATTGAAGCGGCAACAGGGTATATCACAACTAATGACTTAAAGGGTGATGTTTTCGTAGATGGTGTTCCCAATAAGGGAACATTGACATTAGAACAAGCTCTATCCCCGGAATTGGACACGAGAAAAAAATGTTCAAAATGTGGTAAGGTGTTCGGAGCTGGAGAAGGGCTTTATAATTTTCCGTCTGGAGCACTTTGTGTACAGTGCTATAAGAACTCTAAAAAGTAATATTCAAATCAATAAAGAAAGGAGCTAATATGCGTGAAGATATAATGTACGTTATCGTTTATCCTGATGGTCTTATCGCAATGAATACGCAGAAATTCTACCGAAACATCTGTATTAGAGAATGGTGTGAGGGATGCTCCCGAACATGGAAACAATGGTATAAGATGGGATATCGCTGTAAAAAAGTGAAAGTGACATTTGAAATAATTGATTAATAACAAAATAATAATGAATAAAACCTTATGGTGTACAGGTAACCGTATCCATAAAATGAGTACAAGTAATAATTCAACTGGTGGTGGTATCGGCTTTTGTGGACTCCTTTCAATAGTTTTTATAATCTTGAAATTGACACATTATATTGATTGGTCTTGGTGGTGGGTTCTGTCCCCGTTATGGCTTCCGTTAGCGGTGATATTATCTATTGTCCTAATCGTTTTAGTGTTGCAGGCTATGCTTACCCCATAGCTAAATCGAATAGAGATATGAAGAAATATCAATTTGAGGAAATAACATTTTGGCTTTCACTTATTGCGTGTTTGATGGCTTGGATAGACGTAAAACGTAAACGTAAAAATTACAAATGAATAATATTAGAGAAAAGAAGCGTAAGGGTCCGGCAGAAGAACGTAAGCCGGATACTACAACCAACGTGAGTAACCTTGATGAAATCATTGCTCGGCAGAGGGAAAGAGAAAAGAAACTCTACCCCATCCGGGTATCCGGTACAACGGTGATCTATGTTACCAGGAATAAGGCTACCCCACAATATGCAGAAGAGTATAAGCGTGATAAATTGATGAGGCTTAAACATGAGAGCAAAGAAAAGGAAAATACTCACTAAAAAAGTCTATTCGAGAGTTACTCCGGAAACTTATCAAAGACTTGATGCGATCAAGAGCAAATACGGTTTCAGTAGTGTATACGAGATTATCCAATCTTTGATTCATTGTTTTCTCCGTGTTGCTGATCCTGCCAGTGATGCACAAACAGAGCCTGTTCCTTATGATATAGAGGCTATGTTTGATGAGATGTCCGAGGCAGAGAAGCATGTTGAATTCGAGAAACCTAAACGAAGAGTTTCTCATAAAACCGTGAATGATGAGTAGAAATCCATATTACATTAAGTTGATCGCTTCAAAGGAGTGGAAGAAGCTACGACTCATGAAGCTAAGGGCTAATCCCCTATGTGAGCAGTGCAAGAATGAAGGTCTGGTAGTTCCTGCTACGGAAGTACATCACATAACGCCTGTAGAGTCTGTTGCCGGAGAAAGCCAAATGTATTCTTTGATGTTTCAATATAGTAACCTTATGAGTCTATGCCATGCATGCCATTCAGACATACACAGGCAGATGTTTAGTCATTCAAAAGAAGCTGTGAAAGCCAACCAGCGTAGAGCGACAGAATCCTTCGTTGATAAGTTTTTGAAGTAAATCATTAAATGATATTAAAACAAATATCATTTGTTGCTAAAAAGCTTGTTTTTGATATTAATATTCGTATCTTTGTATTGTATTAATCAAGCGATCATTAACATGAAGTACAATGAACTACATCGGATTCTAAAAAAGAATGGATGTTATCCTTTAGGAAAGACACAAGCGGGGCACCCGCTTTGGTTTAGTCCCAAAACAGGTAAAGAGTTTACTACCAGCCACCACGAAGCGCAGGAAGTAGCTACAGGGACACTGAGAAGCATCAAAAGATTGGCGGGGATTTAACCCCGCCTTCTTTCCGGTATCGCAATGTATATTAAATAAAAAATAAATGAGTATGAAGACAGTAAGAGTATTTATTGAAAGAGGTTCGGACGGTGACTATAGCGCATATATGCCGGATGATGATAATTTGTCTTATGGAATAACCGGTACAGGACATACTATTGAGGAAACAGTAAGGGACTTTAAGGATGCTTATGAAGGAATGAAAGAATATTACGCACAAGAAGGTAAGCCATTTGAGGAAGTAACATTCGATTTTAGTTATGACATTCCTTCTTTTCTGGCTTACTATAGTGACAGGCTATCTCTTGCTGGTCTGGAGCGTATAACAGGAGTAGCGCAAGGACAATTAAGTCATTATGTAAACGGTCATAGAAATCCAAGTAAAAAGACCGCTGAGAAGATACAAGCTGCCTTGCAGCAGTTTGGTAAAGAATTAAGCAACGTTCAATTCGTTTGATTAATACACTTACTTCATGTACGTTGCCAGCCCTACCCTAATAAGGTAGGGCTTTCTTTTTGTTATTAATTCAAAGAATAAGCTAACATTCATAAAGTGAAATCCCTGGCTTTTTCTCATTACGTGTGTCATGTTGCAATGATTATGACTGATTCGCTTTTCAAAATGATATAATTGCAAGATGACGGCTACCATTCTACCGATAAATAGATCATCTAATTGTGCTTACCTGCTTACAGTATGTGGAACCGTGAATAACGCTTTGTTCCACATCTGCCCTCTCCGTGGAACAAAATGTTAAAATATTGTTCCACGGGGGGAGCTTTTTTTTCAAGGGCGGGCCTTCCCTTTGAAACCCACCCCTACCCACAGATACACGCACGAGGTGAAAATATAGGGGGAGGGTGTACCGGGGGAGGGTTTTTATCATAAGTGCCACCCAGATACATTGATACGTAAGTTATGTACATAAATCGTGTGTATGAAACAGAAGAATATTGAGCGAAAACTAAAAAGTTTGATGAAAGAGCAGAAAACTTACTCTAAGCCTATGGACCTGGCTATAGAGCAAGCCTCTATTGTTTTGGCTCAATGTGGAAAGCTCGGTGGAGAACTGGATGAGGCTTCCGGGGTGTTCGATGATAAGGACGGGAATAACCCCAATGTTCAGAAAATGTATCTCATGTTGAAATTGAGCGAGCAGTCTCGTAAATGGCTTCGTGAACTGCATCTGACCTGCGACACAGCGGGAGTATCCACAGAGGAAGACGCTATTTCTAAACTAATAAAAGATATGAAAAATGACAGACAAAAATGAATTAAGGAAACTAAAGGAAGAGGCCCGGGAGAAACTCCGGGGAATCGACTTGCACAGGTATCACCTGGACGTAATAGACGACCGTCTGAATACGTATATTGAAAGCGTAATAGCCGACCCTGACGGGCACAACTTATATGAACTTCTTTCCATCGTGCGGTTTTTCCGCCTGTTGGATACCTACTTCTTCAGGACAGGCGAGGTAAAGAAGTTCATTGTATTTTATGAGAGCCTGCAATTTTCAGGACTGAACGGACGTACCCGGTATAAGCTTACTCCCATACAGGTATTTCAGTTTGCAAATATTCTGGGATTTTACAAGACCGAAGAAAAAAGATTGATTCGTGACGCCCTGCTGTTCGTTCCCCGTAAGTATAGCAAGACTACCTCCGTCGCCTCACTGGCTATTTATGATTTGTTGTTCGGAGATGCGAACGCTCAATCTTATGTAGCCGCCAACAATTACAATCAGGCGCAGATATGTTTTAGTGAAATTAAGGAAATCTTAAAATGTCTCGATCCGAAATTCCGGCATTTCAAGATAAACCGTGAACAGGTATTCAACAAGATGCAGGGTAAGACCTCGTTTGCCCGTTGCCTTGCCAGTAATGCGGATAAACTGGATGGATTAAACGCCTCCATGGTCATACTTGACGAGTATTCACAGGCTGACAGTGCGGCGCTCAAGAATGTACTTACCTCTTCCATGGGCGCCCGTGTAAATCCTCTCACCGTAGTAATTACGACGGCCAGCGATAAATTGGAAAGTCCATTTGTAGACATGCTGGATTCCTATAAGGCCGTTCTTCGCGGAGAGATTGAAAACGATTTCATATTCGCCCATATATTCGAGCCTGACGTAGACGATGCGGAAGACGACCCCCGCACTTGGGGGAAAGTACAGCCGCATCTTGGTGTCACCGTACAGCCGGATTATTACGAAAATGAATACAGGAAAGCCCAAATGAATGCAGATGACATGATGACTTTCCGGACAAAGCTATTGAACATGTTCGTTCAGAATACCGGGAAGATATGGTTCACTGCTTCCGAAGTTGAGGCTATGTCCCGTGATGACGATAATATGAAATCCCTGAAGGGTCGTCCCGACGCCATGGTAGCCGTAGACCTGTCCGTGTGTGATGACTTTAGCGCGGTCAGTTATACGGTCTACATGCCGGATATCCGAAATTTCCATATACATACGGATTATTATTTCCCTGAAGGTGCCCTAAAGAACCACCCTAACGGGGAGCTATACAAGAAATGGGCGGATGCCGGACATCTGAGACTTCTTCCGGGTAATGTGATAGACTACCGGCTTATAGCGGACGATATTAACCGCCGGAACCGTGAGCAAATACGTATCCTTGCCATTGGGTATGACCCATACAAAAGCATGGAATTCGTGAATATCATGTCTGCCAGCGGTGCAAAAAAAGTATTAACCCCTATAAGTCAGACTTATGGCTCATTTACTTCTCCTGTAGAGAGTTTCGAAATAGCCGCTAAGTGGATATTCCAACTAAACTGACCCTCAGTTTCC
>ULMJ01023552.1_pt1 | contig 14836 bp, 16 predicted proteins | sample 1951641 | NCBI WGS metagenome assembly ULMJ01 (sample SAMEA4835550, study PRJEB28245) | human gut metagenome | biome: gut microbiome; material: fecal sample | place: Denmark | collected 2008 | reverse complement strand
GTAGAAGCGATGCAGAACGTTTTGCGGTTTTTACTCAGTATCCCGATATGGAACATTTTGCTGAGATGGCGCAAGACGAACAGCATCATGAAGAAAAACTCATAGGAATGATTAGCGAGGAACGCTTGGAATATATGGGGTCGGTGGTGCTTGGCTTGAATGACGCATTAGTGGAATTTACGGGAGCATTGGCAGGTTTTACGCTGGCACTGAATGATACGAAACTGATAGCTTTGACCGGAAGTATTACAGGTATTGCAGCAGCACTTTCTATGGCTTCTTCCGAGTATCTTTCTACAAAATCGGAAAAGACACGAAGCAAGCGTCCGGTTAAAGCAGCTATTTATACAGGTATTGCTTATATCATTACCGTGGTAGCTTTGGTGGGGCCATTTATTCTTTTGTCGAGTCCTGTCATGGCGTTATGCATTATGCTTCTGATGGCATTGCTTATTATTGCTTTCTTCAATTATTATTATGCCATAGCCCGGAATGAGAGCTTCAAGCGCCGCTTCTCGGAAATGGCAATATTGAGTTTCTCAGTGGCCGGAATAAGTTTTCTGATAGGCTATTTATTGAAGACAGTGACAGGGATAGAAGCTTAAAGAATAGTTCTCGTCGTATGATTATAAAAAAATCCCTGAGGTATTAAACTTCAGGGATTTTCTGTTATTGTCAATTGATGAAAATAAACTGAAACTATATTTTCGAACTGTGCAACTTCTTATAAAGCTCTACACGTTCGGCTATTTCAGCCTGAGATAGATGAGCCGGAAGCTCAATCGTGGTCCGTGGAGTGATAGCTACAAGAATTACTTCTCCCACTTTTTTCTTATGCTCTTTGATAGCATTTTCTGTTAATTGATTGGAAGACCCTGTCTCCGGTCGGATAATACTCTTTTTCATCATATCGAATTGTTTTTAAGTTTTCATTTTTGCTGGAACTAATTGGCAGGTTGCCAGAAGAAATTCAGTGTTCAATGTACTTATCACCTCTTTCACACTGCGTATTTTGTCAGAAAGGAAAGCGTTGCTGCCTGCAAATGCATATCCTCTTTTCATATTGCCTTTGGCTGCATTATACAATGCCTTGATGATGCAATAAGGACTTTTCTGATAGTCGCACGTCTTGATACAATGGAACGAACAACACTTTGGCTTTTCCTGTCCTTTCTCTACATTGCGGATAAATTCTCCGTCGATGGCTCGCCCGGGCATACCTACAGGACTTTCGATGATGAGAACATCTTCGGGTTTGGAGTGAATGTAGACTTCTTTGAAAGTTTCCGAAGCATCACATTCCTGGGTAGTTACGAAAATACTTCCCATCTGTACGGCCGAGGCTCCCAGTTGCATGAACCGTGCAATGTCTTCACCTGTGGAGATTCCACCTGCGGCAATTACGGGGATGTCTTTTCTTTCCTTGTAGTTTGTAGCAATCGCCACTACTTCGGGGATTAGGGTTTCCAGAGCGTATTTTGCATCTTGCAACTGCTCCTTCTTGAATCCCAGATGTCCTCCGGCTTTGGGGCCTTCCACTACGATGGCATCAGGCAGATAATTGTAATTTTTCTCCCATTTGTCACATATAATTTTGGCGGCTCTGGAAGAAGATACGATGGGTACCAGCTTCGTTTTGCTTTCCGGCGTGAGGTATAAAGGTAAATCAAGAGGAAGTCCTGCGCCGGCAAAGACTACGTCGATTTTTTCGCTTATGGCAGTACGGACCATCTCTGCATAGTTGGAAAGGGCCACCATGATGTTCACTCCGATGATTCCTTTCGTCTTTTGGCGGGCTTTGTGAATTTCTTCTTTGAGTCCGCAAATGCATTTTTCGGTATAGTCGCCTTTGCCTTTGGGGTATAGCAGACCTAAGCCTGCACATGAAATAACACCTATGCCGCCTTCATTGGCAACGGCTGATGCTAAGCCGGATAATGAAATTCCGACTCCCATTCCACCTTGTATAATAGGTGTTTTTATCTCTATATTTCCAATAAAAAATGGTTTCATAAAACTGATATTGTAACAAGACTGTAAGCGGATAAATATACTTCTGGTATTCTATTCGTTTAGCAATGTTCTTTTCTTTGTATTGTTGTTTTTGATTGATAAAAAACAAGAACAGAAGATGATATCTCCTGTTCTTGTTTGTAGGGTAGACATTAATAACGTCTGGAATTATATCCGTTGTTGCGGGGTCTTTCTTCGCGAGGGCGTGCAACGCTTACTGAAATCGTTTTCCGGTCGTATTCCGCTCCGTTAAGTTCGTCAATTGCTTTTTGTCCTTCTGTATCGTCGGTCATTTCAACAAAACCGAATCCTCTGGATCTGCCTGTTTCTCTGTCCATAATAACTTTAGCTGAAGAGGTTTCTCCATACGCTGTGAATAATTCGTTCAAGTCGGCATCATTTGTGCCAAAGCTTAAACCTGAAATGTAAATGTTCATTTGAAATTTTAATTAAATAAATACTAATGTAAGAGTGAGGGGATAATTAAAGGAGAGGTCTGCTTAATAAAGGATAAAAAGAAGAACTATACGATAACGATTCGTAACTCAAACTGCGACAAAGGTAATACAATAGTTGGATACGGCAACTTTTAATTCATGATTTATTAATAAAAAAGCGATAATTGTTTTTTATTAGCATTATCTGCGGGCTTTATGCATTCAACTTGTCAGCTTACTGCCTTTACCTTTTGGGATGCCTGCAAAGATTGTACGAGTTGTACAACTCGTACCGCTCCAGTTGTACAACTTAGACTGCTCCAGTTGTACAACTCGTACAATCTTTGCAGGCACTGTGATAAAGAGAAGTAGTAATGCAACGGAAACAAAGTAGCATACCTGATAAAGGTATCTGTCTACGGCAGCTATATGTTTGCCAAAGTAATCTTATATAATATATGTCTGTATAAGGGATGGTCAGGACTAACCAGCGGATGATTGAATTCTTTGTCTTTTACCATACCTATCTTTTGCATCACACGCTCCGAACGCTTGTTGGGGAGTGAGGTGAAGGAATAGAGTTCTTTCAGTCCCAATGTCGTCTTGGCATATTCCAGGCAGGCTGAAGCTGCTTCAGTGGCATATCCCTGATTCCACGCTTCGGGGACCAGACGCCAGCCTATCTCTACAGCCGGGGCAAAATCTACATCGAACGTAACGTCATGCAATCCTACATAACCGATAAATGCATGGTCTTCTTTCTTTTCTACTGCATACAGTCCGTATCCTCTGGATGCGAATTCTTTCCGGATACGATTATAGAAATCGAGGGTTTCCTGATAGGACAGTTTGTTGAGGAAGAACTCCATTACTCTGTCATCACTATTCAGTCGGGCAAAAACGGGGATGTCTTCTTCTTTCCAGTCGCGCAGAATCAGGCGTGGGGTTTCAATGTATTGTTTGGGAGATGTTTTCATATCGTTTTTTCAGACTATTTCTTTATAGATGAATACAAAGTTACTGCAATTTGTCATATTATGAAACTTCTTGGCTATCTTTGCGGCCGGTATAAGAAATTTCTGTATGCAAAATTTGGTAAAGAAGGAATATCGGATTCCTTTTATTTTGGTTACTTCCCTGTTCTTTCTATGGGGATTTGCACATGCCATACTGGATGTGCTGAACAAACACTTTCAAGATGTGCTGGTTATTACACGTGCCCATTCGGCATGGGTGCAAGTGATGTTCTATCTGGGATACTTCGTGATGGCTATCCCTGCGGGATTGTTTATCAATAAATATGGCTACCGTAAAGGAGTGGTTTTCGGTTTGCTGCTTTACGGGATAGGTTCTCTGCTTTTCATTCCCGGAGAATACTGGATGTCTTTCAATTTCTTTCTTTTCTCCCTGTTTGTCATAGCCTGTGGACTGGTGTTTCTGGAAACAGCCGCTAATCCTTACATGACGGAACTCGGTGAACGTGAAACGGCTGCCAGCCGCCTTAATCTGGCACAGTCATTCAATGGCTTGGGGTGTATATGCGGACCGCTTATCGGTGGGTTGTTACTGTTCTCGGAAGGAGGTGAAAGCAATATATCCTTGCCCTACACGCTGATGGGAATTATAGTGTTGATGGTGGCACTGGTGTTTTATAAAATCCGTCTGCCGGAGATTGTGCATGAAGCTGATGAAGAAGAAGTCGGAGAAAACGGTGCACGCGGGCTTTGGTCGCACAAGCTGTTTATCTTAGGTATTATCAGCCTGTTTTGCTACGAGATTGCAGAAATATCAATCAACAGCTTCTTTATTAATTATGTGGTGGATGACGGCTGGATGAATGCCCGCGATGCATCTGTAGTACTTTCGTTCGGTGGTCTGGGACTGTTTATGTGCGGACGTTTTGCCGGTAGCTGGATTATGCGGTATATCCGGGCAGAAAAAGTGCTGTTCGTTTGTGCGATAGGAACGGTGGTCAGTACATCTTTGGTGGTTCTTGATCTGGGCATTTTGTCGTTGATAGCCCTGTTTCTGGGATATGCGTTCGAAGCTATTATGTTCCCCACGATTTTCGCTCTTTCATTGAGGGGATTGGGTAACTATACGAAGCGTGCGTCTTCTTATCTGATGATGTCCCCCATCGGAGGAGCGGTAGGACCGCTCATGATGGGGTATGTGGCTGATCAGACCAATATGTCTTTCTCTTTCATCGTTCCGTTGCTTTCGTTTATCGTGGTGTTGCTTTATGCCTGGAAAGTAAAGCAACGTTCGCTCTGCTAATATCCGAATTTCTCCACAGCCTTTTCCATCTGTTCGATGATGGCGACTCCGAAGGGACAGTTCGTTTCGCATTGTCCGCACTGGATGCACTCTGAGGCGTGGTGTGTGAGGGCTTTGTAGTGTTCACGCACAGTCTCGGGTATCTCGTTCTGGGCAATGGTCAGGTTGTAGTACTTGTTCACGCTTGCTATGTCGATGCCTACGGAACAAGGAGCGCAATGTCCGCAATACATGCAATGGCCCTTCCAGGTGAACTTCTCCATGCCTGCCATGACGGCGGTATAGTCTCTTTCTTCTTTGCTGGCTGTGCACCAGTCGATGGCTGCCTGCATCTCATCACAACTTCTGCACCCCACCATGATGGAGGCAACAGCCGGACGGGCCAGTGCATATTCGATGCATTGCACCGGAGTCATAGCTTTGCCAAAGGGTGAGTTGGTTTCACTTAGCAAATCTCCGCCGCCATATACTTTCATCACATCGAGCCCTACACCTTTCTCTTCGCACAGTTCGTAGAGCCTTTCCCGCTCCGGGTCTATGTTCTGCAGGGAGTGGGCATAGTTTTCATCGGCCCATAAGTCATCTACGTTTTCAGTGGGCGGTTGCAGGTCGTAGCAAGGATTGATGGAGAACATCAGCACTTCAATCAGTCCGCTTTCCACAGCCATACGTGCAACGGTGGGGTTGTGGCTGCTCAGTCCGATGTGGCGGATTCTGCCTTCTTCCTTCAGGCGCAGGGCCAGCCGGATGACGGGACCATTGAATACTTCATGAAAGTCTTCTTCGCTGTCTACATAGTGTATCATGCCGATATCCAGATAGTCGGTATCGAGGCGTGCCAACTGGTCTTCGAAGGAGGCGATTGCCTTGTCGATGTCGCGTGTACGCAGGTACTGGTCGTTTTCCCAGGTGGTGCACAGATGCCCTTGGATGATAAATTGCTCGCGGCGGCCTGTCAACGCTTTGCCGATGTTGCTGCGTAAATCGGGGTTGGAGGCATACATATCAATAAAGTTAATTCCTTTACTGATGGCGAAATCCATTTCTGCACATGTCTGTTCTTCTGTTTTGCCAACGAACCCTTCGCATCCTAATGCGATGGTGCTGACTGACAAACCGGTGTTTCCTAATGTTCTGTATTCCATGATATTTTTCTATGTCTTAATAAGTTTTGCGAAGTTACTAATAATTTCGGTTCTTCCATCGCCTAAACCTTTCTAAACCTTCTGCCAATACCTGACGCGGACAGGCTATATTGATACGTACAAAGCCTTCTCCGGCATCTCCGTACATGCTGCCTTCGTTCAACCAGAGCTTTTCCTGTTCCAATAGCGAGGTCACTATATCTTCAGAGGTGCGCTTTAATGAAGAACAATCCACCCACACCAGGTAAGTACCTTCCAGCTTCGTTACGGGAAGCCCCGGCAGATATTCGGTGAAGAAACTTCTCAGGTAATTATAATTATCAAACAGATACCTTTTCAGTTCTTCCAGCCATTCTTCCCCTTCATTATAGGCAGCTATCAAAGCTTCCACTCCGAATGGATTTACATCGCAGACTTCGTTTATATTGATGGCTTTGTCTATCTTTTTGCGTACTTCGGCATCAGCGGACACAATGTTTGCAATCTGGGCTCCTGCCAGGTTGAATGCTTTGCTGGGAGAAATGCAAGTGACGGAATGCATCAGGAACTCCTGCGATATGGAGGCGAAAGGCGTATAGGTATATCCCGGAAAAACCAGTTCACAATGAATTTCATCCACTACTACCGTTACATGATTCCGGAGGCAAATCTCGCCGATACGTATCAGTTCTTCCCGGCTCCATACTCTTCCGGCAGGATTGTGAGGGTTGCACAATAGTAAGAGTTTGACTTTGCCATCGGCAGCCTTCTTCTCCAAGTCATCGAAATCAATCCGGTAAGTTTTATTCTCATAAATCAGCGGATTGGAAACGATTTCACATCCGTTGTTTCGTATGGACGAAAAGAAGCAATTATATACCGGAGTCTGTACCAGGACTTTGTCGCCGGGGCTGGTCAGGGCTTTTATGATCGCCGACAGCGCCGGTACTACTCCAGAGGTATAGATAATCCACTCTTTTTCTATTCTCCAGTCGTGACGTCTTTTGAACCAGCCGATTGTTGCATCGAAGTAAGCATCGGGTACGCGGACGTATCCGAAGATGCCATGCTCCACTCGCTTCTTCAACGCTTCCGTCACGGCGGGTGCTGTGCGGAAATCCATATCGGCTACCCACATCGGCAATACACCCGGGGTAGTGGCAGAATCCCATTTATAGGAATTCGTGCCCCGGCGTGGAATGATTTCATCAAAGTTGTGCTGCATATTGCATCTCTTCTTGCGTTTCGTCAAAACAGGTCCGGTCGTCCCAAAGTTTCAGTTTGCAATTGCCGGGGGCCTTTATGTTTTCGTCTATGATGACGGCTCCGTAACTTTCGGCCGTGATGCTTCCCGTACGTGGGTTCTTTATGCTGTGAACCGGGCCTTTGATGGTGGCCTGGAGACTGCTGTATTCAAATGCAAGGTCGGCATCATCGGCCATTGTGCAGTTTTCCATAATCAGGTCGTGGGCATAACAGAGTGGTTGCGTGCCTGAAATCTTGCAGTTCACCAGACGCAGGTTTCTGGAATGCCAGCCCAGGTATTCGCCATTCAGTTCGGAATCGTATACCGTTACGTTTTCCGTATTCCAGAAAGCGTCTTTGGAGTTGATGATGGCATTGCGGATTTCTACGTTCTTGCAATACTGGAATGAGTAGTTGCCGTTCTGGCTGTAATTTTCGATGCGTATGTTCTCACCGTGTATGAACAGGTAATCGGCTTTGTCAATCTGTACGTTCCTGAGTTCTACATTGCGGCAGAACCAAAGGGTTTCCAACGCATTGGGAAGTTGTACGTTTTCCAGCTTTATGCCATCCATTTCGCGGAACATCTTCGGTGCTTCCACTACGGTATCCGTCATTTGTACATTCTGCGAGTACCAAAGTGCGGCACGGGCGCCTTCTGTAAAGAAACAGTTCTTTATAGTGAAGCCATTGTTGTGCCAGTACGGGTATTTCCCTTCGAAGCGGCAGTTCACTGCCACGATGTTGCTACATTCTTTTAATGCAGACTCACCTGCATGGATGGGTACATTTTCCAGTTGGAGGTCGTGAGTTGCAAACAGGGGGCGTTCGCCTCCGAATTCTTTGTCTTTGATAATTTCCATAAATTCTTTGTTTTTATTATTCGTTATTATAATTCCAATCCCATTTTATAGGCGTTATCCAGATGTTTCATGTCAATCTGTCTTGCCAATTCTTCGCATCCCGTGCAGCCTCCGGCGCAATACACTCCTTTCTCATTGCCGCCTAACACTTGGCTTATCAGCCGGAAATAGCGTGTGGGTTGCTCAAAAGTCGTATCATTGTCATCGCCGGCTGTCATTAACAGGACCGTATCTTTCGAAGGATATTTGTCATCGGTGGAGATGGCGTAAAGCCTTTCGATGAATGCTTTCAATCTGGATGTTATGGTCCAGAAATAGAGCGGCGAAGCCATCACTACAGTATCACATTCGGCTAATAAGGGATATAGGTCCTGCATATCATCCCGGATTGCACATTTATGGGTATGACGTTGGCACAATCCACATCCCCGGCACCCCTCAATGCACATACTTCCCAAATACACTTTCGTAACGGAATGGCCCTTTTCCACCAATCCTTTGATGTAAGCATCGGTCAGACGGTCGGTATTGCCGAACCTTGTTCCTGCACTCATCAGGACAAGCACGTTCTTCTTGTTTCCTTGATGTATCTTTTCTATGAGCGGAGGAAACGGATCTTCTGCCGGCTCCTTATCGCTTAGGAAACGATGAATGGTTGCACCGCCTAATAGCACGCCTCCGGTGGTTATCAGCGTATTCTTCAAGAAGTTCCTTCTTTCCATTACTGTAGTTCGAACGTTACGGTTACACTGCCCGAACCAAGGGCGGGTGCCAGTCCCGAAGGATTGTTTACACGTCCCAGGCGGGTGTAGCTGTAGGATGTTGAAAAGGTCTCATAAAAAAGTACCAGACAGGAGCCGCCGTAAAGCATCAGGTCACCCGTGCGGATGGTTCCCGGGTTGGAAGATGCGGTGGGCAGGTTTCCCGATAGGTAGAAGTACTTTTCGTTGCCGTTCAGTTCGGACATGTTTATGGTCATAGGCAGTAATGCCTTGAAGGCTGTTGCCGCCGCATTGTTTTCCAGTGTGGCGGTGAATGAGGCGGAGCCGACTGTTATTTTTAGATTGTTGCTCATAGGATTATCGTCGTCGTCATCATCGTCATTACCGGGATTAACCGGGGGATTGTCATCGTCCGTACTTCCCGGAGGTATCTGCTGCCCTGTTTCGGGTATAGGAGCATCGTCGCTGCATGAGGTGCCCCAAACGGACAATGTCAACGTCATAAAAATGAGTACTAAGTAATATTTCATAATCTTCACGGTATTATTTCAGGTATTCCTTAAAGAAAGAATCCAGCTTGTCGAACGGGATGAGGCTGACCCGGTCGTAAAGGTCCACATGGCCTGCACTGGGCACGATGTATAATTCCTTGGGTTCGGCAGCCTTGCTGTAGGCATCTTCGCTGAATTCGCGTGAGTGTGCATTCTCTCCGGTGATGAAGAGCATGGGGCGCGGTGAGATGGTCTCGATATCGGCAAACGGATAGAAGTTCATGAACTTCGTGTTGCTTGCCAGGGTGGGGTGCGTGGTGGTCAGGGGCGTTGCACCTTCGGGGGTGAATTCTCCGCGTCCGGTACGGTAGAATTCATAAAACTCGCGTTCGATAGGAGAGGAGTTAGGCGTCAGTTCGTGTACGGTGCCGCCGGTGTATTTCGTTTCTCCACCCAGAAATTCCGCATAGCGTTGTTCGGCGGCTTCGGCAATGATTTGTTTCCTTTGTTCCAGGGTCAGCGTGTGTTTCAGTCCGTTGCGGCTTGCTGTACCCATATTATACATGCTGATGGTTACAATGGCTTTCAGGCGTGGGTCGATTTTTGCCGCACTGATGGCGAAACTTCCACTGCCGCAGATACCGATTACGCCGATACGATTGCGGTCGACGAACGGGCGTGTGCCGAGGAAATCGACTGCTGCGCTGAAGTCTTCCGCATAAATCTCCGGAGAAACGGTGTTGCGTGGTTCTCCTTCACTTTCTCCCCAAAAGGACAGGTCGATGGCGAGGGTTACGAAACCGCGTTCGGCCATCTTGGTGGCATAGAGATTTGCACTTTGTTCTTTGACTGCCCCCATAGGGTGCCCGACGATGATTGCGGGATACTTTTCTCTTGCTTTCATTTCTTTCGGCAGGAAAAGGTTTCCGGTCACTTTCATTTTGTACTGGTTGGAGAAGGATGCTTTCTCCATGTTGACAAGAGTACTTTTATAAAAGTTGTCCGCATCTGTTTGTGCAAAGGATAGGCTTGTGCCGAGTGTCACTAAAAATGACGCTGCTACTGATAGTATTCGTTTCATATACGCTTTGTTTTTGGTGATTAAATTGATTCTCTGTTTTCTACAATGCAAATGTACGATGGAGTAAGCATACTGTTTGTAGACAGATTACGGACATGATAACCCGAATTACAGATTATGAAGAAATGAGTGGGGAGTGCGTCAATTGATATAAGGCATCCGGCTTCATTGCATTGTGATGCGGTTTCGTGGTTGGGAATTGACGCGGATAAAAGAAGTGTAATGGCGGACGACGGATATATGAAAAAAGCTCCGGCATGCAGTAGCATTGCCGGAGTTTTTGTATCTTTGGGGCATTGAATAAAAAGAAAAGTTTATGTCAGAGAAAGAAATGAATGCTTATCGTTTGACCGGGATGGAAGAACCTACAGATGCCATGCTTGCCCAGCTAATGAGTGAGGTGGCAAAAGACGCTAAACATAAAGCGATGGAGGCTACGGAAAAGTTTTTCAAGCAATTGGATGAAACTGTAACCTTGCGTAAGCGGGAGTGGGCGAAGAAACGTAGTGAAAGGAAGAAATGATGGAAACTACTCTTCATAAGCCGGTGCTGATTGTTATAGCCGGACCGAACGGTTCGGGGAAGACTTCTGTGACCTCTAAAATTCTTCATCACGAGTGGATGGAAGATGCTGTTTATATTAATCCGGATATTGTAGCGCAAGATAAATTCGGCGACTGGAATTCACGGGAAGCTATCATACAGTCTGTGCAATACTGTGAAAAGCTGCGGGAGGAATGTCTTGTAGAACGCAGAAGTATTATATTTGAAACGGTTCTCTCTGTAGAAGATAAAATTGATTATGTGATGCGGGCGAAAGAGGCCGGTTTCTTCGTTCGTTTTTTCTTCGTCTGTACGGCACATCCTACTATTAATGCTGCACGTATTGCACGCAGAGTGATGGAAGGGGGGCATGATGTTCCTATCACCAAGATTATTTCGCGTTACGATAAGTCCATAGCCAATGGTTGCATTGTTTCCGAATTAGCGGACAGAACTTACGTTTATGATAATTCTGTTGATAATGCAGATGCCTGCTTACTATTCAGATTAAGAGATGGAAAATTGGTGAAGAAATATGTAGAGGATATTCCCAGATGGGCTCAACCCATCTATAAAGGAGGTCTTGAAGAAAATCCGTTGGGATAGAGGCCGACGGCCTTGTAAAATCAAAAGAGAGGCGTCCGGCGGTTGGTGGTAGCGGCGGACGCCTCTCTTTTTGATAACAATTTGTTTTCTCTCTTTATAGATTGGCAATCTCTTCGGCAGTTAAACCGGTAATATCGGCAATCGTCGCGTAATCCAATCCTCTATCTTTCATCTTCCGGGCATTGGAGAGGCGCTCTTGCTCAACGCCTTCTTTTATGCCTTCTTCTCTACCTTCTTCTCTACCTTCTTCTCTTCCTTCGAGCCTTCCTTCCAATTTGGCCGAGTCTATTACATCATTTTGAATCATTACTGAATCCAGATGCCTGTCATACGCCAGACGTTCTTGTGGCGTCATGGAGTAATATTTCAATTTCTCACGCGCCTCTTCCAGACCGGGAGCCGTAGTGTCCGGACGTATTATTCCGCTCTTCAGATAGCTCATCCATTCCTCCAAAGGTGTAACGGCCACCTGGTTGAACTCATTAACACGGATAAGGACGTATTCCGGAAAAATATCAGCGGGCATGCGCGTTACGATGGCATTCTTTTCCTTGACGTTGACTTGCAGTTTATCCCCTGTATGTACGCCAATAAAATTATTTTGTCCGTAATACAGATAGTCGCTGCCGATGCCGATGTCGAAATACAGGATGCTGATGGAGTATATCTTCTTCACATGATAATACGCCTCTCCCAGCGAAATGTGCTCGGTGATGGCTTTCGCCACTCCGTAAAGGATGCGTTCCAGATAATAGAGTTCGCGTGTGTTTTGTATTTCGATGATGATGATTTCATCCTTACTGTTGCGTGCCTTAATATCTACACGATTAAATTTATCATCGGCGGTCTGCTGGTTACTTTCACTTTCGAGTATCTCAAGGATAGTGACTTTTTCCTTCAGGAATACAGTCAGGAAGCCTTCAAGCACGCCAAAGTTTGCTTTTTGACGCAAAAGGCGCTTGATGGCCCAATCAAATCGTATGTATCTGTCTTCCAATTTACTTTCCATAATCATCCTCCTTTTTTTAGAACAAAGCAAAGGTATTGCTTTTACTTTGAAAAGCAATGCGACCGGAAGACATTTTCTTTTCCGTCATCGTTTTTTTACATCATTTCCATCATTGAAATGCTCCGCAGACTGCCGCACCCACCGTCGTACCCAGATTGGCGGATAACAGGAATAAGCCGTCAGCGAAATCCGGATTAAACCTCAAACCGAAGAAGTATGTTTGCCATAAGCTTTGATATGACCTATTACACCTTTATTCTGAAAATAAAAGCGCAAACAGACTATGGAAACACATCGTTTCAGTCTGTTTACGCTTCTCTGTGAGAACTCAATGGTTCTATTATGATTTCAATTAACGGATAAAGTTTGTCCGTACCAAAGGTTCTGCTTCAGGGTGTTGCTGCCCGTCAGCCGTATTTTTCAATAACCAGGCCATATTTCTGCCTAACATTCGCATAGTCTGTAATCCTTCCGCATCTTGCAGGACATCGCCCGGCATCATTCCATGAATAATATTCCAATATTGGGAAGAAACAACAGGCATATGGTTTATTGTGAAATACTTATTCAATCTGTCAAGAGTAGCACTGGCTCCACCTCTCCGGCAAACAGCTATTGCTGTAGCCGGTTTGTACTCCATCAACTCCGAGCTTGAATAGAAAAGACGGTCTAACAGGGCGCACAGCGAACCATTGGGACCGGCGTAATAGGTCGGTGAGCCTACTACCAGTCCGTCAATACCTTCTTCCAGTTTCTGGCGGATGTTGTTGTACAATTCGTCTTTAAAGATACACCGTCCCAATTCAGTGCAGCGATTGCAGGCTATGCAACCTTGTACGGCTTTTGTTCCGATAGAAATGATTTCTGTTTCTACTCCGTTTTCATTCAGCGCCTTTGCTACCTCCGATAAAGCCAAATGTGTATTTCCGTTTTTCCGGGGACTTCCATTTATCAGTAATACTTTCATCTTTTTTCTTCTTGATATTAATTATATTCGTCAGACTTTGAAGCGTATATTTATATTAAAAACACTGGCATGACTTATAAGGTTCGCCCATCCATCCATCAACGATAGGATTTGTCGAAAATTCCCGCGCAATCTTCATCTGTCATTTCGCAAGGATTGGCAAGGAATAATCCTCCCTGCATGGAGCGGGCGCCTCGGGCAAGCGTCATGGATTCTTCTTTCCGGAACCCGTAATCGCTCATCTTCAAATCGGCCACACCGCAATCCTCCTGCAATTTGACAAGTGCCGTGATGAAATCTTCCGGCTTGTCGGCATTTTCAATGCCCATTGCTTTTGCCATTTTGATGAACTGCTCGTCGCAGGCATGACGCTCGATGAAGAACTCATAGAAAGCCTTGGAAATCATAATCAGCCCTGCACCGTGAGGAAGATTGTGATGATAGGCGCTCATGGAGTGTTCCATGGAATGTTCGGCCGTGGTGCTTGTCAGTTGCATGGTGATGCCTGCCATTGTGCTGCCATAAGCGACGCGTTCTCTTGCTTCCATATCATTTCCGTCTCTGACTGCACGTGGCAGGTATTTCGTGATATTCTCGATGGCGGACAATGCAATCGCTTCGCTCAGAATATTTACACCGTTGCTTATCATTACCTCTGTGTTGTGGAACAAAGCATCAAATCCCTGGTATGCCGTGTATTTGGCGGGAACGGTTCGCATCAGTTCCGGGTCTACGATGGCAAGAACGGGAGTCAGTTCCGGTGCGCCGAAACCGATTTTCTCATTCGTGTCGGGATTGGAGATAACGCCCCAGCAATTGATTTCGGAGCCTGTTCCTGAAGTTGTGGCAATGGTAACTATGGGCAATCCCGGATTTTTCAGTGGCATTGCTTTGCCGGTGCCGCCAAAAACATAATCCCATAAGTCGCCCGGATTCGTTGCCATTGCCGCTATTGCGACTGATGCATCGAGTACGGCACCTCCTCCGAGAGCCAGAATAAAATCGCAGGTATTTTCTTTGGCAAAAGCGGCTCCTTCCATGACGACGCTTTTGTACGGGTTTTCCATAATCTTGTCGAAGATGGCATACTCTATGCCGGCCTTTTCCAATTGTTCAATCGTGCGGTCGAGCGAACCGTTGACCTTGGTCGACTTACCATTTGAAATCAAAAGTAGGGCTTTCTTGCCGGGCATTGTCTGCTTGTGCAGATTGTTCAGTTCGCCTGCGCCGAATAGGATGCGGGTAGGGTTGTAAAAAGAAAAATTCATTCTTGTATTCATACGTCTTTCAGTTATTTAATTTGTAATCGTTTTAATGGTTCTCCATAGGGAACTATCGGATGCTGCAAAATTAGCTGTCTTCATGTTATTGCAGGATACCCGGATTACAGATTGAATAACCCTTTTTACAGTTTCTGCGTATTCTCGCTCAGAAATGAGCAAAAGCGATTCAGTTGTG
>ULMJ01028576.1_pt1 | contig 14919 bp, 13 predicted proteins | sample 1951641 | NCBI WGS metagenome assembly ULMJ01 (sample SAMEA4835550, study PRJEB28245) | human gut metagenome | biome: gut microbiome; material: fecal sample | place: Denmark | collected 2008 | reverse complement strand
TTCATCCTTGAACAACAAACGAAGTGGTTCACAAAGTTTCAAGTGCATTTTTTCAGGCAAACCACCTACATTGTGATGGCTCTTAATAACCGTCCCGGTGATAGAAAGAGACTCGATGCAGTCAGGATAAATAGTACCTTGTGCCAGCCATTTCACATCTTTAATCTTATGGGCTTCTTCATCGAATACATCAATAAAACCTTTACCGATAATCTTACGCTTTGCTTCGGGTTCCATCACGCCAGCCAGTTCACCAAAGAACTTGGCACTGGCATCTACGCCTATAACGTTCAGGCCGAGGCATTCATAATCGTGCATCACATTCTTGAACTCATTCTTGCGGAGCATACCGTGGTCAACGAAGATACAAGTAAGATTCTTACCAATAGCCCGGTTCAGCAACACAGCAGCCACAGAAGAGTCTACACCACCGCTTAAACCAAGAACTACTTTATCATCACCCAACTGTTCTTTCAGTTCGGCAACAGTCGTTTCAATAAAGGAAGCCGCACTCCAGTCCTGTTTACAACCGCAAACATCCACTACGAAATTCTTCAGCATCTGCGTGCCATCTTCCGAGTGAAACACTTCCGGATGGAACTGTACTCCCCACACCTGCTCATTCTCTATCTGATAAGCGGCAATCACCACTTTATCCGTCGAAGCAATCGTTTTAAAATTTGAGGGGATGGCAGTGATCGTATCTCCATGACTCATCCACACTTGCGTATTTGCTTTTACACCTCTGAACAGAACATTATCTTTATCAAAGGAACTCAGGTGTGCACGTCCGTACTCGCGGCTACCGGCAGGTTCCACCTTACCGCCATTTGTATAAGCAATGAACTGCGCACCGTAGCAGATACCCAAAACAGGATATTTTCCACGAATCTCACTCAAATCAGTTTTAAACGCACTTTCATCGTATACAGAAAACGGGCTACCCGAGAGGATGACTCCCTTCACACTTTCATCCCCTTTCGGGAATTTATTATAAGGAACAATCTCGCAATATGTGTTCAGTTCGCGAACACGGCGACCAATGAGTTGTGTGGTCTGTGAACCGAAATCAAGAATGATAATCTTTTCCTGCATATAATCTGTATGGATTTAGTTTAAAATGAGCTGCAAAAGTATGAAAAACTGAGGGAATAATAGGAATTATAGAGCGGAAAATCTATATTTGCAAATAAATAAATCATTTAATACACAGGAAAACATGAGAAAAATCAATACTTTACTACTATTGCTTTTATGCAATATCGTATGCCTGCAAGCACAGGAAAACAGAATTGTTGAGTTAGAAAAATCACTCGAAATCATGCGTACCGATCTACAGCAAAAGAAATTACTGTTCAGTTGGACACTTATGGAAAAATATCTGGATGCTTGCAGTGCATCCAACAAGTTAGTAAACATCAAGAATGAACCGAAACTGACTTATATCATTTTCGAATTAAAACCCCAAGAATTGGCTGCTTCCAAAGAAGCTTATGAAACAGCTAAAGACGAACTAAAAAAGATGTTGAATACTTATTCCGAGTACACACAATTGGACTCTGCCTACCGGAATACCGCTAAAGAGGAAACACGTAAAGAAATCAACGTAGCCATGAATAATTTTTATCGCCGTTTATCCGATGAGAATAAGGACTACCGCCCCATGCGAGATAAAGAACAGAAAGCTCTCAGGAGCTACTACATAGCCGCCGCACGCTATATGCTGGAAGAAAGCAAGAATAAACAGGAAGTGGTACCCAATGGCATCATAGATTATAAAGAGCGCGAAAATATTCTCAACTCCAATGCCGCTCTCAATCAATTATCTGTAGAAATCAGACTGCTGGAAAATCTACAAAGAGAAGTGCTTCAGGAATATCAAAAATTAAAATATCACATAACTCCATCCAAGTAAGATAAATCCCATTCAAAACACAACAAATGTACACTGATTAGCAACACGTTACAAGAAGTCAAGAGTTTGTCAGCAAGGAGTTAAGAGTTTGTTCACAAACTCTTAACTCCTTGCTGACAGGGTATCAAAAGCCTTCAAAAATTGCTCTATTCTTCCAGCTTTTACGTACCCTCCCCGTGTCAAAGCCGTACTTTCTCCGTATCCATACGCTTAGACTTGATACGGCTTTGACACGGTCCAGATACGGACCGGGTATGGTGAGAGTCCTGAGATTGTTCTTTTTATCGTTTTTCTTTCAACAAATCTCTGATCTCCGTCAACAACACTTCTTCTTTCGTCGGTGCAGGAGGAGCAGGAGGTGCTGCAGGAGCCTCTGTTTCTTTCTTAGCCGTCAGCTTGGTCAGCAACTTGATGAACAAGAAAATAGAGAAAGCGATAATGAGAAAATCAAATGTCACTTGCAGGAAATTACCATAATTTAAGGTAACGGCTGCAATCTCCTTACCGTCCACCATTTCAGCGGGTTTCATCACCCACTTCAGATCCGTAAAGTTCACACCGCCCACCAACAGACCGAGAGGCGGCATAATAATATCTGCCACAACAGAGGACACAATTTTACCAAACGCACCACCGATAATTACACCGACAGCCATGTCTACCACATTGCCTTTCATGGCAAATGATTTAAAATCTTGTAAAAATGAACTTTTTCCCATCATTTCCATTATTTAATTATAAAATTAAGTGCGAATATAAAAACATTTTCTTACTTTTGCACCGCATTTCGAAAATAAATGCAATTTATAGGCGAAAGTTTATTTTTAAACATTATAAAACCCTTAAAAGTTTAAACAAAATGATTAAAGTAGGTATTAATGGATTCGGACGTATCGGACGTTTCGTATTCCGCGCTGCTCAGACAAGAAACGATATTCAAATCGTTGGTATTAACGACCTTTGCCCGGTTGACTACTTGGCTTACATGCTGAAGTATGACACTATGCACGGTCAGTTCGACGGAACAATCGAAGCTGATGTTGAAAACAGCAAACTGATTGTAAATGGTAACGCTATCCGTATCACTGCAGAAAGAAATCCTGCTGACTTGAAGTGGAATGAAGTAGGTGCAGAATATGTAGTTGAATCTACAGGTTTGTTCCTCTCTAAAGATAAAGCTCAAGCTCACATCGAAGCTGGTGCAAAATACGTTGTTATGTCTGCTCCTTCTAAAGATGACACTCCGATGTTCGTATGCGGTGTTAACGAAAAGAGCTACGTGAAAGGTACTCAATTCGTATCTAACGCTTCTTGTACTACTAACTGTTTGGCTCCTATCGCTAAAGTATTGAACGACAACTGGGGTATCACTGACGGTTTGATGACTACTGTTCACTCTACAACTGCTACTCAGAAAACAGTTGACGGTCCTTCTATGAAAGACTGGAGAGGTGGTCGTGCTGCTTCTGGCAACATCATCCCTTCTTCTACTGGTGCTGCTAAGGCTGTAGGTAAAGTTATCCCTGAACTGAACGGCAAATTGACCGGTATGTCTATGCGCGTTCCGACTTTGGACGTATCTGTAGTTGACTTGACAGTAAACTTGGCTAAACCGGCTACGTATGCTGAAATCTGCGCTGCTATGAAAGCTGCTTCTGAAGGCGAATTGAAGGGTGTTCTGGGTTATACTGAAGATGCGGTTGTTTCTTCTGACTTCCTGGGTGACGCTCGCACTTCTATCTTCGATGCTAAAGCTGGTATCGCTTTGACTGATACTTTCGTTAAGGTCGTATCTTGGTATGATAACGAAATCGGCTACTCTAACAAAGTTCTTGACCTGATCGCTCACATGGCTTCAGTTAACAACTAATCAGTAGAGTATTTAAAATACCATATAAACAGGCAGCCTCATTGAGGTTGCCTGTTTTTTTTATATAACCGCCTTAAGTTGAATAATATACTTTGTTAAAATATAGTTGGTTCTTCGTCAAATCAGCTATTTTTTTGCAATTTTGCAGTTAGATTATTTTTACCGATACATTCATCGTATGATAAAATTAAAACTAACTCTAACATTGCTTTGCCTTATGAACATGATACAGGCTCAAAACCCTTTTTTTGAAAAGTATTCTACCCCACACGGAACCATTCCGTTTGATAAAATAAAGACCGAACATTATGAACCTGCCATCCGTGAAGGCATCAGCCGTCACGATGCGGAAATCGATGCCATTATAAACAATACGGAGGCACCCACTTTTGCCAACACTGTGGCAGCTTATGAGAAGTCCGGGCAATTACTAAGTCAGGTCAGCACCGTATTGGGCAACTTGCTCAGTGCCGAGACAAATGACGACATGCAGGAACTGGCCAAAACCATGATGCCACTATTGAGCGAACACAGCAATAACATCACTCTGAACGAAAAGTTATTTGCACGCATCAAGGCGGTATATGACCAAAAAGCCCAAGCCAATCTCACTCCCGAACAAAATAAGCTATTGGAAGAGGTTTACAATAGCTTTGTCCGTAGTGGTGCCAATCTGGAAGGAGAAGCCAAAGAACAGTATCGTGCTCTGAGTAAAGAACTCAGCCTGCTGACCCTGCAATTCGGAGAAAACAACCTGAAAGAAACCAATGACTACAAGCTGGTACTGACGGATATAACACAATTGGAGGGATTACCTCAAAGCGCCGTTGATGCAGCCGCCGAAACAGCCAAAGAAAAAGGCGTGGAAGGATGGGTGTTCACATTGCAAGCTCCCAGCTACAGTCCGTTCATGATGTATGCCAACAACCGCGACTTGCGTTGTGAACTCTACATGGCATACAACACAAAGTGCAGCCATGATAATGAAACCAACAATCTGGAGATTGTAAAGAAGCTGGCCAACATCCGCCTGGCCATCGCGCAACTTCTGGGATACAATAGTTTCGCTGAATATAATCTGAAAGAGCGAATGGCAGAAAACAGCAATGCAGTATATAAATTGTTGAACCAGTTGCTGGACGCCTATACTCCCACCGCCAAACAAGAATATGAAGAAGTGGAAGCATTGGCACGCCAACTGAATGGCGATGATTTCACAGTTATGCCTTGGGATTGGGCATATTATTCTCATAAGTTGAAAGACCTGAAATTCCAGATAGATGACGAAATGCTTCGCCCCTACTTCGAACTGAACAAAGTGAAAGAGGGCGTATTTGGGCTGGCTACCCGTTTATATGGCATCACATTCAAGAAGAATGCCGATATTCCGGTTTATCATAAAGACGTGGATGCCTATGAGGTGTTCGACAAAGACGGCAAGTTCCTTTCCGTACTCTACACCGACTTCCATCCCAGAGATGGCAAACGTTCGGGCGCATGGATGACTTCCTATAAAGAGCAATGGATTGATGAAACCACGGGGGAAAACAGCCGCCCGCATATATCCATTGTAATGAACTTCACCAAGCCGACCAAGGACAAGCCAGCTTTACTGACATTTGGCGAACTGGAAACATTCCTGCATGAATTCGGACATAGCTTGCACGGCATGTTTGCAAACTCCACTTATGAGAGCTTAAGCGGTACGAATGTATATTGGGATTTTGTGGAGCTTCCCTCCCAGTTCATGGAAAACTTTGCCATCGAAAAAGAGTTCCTCCACACCTTTGCCCGACATTACCAGACAGGAAAATTGATTCCCGACGAACTGGTGCAGCGCATTGTGGACTCTTCCAATTTTGATGCAGCTTATGCCTGCCTGCGCCAGATTAGCTTCGGGCTGCTTGACATGGCATGGTACACCCGTACAACTCCATTTGACGGCGATGTGAAAACTTACGAAAAAGAAGCATGGGCGAAAGCACAGATTCTTCCTGTTATAGAAGAAACCTGCATGAGTACCCAATTCTCACATATCTTTGCGGGAGGATACTCAGCCGGATATTACAGCTACAAATGGGCGGAAGTGCTGGATGCAGATGCATTCTCGTTGTTTAAGCAGAAAGGTATTTTCAATCCGGAAGTAGCCGCTTCATTCCGCGAAAACATCCTTTCCAAAGGAGGAACAGAGCATCCAATGGTGCTTTACAAACGCTTCCGTGGACAGGAACCAACTATTGATGCATTATTAATCAGAAACGGAATAGGAAAATGAAAAAGATAAATATATATATACAGTTACTATTAGTGGCTTTACTCACTCCCATTTTAAGCGCTTGTGAACAGGAAGATGATGTTATTGATATCTTCACCGGAAAGACCTGGTACATGACTTACATTGCAGTGGAAGGACAGAATAAAATGTATGACTTCTGGCAAGGAAATGAAGATGCACGGATACAAAGTTTCAAAACCATCACAGGGGATAACTACACCTTGACATTTGATGGAGCCGACTTGGGCAACTCGACCGGTGGCGGAACTTTCAGTGGAAGAGCAACCTCTGCCAGCATAAATGGTAAATGGAATGCAAACGGTGAGAACCGGGAACTTAAACTGACCATTGACAAAGCGGGTACCGATACCGATAAATATTTAGGTAAAGCCTTTATAGAAGGATTAAAAAGCGCATTCAAATATGGCGGCGATAACAAGAACCTCTATATCTATTATAAAGAAGGACAGACTGTAAAGTTCATTTCTTTCGCTCCTCAACGTAATTCCGGTAATTAAAAGAGATTATGGACATTTCAGCAAAAGAGAAACAAGAAGCGCTGGACAAACGTTATATACGTATGGCAAACATCTGGGCGGAGAATTCATATTGCATACGCCGCCAGGTAGGCGCACTCATCGTCAAAGACAAAATGATAATTTCCGACGGGTATAATGGTACGCCTGCCGGTTTTGAGAATGTATGCGAAGATGATGATAACATTACCAAACCCTATGTGCTGCATGCCGAGGCGAACGCCATCACCAAGATAGCCTGCTCCAACAATAGCAGCGACGGCGCTACCATGTATGTCACAGCTTCACCATGCATTGAATGTTCAAAACTGATTATCCAGGCAGGTATCAAACGAGTGGTTTACTCAGAGAAATATCGTTTGGAAGATGGAATCGAGTTACTGAAGCGCGCAGGTATCGAAGTAGTATATGTAGCTACGAGTGACGGGCTACAAGATACAAGTAATAAATGAGGACCTTAAACAAACAATAAACAAAAATATACGAAGCATACAGCTACCTCTCGTAGCATGTAGCTCGTAGCTAACAACTTTTAAGAACATGAGTACAAAAAACTCTTCCCGTTTCACTCCGCTTATTATCGCCATCAGCGTAGTAATGGGAATTCTGATTGGAACATTTTACGCCAGACATTTCGCCGGAAATACGCTGGGCATCATCAATGGCTCGTCCAACAAGCTGAATGCTTTGTTACGGGTTATTGAAGACCAATACGTGGACACAGTCAACATGACGGACCTCGTGGAAAAGGCTATGCCGCAGATACTGGCAGAGTTAGATCCCCACTCCACTTATATTCCTGCCCAGAATCTGGAAGAAGTAAATTCTGAGCTGGAAGGTAGTTTCAGTGGCATTGGTATTCAATTCACCATTCAGGAAGACACCATTCATGTGAACAGTGTCATCCAGGGCGGTCCGTCCGAGAAGGTTGGACTGATGGCAGGTGACCGCATCGTCAAAGTAGACGACAGCCTCTTCGTGGGCAAACCTCTGACTAATGAAAAAGCAATGCGCACCCTGAAAGGACCGAAAGGTACAAAAGTGAAACTTAGCGTTAAACGTGCAACGGAAAAAGATCTGCTGGACTTTGTCATTACACGTGGTGACATTCCACAAAACACCATTGACGCGGCATATATGCTCAGCAACGAATACGGCTATATACAAATTAGCAAATTCGGACGTACCACTCATGTGGAACTGCTGAATGCGATTGCCCAGCTTAGCCACCATAATTGCAAAGGAATCATCATTGACCTGCGCGACAATACCGGTGGTTACATGGAAGCCGCCGTACGCATGGTAAATGAATTCCTGCCGGAAGGACAACTCATTGTCTACGCGCAGGGACGCAAATATCCTCGCACGGAAGACTATGCCAACGGAACAGGCAGTTGCCAGAAAATGCCTTTGGTGGTGCTAACCAATGAAGGTTCCGCTTCTGCCAGCGAGATTTTTGCAGGAGCTATTCAGGATAATGACCGTGGTACTATTGTAGGACGCCGTTCCTTTGGTAAAGGACTGGTGCAGCAGCCGATTGATTTCAGTGATGGTTCTGCCATCCGTCTGACAATTGCCCGCTACTATACTCCTTCCGGTCGTTGCATCCAACGCCCCTATAAGAATGGTAAGGATGCCAAGTATGAAATGGATTGGCTGACCCGTTATGAGCATGGTGAATTCTTCTCTAAAGATAGCATCAAGCTGGATGAGAACCTGCGTTACTCCACCCGTTTGGGACGCCCTGTTTACGGTGGCGGCGGTATCATGCCCGACTTTTTCGTACCGCAAGATACGACAGGTACTTCTTCTTACCTGATTGAGGTGCTCAACAAAGGACTGACTTTACAGTTCAGTTTCCAGTATTCCGACCGCAATCGGGCTAAACTGAATGAATTTGATAATGAAGAAGACATGTTGAAGTATCTTCGTCAGCAAGGCATCGTGGAACAGTTCATACGCTTTGCCGACAGCAAGGGTGTGAAGAGACGCAATATTCTCATTCACAAGTCGCACAAGCTGATGGAAAGAAACTTGTATGGAAACATTATCTACAACATATTAGGCAGAGAGCCCTACATCAAGTACATCAACCAGGGTGACCCCACCGTACAAAAAGCATTAGAAATTCTGGAGAACGGGGAAGCATTCCCCAAAGCTCCGGAAGAAGTTTTGAAGGAAGAAAAGAAAGATGAAGGAAAGAAAAAAAGAACTGCGGAAGCGTATGGCATTGTTAAAGACCCAGCACGGGCTTTCCACTACGCATCAATCCCAGTCTGCTGAAATACTTGCTGCCTTGGAGGTTCATCCAGCTTTCAGGGCAGCACATACCGTCCTGCTTTATTACTCACTGAAGGACGAAGTTGATACGCATGAATTTGTCCGGAAGTGGAGTCGCGAAAAGCGGATATTGCTTCCGGTTGTTATAGGCGACAATCTGGAATTGCGCGTCTACACCGGACCCGAAGACCTGGCAACAGGAGCTTATGGCATCGAAGAACCTACAGGAGAGCTCTTCACTGACTATGCAAGCATAGACTTCGCTGCCATTCCCGGCGTGGCTTTTGATGTCGCAGGCAACCGCTTGGGGCGGGGCAAAGGTTACTATGACCGGCTGCTCCCCCATCTCACGACATTCAAAGCCGGCATCTGTTTTCCTTTTCAATTAGTAGAAGAAGTGCCTGCGGAGCCGTTCGACATTCGCATGGATACGATTATAACAGTGGATAAACTTACTTCTCAGAATTGCGGAACTGCTGTGGCGTCATGCCTACATGTTTCTTGAAGAATTGATTAAAGAACGACGCATTGTTGAATCCCAGGTTCAGTGCGATATCCTTTACCGGAATAGATGTAGTACGCAATAGTGTTCGGGCATCCAAAATCAGTATGTGGTTGATAATTTGCATAGCCGTCTGCCCTTCCGATTTTTTCTTCACAATGTGGCAAAGCTGGGTGGGTTTCAGGCCCATTTCAGTGGCATAGAATTGCACCTGATGTTGTTGCGTATAATGTTCCTGTACCAAGCGAACAAATTGCCGGAAAATGGCAGATTGCTTGTCAGGAGGTGCCACCTGTAATAAGGCTTTTCTCTGACCAAGTTCCGTAAATCCTTGCAGGAGTGCCTCCAATATCGATTTCAGCGTGGCACGACTGAACAGGAACGGCGCATCTCTACGTACTCTTGTAAGCAATGAAAAAGTATCAGTATAAATACTGAAAATCTTCTCAGGCAATGGCAGCAAAGGTCGTTCGCCAATAACATAAAATGTATGGATAGTCGGCTTATCCAGATGAGTTTCATGGATGAACGACAATGAAAAAAAGATAGCATGCATCTGCACATCCTCCGATGCCTTTAGCACGTGTATGAAACTATTCGCCGGAATGGCTATCATTGTACCGGCACCAATATTATATTGCACCAGATTAATCACGACCTTGACATGCCCCCGGATACAAAGAGCGAAAATAAAAGCTTTCGTCTTTCTGAGAACAGAAAAATATGCCAGCAACTTCTCCCGGCTGATATGGTCGTCAGTAGTGAAATTTGTAGATATATGTAATTCCGGAGTGCTCATATTTTTGTTGCTATAACGCTAAAACCTCTTTTTGGTTGCAAAAGTCATGATATTAACACCCTTTTTAGTTAATTACCTGTTAATTCTATTCCACATTCATTACACTCATCGTTAAAAGTAAGCAATCTGCACATAATGGAATATCAGAAGATAATAATAGAATATCACTTCCAACACAATCCATTGCCTGAACAAAAGATTAATACGACCTTTGTTCATTTAACACAACTTTAAATTGATTACGAATAAAATTTGATCATGAACTACAATAATTTACTAATAATTATCGCGATATTATCTATTTTAATATTCATTTTGTGCGCAATGCTTTGGCACCTATATTTACGAAGTAAGACAGCAAAAGACATACGGGTGGGAAATGCTGTTTCCAGACAACTGTTTGATGTATGGCCGCTTGGAGTAATGATTCTTAATCCGGATAAAACTATCGAACGAATGAACGATTCTTTGCTGGGAGAATTACAACTGAACTTAGAGCAAATAATCGGTAAGCCTGCAACCGAAATCATTGAAATCATTCAGGACAAAAAGAATCTGTTACCTCATTTTCTGGAAGAGATAGGACAGAAGAATCGCACTATTCAGTTTTCGACAAATTGCTTTATACACGAATCAAAAGCAAATATCAGCTTTCTTATACAAGGAGGAATTACCGGAATATATGAAGAAGACAAATTGGTAAAAATCATCATTTACTTGCGAAACGTACTTGAAGAGCGTACACAAAGGCACATGCTCAATATAGCTTTGAGCCGGACACAGATTTTTCCCTGGTCGTTCGACATGGAACGCAATCTGATGATAATTGATCCGCGCTATTTCGATTATCTGAAAATCCCCACCAAAGATTATACGTTGACTATGGAGCAGTATGCAGATCTGGTACATCCTGATGACCGCAAAGACCTCTTTGAAGCTCTTGGGCAACAAGTGAATGGCAATCTATATGAAACCCCTGTTCCTTTCCGTTTACGCCGTGGTGATGGAAAATGGGAATGGTTTGAAGGGCAATCAACTTATGTCGGTCAACTTTCAGACTTGCCTTTTCGTATCATTGGCATCTGCATGAGCACACAACGACATAAAGATATTGAAGACACACTGAACGATGCCCTCCACAAAGCGCAACGCAGCGACCAACTAAAAAGTGCTTTTCTTGCTAATATGAGCCATGAAATCCGCACTCCACTAAATGCTATTGTAGGGTTTTCTACCCTGCTTGTCAGCGAACAAGCCGAACTGACTCCCGAAGAAATAGAAGAATATGCAGCAATCATCGAAAAAAATGGTGAGCTGCTAATGCTACTGATTTCGGATATTCTCGATTTGTCGAAGATTGAGTCGAACACAATGGAATTTAATATCAGCACCTTCTCTTTGAATGAAATGTTGACTGATATTGCTCGCATGCAACGGCTGAATGTTAAGCCTGGAGTGAAACTGATAACAGATTTATCAGAGGAGGACATGAAAGTTACAGCCGATCCGGCACGTTTGGGACAGGTGATGAACAATCTTATAAATAATGCGGTGAAGTTCACTACTAAGGGAAATATCCGGATAGGATATCACCGGGCTGGAAAGGGTGTAGTAGAACTGTTTGTTGAAGACAACGGAAAAGGTATGTCGGAAGAAGTACTCTGTCATATTTTCGAGCGATTCTACAAAGGAGACTCCTTTGTACAAGGTACAGGATTGGGACTAGCCATTTGCAAGACAATTGTAGAGCATTTCAACGGGGAGATTTGCGCAAAGTCAAGGCTCGGAGAGGGAGCAAGATTTGAAATAAAGTTACCTATCGAAGCTAAAGTTTGTCAGGAAGTACCCGTCTGATTTTTATCGGAAAATAATATTTGTGATTACTTGAGCTCCCACATGGCGATTCAGGTTACGCACCAGCAAATCACGCCCCATCATCAATTCCTGGCGCAGAGCTGCCGACGTCAGATGTACATATAAAATCTGATTACGAATATAGAGTTCACGGGTATAAGATGCAATAGTAGGGCCCAGTACTTCCGCCCACGAACTGATAAGCCGTTGCTCATTCAACGGCGACTCTAAGCTCTCCTGACGCAGGAAATTACGGATAAGTGCACCTATTTGTTCTGCATCATTGCGCTTCATACTTCATCCTCCTCCCGTTCTGTAATAACACCCTGATCTACCTGGAACATTTTATAATCACTACCCACTTTATGAAGAATGCGGTCCAGATGTTCCCTATTAGTATCCGTTATGAATATCTGCCCAAAATTGTCACCAGCCACCAATTTAATAATCTGTTCCACGCGGGAAGCATCCAATTTATCGAAGATGTCATCCAGTAAGAGTAAAGGGACAGCAGTACCGGTACGTTTCAAGAAATCGAATTGTGCCAGTTTCAAGGCTACAAGATAAGTTTTATTTTGTCCCTGAGAACCTTCCCGCTTAATAGGGAAATCCCCCAGAAGCATATTCAGTTCATCTTTATGAATACCACGCAAAGAGAATCCCATGATCTGGTCGCGTACGCGACTTTCCTTTATCACTTCCAGCAAGGAGGCATCACGGGCATGCGAATCATACGTCAGCCCCACTTGTTCCTTATCTTGGGATATAAAGGAATAAAAAGACTGAAAGATAGGAATGAATTCGCTGATAAAGGCTTCACGTTTGCGAAAGACGATTTCGCCCGCCTGCGCCATCATTTCTTCCCAGATGAGAAATAACTCCTCCTCTACCGGAACTTCACTTTTTAATAAGGTATTCCGTTGAGCTAATGCTTTGTTGTAACGTATCAGGGCTTCCAGATATTCCTTATCATACTGCGAGATTACAACATCCATGAAACGACGGCGTTCATCACTGCCTCCGGCAATTAGTTCCGAATCGGCAGGGGACACCATTACCAAAGGTAAAAAGCCGATGTGATCGGACAAACGCGTATATTCTTTCTTATTCCGCTTGAATTGCTTCTTCTGCCGACGCTTCATGCCACAATAGATTTCCTCCGGCGTACCGTCGGGAGCCTCATAAAAACCTTGAATGACAAAAAAGTCCTGATCATGGCGGATATTCTGCGAGTCAATGGGATTACCGGAACTTTTGCAGAATGAAAGGAAGTAAATGGCATCGAGTAAATTCGTTTTTCCCATGCCGTTCTGCCCGAAAAAGCAGTTCAACTTAGGTGAAAAGGAGAGTTCTACCTGCTCCAGATTCTTATAGTTAAGTATGGATATACGTTTTAGTATCATATTACAGCAGTAAATTCAGTTACAAAGATAATGCTTTCGATTTATCTTATCCAAAAGTGGGAAGATTTTCGGGCTTTTCCGGCGTAAAAGAAAAAAAGATGCCGCCAAATTTCGTTGATACCTATAAAAAAGTTACTTTTGCGGGTCGAAATGGCTAAATAAGAATAATAACAAAAAGAATATATAAAAATGGCAGAACAAAAGAAAGCTAATGAAGCCTTGAATGTGGAAGAAGCACTGACGCAGTCGGAGGCATTTCTCGTTAAAAACAAAAAAGCAATTATCGGCGCCGTAGTAGCGGTAATCATTATCGTGGCCGGTATAGTTATGTACAAGAACCTTTATGCTGAACCGCGCGAAGAAAAAGCACAGGCTGCATTGTTCAAAGGACAAGAGTATTTTGAAGCCGACCTTTACGAACAGGCTTTGAATGGTGACAGTATTGGATTTGTAGGCTTTGCTAAAATTGCCAACGAATACAGCGGAACAAAAGCTGCTAATCTGGCAAAAGCATACATGGGTATTTGCTACGCTCACCTGGGACAATATGAAGCTGCTGTAAAAGCACTGGATAGCTTCAGCGGAAAAGACCAGATGATAGCTCCTGCAATGAAGGGAGCTATGGGTAACTGCTATGCACAATTGGGTCAGTTGGATAAAGCAGCTTCTATGCTAATGAGCGCTGCTGATGAAGCTGACAACAATTCACTCAGTCCTATCTACTTGCAGCAAGCTGGAGAAATCCTCGTGAAGCAAGGCAAGTATGACGATGCTATCAAGGCATACACCAAGATTAAGGACAAATATTTCCGTTCTTACCAGGCAATGGATATCGATAAGTACATCGAACAAGCTAAATTGCTGAAGAAGTAATATACCTTATTTATATATAGTATATCAAGACACGGGTTACACAGATTTTACGCGGATAGAAGAAAGAACCGTGTGATCCGTGTAATCCGTTTCTTTTTCCCCTTTTCTCCCCTTTTAATTTTTAATTATTAATTTAGAATAACTATGGCAACAGCTTATCATAACCTTTCAGAATACGATTTTAATTCTGTTCCCGATGCAAAAGAAATGAAATTTGGTATTGTTGTTTCTGAATGGAACTTCGATATCACCGGAAAGCTCTTAGAGGGAGCAATGAATACATTAAAGAAACATGGTGCCAGAGAGGAAAATATCTTGGTAAAAACAGTTCCGGGAAGTTTCGAACTGACTTTTGGTGCCAATCAGTTTATAGAATATAGCAATGTCGATGCAGTTATTGCAATTGGTTGCGTAGTAAGAGGAGATACGCCACATTTTGACTATGTTTGCATGGGAGCTACTCAAGGAATAGCTCAACTGAATGCAACTGGCAATGTTCCAGTTATTTACGGATTAATTACTACCAATACAATGGAGCAAGCCGAGGACCGTGCCGGTGGCAAACTGGGCAACAAAGGTGACGAATGTGCAATTACTGCAATAAAAATGATC
>ULMJ01018730.1_pt1 | contig 15139 bp, 10 predicted proteins | sample 1951641 | NCBI WGS metagenome assembly ULMJ01 (sample SAMEA4835550, study PRJEB28245) | human gut metagenome | biome: gut microbiome; material: fecal sample | place: Denmark | collected 2008 | reverse complement strand
CCCCCGGCAATCCCTCGGAGCAAGGTGGTCTTTCCACAGCCGTTCCGGCCTAGGATCCCCACCATTTCCCCGGGCATCAGAGAAAAAGAAATATCCTTCACCAGGGGCGCTCTGTACCCCAGAGTCAGTCCCCGGACCTCAAGCAGCGGTTCCATGGAAGTCTCCTTTCCTGCCGCGCAGCAGCAAAATCAGTATGGGGACCGCCAGGAACACCGTAAAGATGCTCAAGGGCAGCTCCGCTCCCTTCCACAGGCTTCGAGCCAGCATGTCCGCTGTCAGTACCAGAACAGCGCCCAACGCGGAGGAGAGCAGAAAGTATCCCCTGTCCCGCCGCCGGCGGATCCAGAAAGCGATGTGGGGCCCGATTAGTCCCACGAAGGAGATAACTCCGGTGACCGACACCAGCCCCGCGATCATGAGAGTACTCAAAACCAGGAAGATCCCCCGCCACAGGGACGGGTTCAAGCCCATGGATCGGGCTTGCTCATCTCCCAGGGAAAGCATCACCGCCTGACGGTGGAACAGCAACAAAAGCACAAAGGGCACCGCCATCACCAACAAGTTGGGGAACAACTTTCCAGCGGTAATGGCTCCCAAACTGCCCATGGTCCAAAACTCGATGGCCGCCAATTCTCTTTCAGGGTCCGCCATGACTTTCAAACACATAAGCCCCGCGTCCGCCACCGACGACACCACGATACCCGCCAGGATATAGCTGCTCATCTGCCGGAACCTGGAAAACCTCACCAAAAACAGCACCAAGACCACTGAGAGCATTCCTGCGATGAAGGCTCCCAGCATGAGCTGCATTGCTCCACCAGTGCCCAGCACAATGGCTCCAGCCGCCCCCAAAGAAGCTCCGGAGGCCACCCCCGTCAGATCCGGCGAAGCCAAAGGATTACGGAAAATAGTCTGATAAACCGAACCGGACAAGCTCATTACCGCACCTGCTGCGACTCCCATCAACACCCGGGGCAACCGCAGCTGCCAGAATACCCGAGCCTCCATGGTATCTCCGCCTTGCCCCAACAGGATCCGCCAGATGTCCTCTGGGGAAAGTGGATAACTTCCCACACAGGCGGAGAGCACCATCAATCCGGCCAAAAGCAGGACAACTCCAAGGATCCTGCCAAGTTTGCTCTGAATCATTTGGTAATCAGCGCGGTGTCAATGGTGAAGCCGTAGAACTGCTCGTAGTAATCCACCACATCCGCTTGGAAAGTATCAAAGCTATACACGTCGTCGTGGAGCACACTGGTAAGCCACAGCACGCCCAAAATGCCGGAAGGAACGGGAGAATCCCACTCCTCGATCTCCTGGGGCATCTGGTACACCTGGCCGTTTTTCACAGCGGTGACCTCCGCCAGCTGGGGATCTGCGGTGATGTCCTCCGCGGTGTAAGCGGCTCCGCAAGGCACGATGATCACCTCAGGATCCATGCTCAGAATAGTCTCATAGGAAACCTCTGTCCAATAGTCACCTTCCAGGTCCTGGCCCACGTTCTCACCGCCGGCAAGACCGATCAGGTCGGACTGGTACATTCCTCCGGGAGCCGTCTCCAAATAGGAGGAATTGCTCCCCATGTAGACCCGAGGAACACTTTCATAGGTATAGGAAGCCACCTGCTCCAGCTTTTCGTCATAGTAGTCCAAAAGCTCCTGGGCCCGCTCCTCGACACCGCAAGCGGTGGCAATGAGGGTCAGCATCTCTTCCATCTGCTCCTGACTCTCAGGATCCACCACCAACACGTTAATGCCCAGCTCTGTCAAAGTGTCGGCGTAGCTGCTCAGTTTCACCGGCATGAGCACCAGGTCGGGCTCCAGGGCAGCGGCAGCTTCCACATTGAATTCTTTCAGGGAGCCCACATTGGGCAGCTCCAGCAGCTGAGGAGCAGCCATCTGGTAAATGGGACGGGAATCCGCCTTCATCTCCAAACCAATGACCCGGTCCGAGAGGCCAAGGGCAATGGTGGCATACGTGGTAATGTAATAGCAGCTGACAATCGTCTGGGCAGGCTCCTCCATCACCACTTCCCGACCTGCCTGATCTGTCAGGGTGATGGCAGCACTGGAATCGGTCTCCTGGGGTTCCGAGGAGAGCTCCTGAGAGGACTCCGAAGAAGTGGTTTCCGATTCTGTTTCCTGCTGGGACAAGCTGGACTCAGACGCAGTGGTCTCAGACGAGTTCTGCTCCTGGGTTGTGCCGCAGGCAGCCAGTGAGAGAACCATAGCCAGGACCAGCACAAGAGCCACCAGGCGCTTCGTAAGATCGTGTCTTTTCATAACTTCATTTTTCCTTCCTTTTCAGGCGAATTCCGCAAAAAAACCCACCCTATTTATATCATACAAATTATAATATAAGCACGATGGATTGTCAAAGAATCCCCTCACAGGATTTGATGTATGGAAGAGAAAAAAGTAACCTCCCAGCAAACATTTTTACCCAAATTACCATCATCAAGACAAGAAAACCGAAAAAACAACCAGGCTATAAAACAGATTCTCCACGCTCTGCTTTCGGAAGGATTTCTGGCGATAGAAAAACGAAGACACACTGCTGAGAAATTCTCCTCAAACTATTGTTTTTTATAAATTGGCACACATAAGGTCCCTATCACTTCTTGCATGTTATACCCTACCCAATATCTATTTTGACGGTAAACCTGCATCCTCCTTCCGGTTTATTTTCCGCAGCAACTGTTCCTTTACATATAGCTAAAATACGTTTAACCAGCGCAAGTCCAAGCCCATTACCTTCCTGTTTGTGAGAGCTATCTTCCTGATAAAACTTATCAAACAATCGATTCTTTGCCGCTTCCGAGAATCCAGGACCTTGGTCATCCACTGTAAATATAATTTGTTTTTCTTTTCGATACAGTCGAATGACTACAATGCCATTTTCCGGACTAAACTTAATTGCATTTCCAATAATGTTATCCCACACGTGATGCATTAGATTTTCGTTCCCCAAAAAAGTAATTAAATCCATCACTACATCAAATTCAATATTTTTCTCCGACCATTGAGTCTCTAGTGCCAAGATTGACTGGCGGATCTGCTCGTCCAAACAAAATTGTGTCCGCTGAGTTGAAATCGATTGATTCTCCAGCTTTGAAAGAAGCAGAATGTTGCTTACCATTGTGGAAAGACGCCTTGTGTTAAATAGGATCCTTTCTATGTATTCATTTTCAACCTCATCGATATTGTCGGTACTTTGCAGGAGCGTTGTATACCCTTCAATCGCATTGATGGGCGTTTTGATCTCATGGGAAACACTGGACACAAAATCAGATTGCAGCATTTCGGTAGAACTCAACTCTTGCGTCATCAAATTGAATCCCGCATAAAGTTCTTGAATTTCCAAGGATGTGGACTTTGTTTCCAACATCGTGTTGAATTCTCCGTCTGCCACTTTTCGCATAGCCTCCCGCAGTTTTGTGATCGGCTCAAAGAAAATCTTGGACAAAAATCTGGCAGCAATGATCCCTATGATCAAGGCATAGATATTCAGTTGCAGGATAAGGGGAACCATGGTGGCAAACGGAAAAATCCACTCTATCAATTTTGAAATGCCAAACGCCGATACAATGCTGAACATGACCAGCATTCCTATGGCCAACGTCAGCCTGGTTCTTTGGCTGAACCTGATCCTCTTTTTTGAGTCCCTCAATTGATCGTATCGCTCTTTTGTGGCTGTCGCTTTCATATTTTTTCCACCTTATATCCTACTCCACGCATAGTTACAATCCGGAAATCTTGATTTTCCCGCAGTCTCTCTCTCAGCCGTCCGATATGCACATCAATGGTGTGCGTATCACTGTCGGTATCATAACCCCAAACGTCATCCATCAGTTGCTGGCGCGTGAAAATTCTACCCGGACAGGAAACCAATTTATACAGAAGCATAAATTCTTTTTGAGGCAGAACCAGCTTCTTATCGCCAAATGTCACGGTAAATGTATCGTATTCCAGCACTGTACCGCCAATACTCTGTTTGCGGTCGTGGATCATCTGTGCGCGACGCAGCAGAGCTTGTACCCGCAAAACCATTTCATTGACATTGATGGGCTTGACCATATAGTCGTCTGTGCCCGATAAAAATCCCCTGCGCATATCATCAAAAGCATCTTTCGCAGTAATCATTAGAATCGGGGTGGTATTCCCCGCCTCACGAAGCGACCGGACAAGTTCATATCCATCCATCACCGGCATCATGATGTCTGAAATGATCAGGTCGTAGTAATCCCCGTCTATGGCTTCCAATGCTTCTTTTCCATTTGACACTTCTTTTACGCTGTAACCGTTCTTAATCAATACATGTGCAAACAACCTACGAAGCTCTTTGTCGTCCTCGGTAACTAATATTTTCAGCATTTCCATCTACCTCCTGTGTAAATGCTGTTCTCTTTTTGCGAACACACCATGCTATGGGCAATTCTCTTTTGCTATGAACTTATTTCTTATAGTATTCGGATAGCTAAACAGTGTCAACACAAAGCCGTTAAAAAGGGATCACGCGCAAATACGCCTGCGTTAGCACAGCTGTAAATTCACATTACTTCTGTGCCCTTCGCAAGCGTATTTTTGACCTCTCCCATGTTATACAAATCACAGGGAGAATTTTACTGTTTGAGCATTATATTTCCCAGGCCACAACGAATCAGACCGGAATTTTTCTCGTAGAAATCATTTCCTCAGACGCCCCTTCCAGTGTAGAGGCATTTTTCCCAGTTACGCCTTTTTCGAGCAGCCGCTGCAGCCGCCACAAGGATGACTACTCTCCCAAAGCTCATTGGCCTTGGGTGTCCACCGATCTGCATAGGGTTTACATTTCTGATACAGATCATCCACATCTTCCGGAGACTGCATATCCGTGGAATGAGCGCCGGACCGTTTCACCATCTCACGCAGCTTTTCCGGATTTTCCAACATAGGACAAGGACGGAGCATATTTTCATTGAAGGGCTGTCCCTCCTTGTACGCCATAAACAAGGGACGCTTATAAGCCTCCAGCAAAGTGTGTTCCCGAATGTTGGAGTCAGCGTAATGGATGAACGCGCAGGGCTCTATATCCCCATTGGCGTTGATGTGCAGGTAGTTGCGTCCTCCGGCGATACACCCGCCTACATACTCCCCATCGTGCTGGAAATCGATGGTGAAGATCGGTTTCGTGCTTCTATAAGACCGAATCCGATCGTACATGATTTCCCGCTGCTCAGGTGTGGGCAGCAGCTCAGGCACAGCCTCATTCCCAACCGGCATATAGTGGAAGAACCATGCGAATTTGGCTCCCTTTTCCACCAGCATGTCCATATATTCCTCAGAACTCAGAGAGTCCACATTGGCGGAGGTGTAACAGCAGGAGGCTCCAAAGGGCAGTTTTTTCCTCTTCAAAATGTCCATGGCCTGCATCACCCGCTGATAGGTCCCTTCTCCCCGCCTGGAATCTGTGGCCTCTTCAAAACCTTCAATACTGATCGCCGGTATAAAGTTCTTTACGCGAAGCATCTCATCGGCAAATTCTTCATCGATCAACGTACCGTTTGTAAATGCGAGGAACTCGCAGTCAGGATGGGCTTCGCACAACCGGATAACGTCGTTCTTGCGCACCAGTGGCTCGCCTCCGGAGAAAATATACATATATGTACCCATCTGCGTGCCTTGGCGAATGATATCGTCCAGCACCTCATATTCCAAGTTCAGCTGATGCCCGTACTCCGCCGCCCAGCATCCGGTGCATTTCAGATTGCAGGCGGAAGTGAGATCCATAAGGATTGCCCAGGGAATATTGCATCCGTGCTCCGCTTTCCACTGCTCCTGACGGCCATAGCCCACCAGAGAGGTATTGACGAAGAAATTCTCAAAGAACACTTTGCGAACCTCAGGATCAATATCCGTCCAAAGACTCTTCATGAGCTGGTACCAGTTGTTATTGTGGTCATTGATGATGTTTCTGAACACATTACGCTGACTGTGGAATTTATCCTCTTTATCAAATTTGTCCGCCCAGTCCAACAGTTTAGGAAGACTCTTATCAGGATCTTCTTCTAAATACTTGAGAATCTGCTTCACCGCAAAAATTTGAACATTCTCTTTCATGCTTCTATCGTTCATAACATGCATCCTTTCTTGATGTGGCTCTCGCCGTATTTTGTCCTTTATAATAGCGACGCTTTGTAAACTGCTTCTCAATTCTTCCTCAACAATTGTTGATTTTCTGTTGAGGAATAGTTTACGCAAGAACCCTATATTTTTGAGGAAAAACACCCCGAGACTACAAGAATGGAGGATATGAAATTGTCACCACACAGCGAGCCAATAAACAACCTTCTGAAACACCTTGAGGTGGATCAGGCCTCAGGCCTTTCGTCCACCGAAGCACATTCTCGAAAGGAAAAATACGGAGAAAACAAGCTCCGTGAAAAGAAAAAGAAAACTACCCTGCAGCGTTTCATGGACCAGTTCAAGGACGCTATGATCTTAATTCTGATTGCGGCGGCAGTCATTTCATTTGTCGTTGTATGCGTTGAAAAGAACTGGAGCGAACTCTTTGAACCCGTTCTCATTCTCCTGATCGTGATACTGAACGCCATCATGGGCGTATATCAAGAAGGCAAGGCTGAAAAAGCGCTGGACGCTTTGAAAAACATGTCCGCGCCTCACGCCCGGGTCATACGCGACAGCCAAGAATCCATCATCCCCGCCGCTGAGTTAGTGCCGGGGGATATCATTCGCTTAGAGGCAGGTGATTTTGTCCCTGCAGACGCAAGACTGCTTCAAAGCGTCAGTTTAAAAAGCGAAGAATCTGCCCTGACCGGCGAGTCCGTTCCCTCTGAAAAGGACGCCACTGCCCAAGTGGATGAGAAGGCTCCCTTGGGTGATCGCAACAACATGGTTTTTTCCGGATGCAGCATTACATATGGTACTGCCACCGCCGTGGTTACCGCTACCGGCATGGATACTGAAATGGGTAAAATCGCCAACCTTCTGGATCATGAAGAAGAAACTCAAACACCCTTGCAGCAAAAACTCGCCAAACTCGGAAAGTATCTCGGAGTAATGGCTCTTGTTGCCTGCGCAATTATCTTCGTGGTCGGGCTCATCAATGGTATTCCTGTTCTTGAAATCTTTATGACAGCGGTATCCTTGGCTGTATCCGCAATTCCCGAAGGTTTGCCTGCCATCGTAACCATTGTGTTGTCTATCGGCGTACAGCGCATGGTCAAGAAGAATGCCCTAATCCGCAGACTTCCTGCTGTGGAAACTTTGGGCAGCGCTTCGGTTATTTGCTCCGATAAAACCGGCACACTCACTCAAAATCGAATGACTTTAACCAGCGCATTTTCCGACGGATACCTTGATCCTGAAAACATAAGCACCCACAACACGGAAAACATTCGAAAACTTCTCATGTACGGCGCTCTCTGCTGTGATGGTTCTGTCACGTTTAACGGAAACGAAGAAATACACATTGGAGATCCTACGGAAACCGCGATTGTGCTTGCCGCACACAAAAATGGTATGCCTAAAGATGACCTAAACAGGAAATATCCTCGCTTGGCAGAAATCCCCTTTGACTCCGACCGCAAGCGTATGACCACCATAAACAAAATCGACGGCAAAAACGTGGTCATCGTCAAAGGTGCTTTTGACGTCATGGAACCGCTCTGCGTCAAAGGAGATCTAAAAACAGCAAAATCCATTACCGATTCTATGAGTGAAAAAGCTCTGCGTGTTTTAGCCATTGCCTATAAAGAAATCGATACCATCCCTGAAACCCCCACTTCTGAGGAACTGGAAAACGGACTCACATTCATGGGGCTTGTAGGTATGATCGATCCTCCACGGCCTGAAGCGAAAAACGCTGTTGCCGTCTGCCGGAGAGCCGGCATCAAGCCTATTATGATTACAGGAGACCACATCGTGACCGCTTCGGCCATTGCAAAGGAGCTAGGAATTTTACTGGACAATGACCGGGCGATCACAGGCGCGGAATTAGACGCAATGACTGACAACCAACTTGACGCGCAAGTGGAAAATATAGCGGTGTATGCTCGGGTATCTCCTGAAAATAAAATACGCATCGTCAAGGCATGGCAGCGAAAAGGACAAGTCGTTTCCATGACTGGCGACGGCGTCAATGACGCTCCTGCCTTAAAAGCCGCTGACATCGGCTGTGCTATGGGCGTCACCGGTACAGATGTTGCCAAAGGCGCTGCTGACATGACCTTAACAGATGACAACTTTGCCACTATTGTCGATGCGGTTCGTGAAGGGCGCGGAATCTATTCCAATATCAAAAAAGTAGTTGGATTTCTGCTCGGAACCAATATCGGTGAAGTCATTACGGTATTTTTGGCTATGCTGTTATGGCATAAGACCCCTTTGCTGTCCATGCAGCTTCTTTGGATTAATCTTGTCACCGATTCTTTGCCAGCCATTGCATTAGGCATGGAAGCCGTGGAATCTGACGTTATAGATCACAAGCCCAAACCAAAAGATGAGGGAATCTTCGCGAATGGTCTTGGAGTTCGGGTTGTGCTTCAAGGCATCATGTTCGCTGTGCTTTCTCTTGTTGGCTTCAAGCTTGGTGAAACCTTCACCGGCACTTTAGAGGGTGGCCAAACTATGGCTTTTATGGTACTTGCCCTCTCACAAATCGTTCAGGCTTTCAACATGCGTTCGGAACATTCCCTGTTTAAGATCGGTCCTTTCTCCAACCACAAACTGAACTGGGCAGCTTTCATTTCGGTTCTTTTCGTAGCTCTTGTCCTGTTTACTCCGGCGCGAATCGCTTTCGGGCTGGTTGTTCTACCGGCAAAATTGTACCTCATCGCGATTGGCCTGATCCTTGTTCCTCTAGTTGTGATGGAATTGTCCAAAGCCTTAGGACTTATCAAGAAAAAACATTGAAACAGCAATCGGATCATATCCATTTGGTCATTCTATTAAGACCTTAAAGGTGCTTTGTAACACCCCTCATTCAGTCATATCGTGGCTTGGGAGATTTCGCAAAGCCAAAAGGATCCTTTTGCTTTTTGCTTCGTCCGATGTATAATACAATCATCACAGGACGGGAGGAACCAAAATGGACTACCGGATCGCAGCGTGCGATGATCGAAAAGAAGACCGGGACATGATCCAGGAGCTTACGCTCCAGTGGGCCAGAAACCGGGGCTTTGATGTGGAAGTACGCCAATTCCCCTCAGGAGACGCCTTTCTCTTTCAATACGCCGAGGACAAGACCTGGGACATTTTACTGTTGGATGTGGAAATGCCCGGATGCAACGGTGTGGAACTGGCCAAACGAGTTCGGCAGGAAAACAAGCTGACTCAGATCGTCTTTGTCACCGGTTATTCCGATTACATCGCCGAAGGCTACGATGTATCCGCTCTGCATTATTTGCTCAAACCCGTCAGTGATGAAAAACTTTTCTCTGTACTGAACCGTGCGGTGGAAAAGCTCAAACGCGATGGACAGTCCCTTCTGCTGGAACTTCCCGAGGAACTGGTCCGCGTTCCACTTTTTGAAGTGGAATATTTGGAAGTCCGCCAAAATTATGTCACTGTCCACACGGTCTCAAACTCCTACACTGTAAAGAAAACGCTCACTGCCATGGAACAAGAGTTGGACGATCGTTTTTTCCGGGTGGGGCGATCCTATATCGTGAACCTGAGTAAAGTCCAAAAAGCCTCCAAACGGGAAGCCGTATTGCTCAGCGGTGCTACGATCCCTCTTCCTCGGGGTGGGTACGAAACTTTGAACCAAGCCATCATTCAAAAGCTGTAAGGAGGCGCTTATGGGATTCTTTTCCAGACGAATGGACCAACGCATTTCTGCTACCCAGAAACAGTTCATGGAAACCCATTACCGGGAAGTGGAACACATGTACAGGGAAATGCGAGGCTGGCGTCATGACTTCCGCAACCATATCCAGCTGTTGAAAACCTATGCTCAAAAAGGGGATCTGGAGGCTGTTCGCACCTATTTGTCTGAGCTGGAAAGCGATTTAAAACGGGTGGATCCCATGATCAAAACAGGAAATACTATGGCCGACGCCATTTTAAACAGCAAGATCTCTCTGGCAAAAGCTCAGGGAATCCCTGTACGGGCGGACGCACATATCCCAGTGAAACTATCCATCTCCGATGTAGATCTTTGCGTGATCCTGGGAAACCTGTTTGACAACGCCATCGAGGCAAACCTTCAGCTTCCCGAAGGCCAGCGAATGATCCGGATCTACATGGACATGAAAGGCAAGCAACTATATATCTCCTTTACCAATTTCGCCCCCGGTGACAAACAAGAAAAGGTAAACGGCCGCTTTTTCACCACAAAAGGAAATGGACACGGCTACGGACTTTCCCGCATAGATTCCGTAGTCCAGCGACTGGGCGGATACCTGCGCCGGGCCAGCGAGGAAGGCGCCTTCACCACGGAAATCCTCCTGCCCCAGGAGGGTATGCAATTCATCCCCTGAAATCAGCGATTCATCCCCGGAAATTCCCGGGGATGTTTTTTTGCGGTATACTTAACCTGCAAAGGGGGATTCTCTATGGAAGAAACAACTCAACATAAACCCACCTACAACATGGTTCAAAACGTGGGATACATGATCCGCTTGGCTTGGCACAATCATAAAAGCGTGCTGGCTCTGTGTTTCGTTCTGGCGCTGCTTCATGTGGCCATCAGCCTAACGGAACTGTTTTTGGCTCCCTTGGTGCTGGGCAAAGTGGAATCTGCCGCGCCCTTGAGGGAACTGTTCATCACCATTGGGGCTATGGCCGGTACTCTGGCAGTGCTGAAAACCTTGCAAAGCTACACAGAGCAAAACTCACATTTTGGCAGGATAAAGCTGCGGCTAGACCTGGTTCTGCAAATCGTTTTAAAGTCAGTGACCACCGCCTATCCTAACGTAGGAGACCCTGATTTAGAAAAGGAAAAAGAACACGCTATGGAAGCTAACTGCTCCAACAGCAGCCCGGGAGAGGCCATTTGGCGAGTGTTGACGGAGATTCTGCAAAACCTGGTGGGCTTTGGCATTTACCTGGCGCTGTTTTTCAGCCTTGACCCGGTGCTGATCCTCATTGCGGTGGTGACCTCAGTTCTAAGCTATCTGAGTTCCCGCAAGGGAGCCAAGTGGTCCTTCGCCCATCGCAAAGAAGAGGGCGCCTTGGTTCAAAAAATGAGTTACATCCGCAACAAGTCCGCGGATCGAGGCGCGCTCAAAGATATTCTGATCTTCGGCATGGGTGACTGGCTTGAGGAGATCTACCTCTCTGTGCTCAAAGTCTACGGAGATTTTCGGTTTCGGGAACAGCGGGTGTATTTGCTGGGGGATCTGGCCGAGGTGGCCTTGACTCTTCTGCGCAACGGTGCCGCCTATGGCTATCTGCTGATACTGACTCTGCGGGAAGGACTTCCTGCTTCCCAGTTTCTGCTGTACTTTACCGTGGTAGGAAGTTTCACCACCTGGGTAACGGGGATCTTAAAAAACCTGGGGGAACTGCATCAATTCAGCCTGGAACTGTGCAGCATGCGGAATTATCTGGAAGCCCCGGAGCCGTTCCTATTTGAAGAAGGCAAACCCCTGGCACCGGAAACAGGCAAGGCATATGAGATTCGTCTGCGGGACGTTTCCTTTCGATATCCTGGAGCGGAGAGAGACACCCTTTCCCACATTGATCTGACGGTAAAATCCGGAGAAAAACTGGCCATTGTGGGCCTGAACGGTGCGGGCAAGACCACTTTGATGAAGTTGGTCTGCGGGCTGCTGGATCCTACCGATGGTCAAGTGCTTCTAAACGGAGAGGATATCCGACAGTTCAACCGCCAAGATTACTACACCCTGTTTTCCACGGTATTTCAGGACTTTTCCCTCTTTGACACCACTTTCGCCGACAACGTCACCCAAAACCCGGAAACATGGGACCATTCCCGACTGGAGGACGCGGTACGCAAGGCTGGGTTGTGGGAGAAATACCAATCCCTGCCCCAAGGAGAAGCTACCCACATTGGCACGGGGATCTATGAGGACGGCGTTCAAATGTCCGGCGGAGAATTGCAGCGTCTGATGCTGGCCCGGGCCTTGTATAAGAACGGCCCCATCATCATATTGGACGAGCCCACCGCCACTCTGGACCCCATCGCCGAACACCAGCTCTATTTGCGGTATAGCGAACTGACCCAGGGAAGGACCTCTTTTTATATCTCCCACCGGCTGTCCTCTACCCGGTTCTGTGACAGGATCCTGCTGCTGGGAGATGGAAAAATCCTGGAAGAGGGCACTCATCAGTCCCTGCTGGATCTGGGTGGAAAGTACGCGGAACTTTTTGAAGTCCAAAGCCAATACTACAAGGAGGGGAATGCTCATGAGTAAAAAAGATTCCTTGGCAAGCTTTGGGGAGACACTGAGCGCCACTTTGCGGGCCTTTCGAATCTGGCACAAATACTCCCCTCAGATGCTGCCCTCCATGGTGATCCACAGCATTTTAGCGTCAACCACTCCCTACGTGACCATCTATTTTTCCTCTCAAATCCTCAACGAGCTATCTGGAAACCGTGACCCGGCCAGATTGAGTTTCTTGGTGGGGCTTACCATTGGTTTGACTGCATTGTTGGGGCTTCTTACCGCCGGGGCAAACCGGTGGCACCTGGCACTCGTCAACCAAATGTACCACACCAATCAGCTGGTGGAGACAAAGAAACTGCTGTCCATGGATTTCCAGGCTGCTGACGATCCTCTTACCCATGAGTCCTTGACTTACATGTGGGAAGTTTTCAACTGGAATGGTCACGGACTGCCATTTGTCATTACCCGGGGTGAGGAACTGATCAAGCCCGTATTCGGCATTTTGGGCGCTATGGCTCTGACGGTCACGCTTTTTACCCAGCAGGTGCCGTTTTCCGCTGGAAATTTGACCTTGCTAAATAACCCGTTCCTTATCCTGCTGATCCTGGTGGTACTGCTGGGAGTGACTTTGCTCTCTCCTCTTTTTGAAAAACAATCGGTTCAGCTGGTAACCAACATCGCCAAATCAGCAACAGGCGCCAACCGTCACTTCAACTTTATTTTTGCCCACATGCAGGACGCCTCCCGCAGTGTGGACGCACGTATGTACCGCCAAGACAAACTTATCCGTCATTATACTAAGGAAAATAACACGTTCTTGCCTGGAGGTCCCATAGCACGGTATACCAAAGGCCCCATCGGATTGTGGGCAGCGGCTGCCTCCGGGATATCCGGAGTGTTTACAGGACTTGCTTATGGCTTTGTCTGCCTGAAAGCCTGGGCCGGCGCCTTTGCTGTGGGCAGTGTGGCACAGTACGTGGCAGCCATCACCGCCTTGTCGGGAAATATCAGCCAACTGGTTACCGCCTGGGAAGGATTTCGCTCCAATGCCGTATTTTTACGGAAAACCTTCGATTTTATTGACACGCCCAACCGAATGTACCAGGGCAGCTTGACCACCGAAAAACGCAGCGACTACAACTACGAAATCGAATTTCGAGATGTCTCCTTTCAATATCCCAACACGAATGTCTGGTCATTGCGCCATGTGAACATGAAGTTCCACATCGGCAGCCGCCTGGCAGTAGTGGGAGAAAATGGCTCTGGCAAAACCACCTTCATCAAACTGCTGTGCAGACTCTATGACCCCACAGAGGGTGTGATCCTTCTCAACGGTATCGACATCCGGAAGTACGACTATCAGGAATACCTGGCCTTATTTTCTGTGGTGTTCCAGGATTTTCAGCTGTTAGGATTCCCTCTTGGCCAAAACGTGGCCGCCTCCGTAAAGTACAACAGCCATCAAGCGGAATCCTGCCTGGAAATGGCTGGCTTTGGTCATCGGCTAAACACCCTTCCCCTGGGCTTAGAAACGCCTCTTTCCAAAGAGTTTGACGAAAATGGCATCCGCGTATCTGGAGGGGAAGCTCAGAAGATCGCCCTGGCACGAGCCCTGTACAAGGACGCCCCCTTCGTAGTGTTGGACGAACCCACCGCGGCTCTGGACCCTCTGGCAGAAATGGAAGTCTATCAAAACTTCGACAAGATCGTCGGAGACAAAACTACGGTTTACATTAGCCATCGACTCTCTTCCTGCAAATTCTGCGATGAGATCGCTGTGTTTGACCACGGGGAAATTATTCAGAAAGGCAGTCACACCGATCTCGTCGAATGCCCTGGCAAATATCGGGAACTTTGGCAAGCTCAAGCACAATATTACACGCATCAGCCTGACTCCCCCGCCACATGAACGCTTCCACGCTTCTCGACTTTTAGAGCCACGTTTTGAAATATGACGCTGTTTTGGTTCTAATCTCTACTTTTACAACCCATCTATAGTTTCAAAATAAACGCACCGGATTTCCACCTTTTGACTTGGAAATCCGGTGCGTTTTTGCTATTTTTCTCCCCTGATGAAAGAACTTTCCTCTAAATAAATCTACTTTCCCCAAAAGCGGCGTTTTACTGCCAGGAAAATCCTGCAACTGGTTGACATTTCTCTATCAATCTGGTACAATGAAACGGTTTTTATGAAGTGTCTATTTCAGAGATACACTTTATGGGTTTAGCCCTTTAAAGTGTATTCCTAAGCAGGACACTCAATTCACAAATGAGGAAAGAAGGAGAAAGACAGTGAAGAAAACCAAAAAAATCCTGTCTCTGCTGCTTGCAGGACTCCTGACCGTTTCCGTAGCAGCCTGCGGCCAGCAAGCTGTTACCAACGATCAGACTTCTGAGGTCTCTCAGACCTCAGAAACTAGCTCAGATCTGAGCTCCGAAACGACTGGTGAAAAACCCTCCGAGCCCACTGGCCAGCTGGTCATCGGCTCCATCTCCCAGGTCATCAACGAGTTTTATGACACCGGGTTCTCCACCTCCGAGACCAACTACAACATGTACGAGTTGATCCACGGCGGCTATGACGCTGTGGTGTTCTCCAAGGAAGGCGAGTTCGTCTACAACGACACCGTAGTCGCCAGCCACGAGGAGACCGAGAACGAGGACGGCACCAAGACCTACACCGTCTCCATCAACGACGGCCTGGTGTGGAGCGACGGTACTCCCATCACCGCTAAGGATTACGTTTTCGCCATGCTGCTGGAGAACAGCAACGAGATGGCTGGCGTG
>ULMJ01004672.1_pt1 | contig 15179 bp, 12 predicted proteins | sample 1951641 | NCBI WGS metagenome assembly ULMJ01 (sample SAMEA4835550, study PRJEB28245) | human gut metagenome | biome: gut microbiome; material: fecal sample | place: Denmark | collected 2008 | reverse complement strand
AAGGTGAATTTAAGGTTACGGTTGAAGACTGGATACAGGAAGATCCCGATGTTTATTTTGAAAAACTATCTATAAAGAAAGATTTGCCTGCTGACAAATTTAAAATATATGACAATGAAATATGGTTGTTGACTGACAATTATTATGAAGCCGACTTTGGTTCTCCTAAAGGTTGGTTTGTCTTAAAAGAAGGTACTGAGATAGTTTCTGTCAAGTTGGAAGGTACGATAGATGAAGAGAAAAGAGGAGCTATTTTGAAAGAGAGTGGTGTTGTATGTGCAACATCCCAACTTAACCACGCGGACCTTTTGGGTAAAATTATTGTTGCAGTAAAAGATAAAAATGGATTTATTATTGCTCATGAAAAGATCGTGCATGTTTCAGCGGCAGGTGCTTGGTGGTGTGAAGGCTATAAGTGGTTTTCGGGTGAGGCGTCTGTAAGAGTGATCAATGGAGTAGTTGTATTTGATAAAATGGGCCGACGGGAGGAAAGCTTTCTACTCACTCGGCCGATCCCGCTCTTAGTGGGAGCACGGGGAGTAGGGGCTTGGGGCGATTTAGAGGTTTGTCCTTGGGAGCCGATCTCGCCCGAGAAGCCACGGGAAGGGCACCTGCATGACAGCGAAGGAAATGTGATACCCGATGCATCATTTAGTGTTAGAAAAGAAGGTAAAACGCTTTATTTGTGTAATCTAAGTTCAAAAACGAATGTTAGTGGATACATAAAAGTCACTGCAAGTGGTAAAGTAAATGTTTTAAAAATAAGCTTTGAATAATTATTATGAATTATACGACCCAATATTGGGTTTTAATGCGAAAAATAAGTATTGTTTTACAGTGTTATAAATGCGTTTTTTGCATGTTAATAAATACAATTCAGGAGTTGGGTAACTAAAGAGTTACCATATTAAGTTAGTGGAAAGAGTTGATCATAAGTTGTGAAACTTCTTGCCGACCACATATTATAGGCATGTTGTGAAATACCCTTTATATGTCTTGTTATTATTCCGAATGTAGATCTACTCCAGAGCTTTATGGTTTGAATTAAGAAGAAAGTATTTTTGAGATTCCATAGCCTTTCCGAGTATTTAGTGCCCGTCTGAATATCCATATCGGGCGGCTTTTAATCCACATTAGATTAGTGTCTATGCTTTTTGCCGATGAACTATGTTATTGGAAATTAAATGTTTGCTATTCCGTCCGTCTGATTTGCAGTCTATCTGCGATATTGGCCGTTGGGGTATCGGGAAATTGGCGTCTTTTGCATAAAGTTTAGAAGTAATTTCAGAGGATAAATTAGGGATGGGGAAAAAGATGTTTTATATAATCAGGCCTTTTATACGGTCATTCTATTATATGTGGCATAATATAGAAAAAATGTACACTATATTGGGTAGTATCTCTGATAAACAGAGCGATGAGGTCTTTATAAATAAATGGAAAGGTTTGCGAGATACTATAAAGTTTTATAAAATAGATATTCGGAATCTTAAAACATTATCTATAGATGACGTTGAGTTGATTCAATATGCCGGAGTCCATATATGGCGCTTTTACGAATGTACTTTTTGGTATGTTATTCAATATAAACAGGAATATTATGCATTTGATATACGCGAAATTGCTGAACAAGCAGGACTTGAAGATCCGGAAAATGAAGTGGCTGATATCATGAGAGATCAAAAGCGATGGCTGTCGAATTTTATAAATAAACTTGAAGCTCATCCTTATTTCATGGACATGCTGAATCTTATTTTGGACTCAAATGGAGTTTGAAGATCAAAAATTAATGTTGGTATAAATTCGATGGATATCCGGAGATAATATTACGGAGAAATTAGAGTTAGACATTTTATAATCAGGTTTAAACAGTAAGTGTAGTTTATCTTTTTTTTGATTAATTATTGTGAGGTGGATATTTGTGAATCTTATGAATAAAGCGATGGATATGGACTACTTATAGCTGATTATTTAGCTATAGTACGAAGTATCTTGATACTATTGAGCGGTTAGTTTGCCGTCCGGTCATCCATCGCCGGACGGTTTTTATAATGTATAAAGAACGAAAATAACTAATAAATTCAGAAAATTATGGAGATAGAGAAAATATTCGAAGATGAAAGGAATAATTCAGGGAGAATCAGGTTGTATTTTCAGAAGAATGATACGCTTGCTGCCTACGAACATTCAGCTTTTTACCTCAGCCTTTTATTTAGTGAAGTACAGCTTTGCGAGGGGCAATGTTCTGATACAAAAATTGGATATCGTTTTACGGTAGTTGATATGACTTTTATAGATACTTTACCGGAATTCTTGCAGTTAGAGGTTTCGGATGATTATATTGACTTATTGATAAATATTGATTGATTTTGTTGGATTGCAGTTGAAATGTAATATAAATTGCTATGAAGTATAAAATTGAAGGAAATATAGTGAGCGTTCAACATCGTGAAATATTTGAGGGCTCTATTATGGTTGAGAATGGTATTATAACTGATATAAGGAAAAAACATTCGATAAACTGTGGCGGATTCATTATTCCGGGATTTATTGACTCTCATGTTCATATTGAAAGCTCGATGCTTACTCCACAGGAGTTTGGGCAATTGGCAGTTCGGCAGGGAACAGTTGCTGTTGTTACTGATCCTCATGAAATAGCTAATGTGATGGGAGTTGAGGGGATTGAGTTTATGATAAAAAATAGTATGGATGCAAAGATTAAAGTTTATTACACAATTCCATCGTGTGTCCCCGCAACTTCATTTGATATTTCCGGAGGGACTATTGCAGCTAAGGACGTTGAGAAATTGGCTGTGTCCGGACGGTTTGTCGGGCTTTCAGAAGTGATGAATGTTCCGGGGGTCCTGGCTGGGGAAGAGGAGGTTATGCTAAAGCTTGCTATTGCTAATAGATTGGGTTTGCCAATAGATGGTCATGCTCCGGAGCTAAGCGGACAAAAGTTAGTTGATTATGTAGGTCATGGAATTTGTACAGATCACGAATGTACTACTCTTGGAGAAGCCCTTGAGAAAATAGATGTAGGTATGAAAGTTTTGATAAGAGAAGGTAGCGCTGCATATAATTACGAAGCATTGAAATCTCTTATAGCCACGAACCATGGTGATGTCATGTTTTGTTCTGATGACTTACATCCGGATGATCTTATATCAGGTCATATAAATAGACTTGTGAGAAGATCTGTTGCATACGGATTTGATTTGTTTCATGTATTAAGGGTTGCGTCCATAAATCCTATCGAACATTATAAGTTGGATGTAGGGCAATTACGAATTGGCGATAAAGCTGATTTTGTAGTAGTGAATAACTTACAAGAGTTTCAGACCCAAAAAGTTTATATTAATGGGGTGAAGCAATATGACGCCGTATTGGGAGAAAATTTTAAGAATGAAAAGACTCCCCCTGTATGCTTGAATAATTTTCTTCATGGCAGTGTTGATACTTCTTTGTTGAGGAAGGAGGGGCATGGCACAATAAAAGTAATTTCGGTCGTTAAAGATGAGTTGCTTACTAATATTGATTATTATAATCCTAAGAAAGTGCATGATAACTTAGAATCGGATCTGGAACAGGATATTCTAAAAATTGTATATATAAATCGCTATACAAATGGAAAGCCTCGAGTGGCTTTTTGTAAAGGGTTCAATTTGAATAAGGGGGCTTTTGCCAGTTCGATCGCACATGACTCCCATAATATTATTGCCATAGGTTGCAGTGATTCGGAATTGTCGAAGGCGATCAATGCAATCATTGTGCACAAGGGAGGCCTTGCGGTATGTGACTCTGATCAAGTAGAAGTTTTACCATTGCCCATGGGAGGTATAATGAGTGATCAATCGGGTGAGATAGTGGCTGCTGATTACAAAAGACTGTGTAATTTGATAAATAAAATGGGATGTCAGTTGCGATCTCCGTTTATGACACTGTCTTTTATGTCGTTGGTTGTTATTCCGAATATAAAAATAGGAGAAAACGGCTTGTTTAGTTATGCAGATTTTAATTGGATTGAAGAGTAATATGACATAGTAGCTTCACTTATTGATTTTTGCAATTGTACTTAGAATCTGTTTTGGCTTTGTCCGATAACACGGTATGTTTTGTTCCAAAGCCTGTATTTGCAAATCCAGACTCTGTTCTCATGTGGAAACACGAGCCTATCCAATTTTCATAATTGCCGGCTGTCCGTCTGTGTCCTGACGGATGTTTAAGAAAAAAGGAAAAAAAATGTGTAGGGGCTGCGCTGGTGATACCGGAAATTATGTACACCTTTGTATGTTTCCAGTAGTGTAGGCCTTGCCGGTTACTTGGCGGCTATGGAAACGACTATTTAAAAACTTTAGATAAACGGTTCTGCTCCCGTGCCTGATACTGTAATGGGTCGGCATATATACATTTCTTTGCTCTGCAAATGATAGTGATTATAACGCAAGTGGGTAAGCAGAACCGTTCTATTTTCGTTAAACCTCCCTATACTAACGGCGTTCAGCAAACAATCCCACCTATAAAAGTGTTTCATTGTACATTTTTTGTCGTTTTGCTATGGTTATTTAAAAATTATCACCATCTTTGTGGTGCACTACGTATTTTTATTAATGCGAAACGAAGGGATAACATCTCTTTGTTTTAAACTGGCTACGGACATAATCTATTTTATGTCCGCAGCTTTAGGATAGAACGGCTCTGCCCCCGTGTCTAACTTGTAATGGGTTAGCATATGTTTTTCTTTTGCTTCGCATTGAGATTACGTAGTGCAAACGGGTCAGCAGGGCCGTTCCTTTTCCCTGCCCGATATACGTTTGAGCTATGGGTAAACAATCTACTATCAAAATTCTGTATTTCCATCGCTGCAAAACCAACGCAAGAGGTTGGTATAAGTTGGAATATATTTTCCAGCGAGGTAAAAAGATTCTGCGCTACACCCTCTCTACCCGAGATTATGAATACTTAGACAGTTTCTACTCCCCCTGCATTGCTGAACGTTCAGGAGTGATTGTCTATGTGGCCGAACTTCTTTTGGAAATCCACAAAGTGAAATATTCTCGCTTGAAAGTCACCCCAAGTTATGCCTATGCTACTTCTAAATATAAACCCCGAATCAACCAAATGTGTAAAAAGAGCCGTTATCACAAAACATCTGTCATTATAGACGGACTATAGTACTATATTAAATTCTCTTTTATAATTGACTTTGAATCTAAATCCATTTATTCAACCAGTTAGCTCGCCGAACCGCTGTCACTCTACCCCCCCGGAGGACAGCGGTTCTCTTTTTGTTTTGCGAATAGCGGACTAAACGATACTATTGGGTTTGACCTTAAAGTCAACTATGGGTAAGAAGATTGAGTTTTCAGATCAATATAAAGTAATAATCAGGAAGAAACAATCCAGTTGGTATCTTAAAAAGTAAACTCTTTAATGGGTTGTATCTAAGTTCTTTATGGCGAATGTCACCTTTTTTATCTCGTCCCGCATCCCCGGGCCCATGAGCCCGCGTACCCGGGCTGACGGGCTTCGATACCCGGGCTCATCAGCCCAGGTATGCGGGACGAGGTGAATATTATACCATTTTCGGTTAGATGCTTAAGAAAAACAAAATGCTCTAAACGGCCTATCTGCTTAGGTAATGCTTTTCTTTCTTTTGTCAATCAGGTAGTTAACTCTTGGTGTGCTATTAAATCGGCGGGTGGAAGATGGAAGATGAGGGTGGAAGATAGATGGGCTGAAAACGCTATCTTCCACCAATCTATAATGTTGTATATTAAATAGATAAACATTAAAAGGTGGAAGATGGAAGATCGAAATGTTTTTTTGGGGGGGCTTCGTCAAATTTGGTGGTAAATTTTCTTTTACTCATGGAATCTGATTCCGTTTTCGGAAGTGTAAGTCCTCGTTTATAGTTGACAAAAAAGCAAGTATCCCGGCTTTCCCCCGAAGAGTCCATCCATGAGGTGAAGAAGCGAATTTTAGACTAAACCATCTGAAAATCAACATCTTTAAAAAGTAAGATTTCCGTCCTCAAAAGCTTTGTTTTAACACAGAGTTAAAGCTTGTTCTTTGGATGTGAATAACAAGTTCTTTAAATGCAAAAGACTTGTTATTTGCGTACAAGAACCTGACAACCTGCAAAAGGCGTTAACACTGATTAATGGAGGTTTCGAAACCAACGCAGATAATGCAAAATCTATTTCTTTCCCGGGAGTAGCCGGCATGATGATGGCTTGCCCTGATATGGAAACGGAAGGTAAGATTAAGATACTGAAAGCCATCAATGAAGTGAGATCGTTTGGTGTATTGCCCGGTGGAGGTATCGGGTTGTATGATACTAATAACGCATTGGCTGTTGTGCTGGAAAAGTAATTATCACAGAATAATAAGGCTTTCCTTTTTTACGTAAGCCTTGAGATTATGAAATCGCCCTCGTTACAGTAAGTTGTAGCGAGGGCGATTTTTGTTTGGGGAGTACTCTTTCTCAATTTGTAAAGAGTAGAAGTAGATGTTATAGTTGCTCCAATGCTTCCCAGTCAATTTTCGGTTCTTTACCCGTTGGCTTACAATAGAACTTTGTTCCCATCGGAACAGATTCGTTGAAGAAGCCTCCCATTTTCAGATAAAACCGGTTATCTTTAGTATTTCCACCTTGATAGTCGAGGCGGACTTTGGCGCTTGCCGTTGCGTCGTGTGTGAAGACGGCGTCAGTGAGCCGGGTCCATTTACCTTCTTTACTGCGTGCCCATTGGTTACCGAAGAAAACTTCACGCGACAAGTATCCTTGTTCCGGACTGAAATTCTCAAGGAAACTATGAGGACGTTTGTACCATGTGTTGGTCATGGGGCGTAAGAAGCTGGCTATCAATTTCCACTCTTTTTCATCTGTGGCATAGAAGTAAGCGGTATAAGTGGTATTTCCGTTTCCATCCGGTTTGACATGCATCAGGAATTTGTATGTATTGCCAGCCTTCCAAGGATATCTTAAATAACTTTGTCCTCCTGAGCCTTCGTTGCCAAACTCACCGATATGTACATCTTTTCCTTGACGTAGCAATTTAATCTTTTGGTCATCCGGAATCGTTTTAGGGTCTTGTGTGTCAAAAGGACTCCAAACAGAGAAAAGAATGCGGCGTTCTGTAGGAGAGTTGTATTGCATCCCGAAATAACCTTCACCGAAGCCGGCTGCCATATAGTAGCTATGCATTGTTTCGCCTTCTTTGGGCACTGTGACTTCGTTGTAGAACCATTCGGTGTCACCTTCGGGCAATGCATACCCCATATGAACGGAAGGACCGCGACGTCCCCAATAGTCTGAGAAGTCTTTCACATAATTACTTTTACCTGTAACGTTGTCTGCTATCAATTGCTTGATTTCTCCGAAACTCTCGCCTTCTTTAGCCACACCTTGCAAGTCGATGCGCACATACCCTGCCTGGCGTATATCAATGCTCCCTACAGGTACATTGGTGAAATCATCCGATTGCAGATTAACTTTGAAACTCTTTTTCCCATAACTGACTTTGATTTCAGAGTGTCCTTTGGCATAAAGTGACAAATCGGCTGTTGTAGGTTGATGCAAATAGAAGTAAATGCTAACGATACTTTTAGGATTGGTCCAGTGCGAAACTCCTTCTTGGGTTATTCGGGCACCGTCTTGCTGACGGGTTACATAACCATTGCCGGAAACTCCTACGACAAGTTGTTGAGGCTGCGCAAATGCAGTGGTGCATAGTAATAATGCAAATAGACATAATAGATTTTTCATGTTGATGTCATTGATTGATTTTATGTGTATTTCTGATATTGATAAATAACTCGTTGTATAATGTAATGCCGCAAAGTTAAGAATTGATTTTCTTTATCGAACCAGAATCAATAACATTTGTTTTAGAAACTGTTTCGATTTCATTTAAAAGTTTATCAGTTGGTAGTTCTTAATCTATTTCTTATCTTTAAATATAACGACCAAATCATATTTAAAGAGTAATAAAATGGGATATTGTACCGACCTGACTGATAAACAGTGGCAAGTTATAGAAAATCTTTTAGATGACAAAGAACGTAAGCGTAAACATTCTCTTCGTTCTATCTTTAATGGCATTTTTTACTTAGTAAAGACCGCCTGCCAGTGGCGTATGCTTCCCAAAGGCTTCGCCCCTTGGAATACAATTTCACTATCTTTGGGTATGTTTATCCGCAGGAAGCCCAATAAAAGCGGCACCTTCAGCGTGCAGGTTGTCTCGAAACTCAATGGGAAGTATAAGTTGGAGAAGTCTTTTGGTGCTTCCTCTGACGAAGAAGTTCTTAAAGGTCTCGAGATGCAGGCTAGTAATGGATTTCCAGACACACCGGTCAGATGGAGATTGACTTTTCAGATCACGACCGAAAAGAGAACTTGCGTCTCTGACTGCGGAAGGAGTCCTTGACAACATTAATACAGTGTTACTCAATGGTCCATTTCTGATACTTGAGCGCATTTATGATTCAATTGGGTTCAATCGTATTGATGATGATATGCTTCGTGATCTCTCCATTGCAAGAGTATGCGAACCAATGAGCAAGTTGGCCACTGTGGGTTACTTGAAAATGCGTTGCAACAGGGATGTGGCCCTTCATGACGTCTACCGTTATATGAATAAGCTTTACAACACGTAACAACCACTCTCCAGAAGCAACAAGTGTTGGAAGGTAAGAAAGAGGATGCTCCCATCGACTTCTATTCAATGGAAAAAGCATGGGCAGAACGCTGCAGAACCGAAGATACTTTATCCGGCAAACAAGAATCTGCTATTGATGTAGCAAAATCTGTCTTTTTCTTATTTAATCATCCGTAAAATGATTACCTTTGTAGGTGTAATTAATAACCGATATTAAACTACTAACCAATGAAAAGTATTATCAACAAAATGATTCTCGGGGCTTGCGTAGCATTTGCCCTGTTTGCTTTCTCTATGCCTGCTAGTGCACAGTCGTTATCACCCTCCACAAAGTGGCACTGGGAAAAAGGAACCATCGTCGTGGACACCCCCGAACGTCCTGCCGGACAAGAACCCGTCATCGGATTGACCGCACCGAAGTTAAAGGTAGTCCGCGTGGGATTCGTAGGTTTGGGCATGCGCGGACCGGGTGCCGTGGAACGTTTCACTCACATCCCCGGTATTCAAATCGTGGCATTGTGCGATTACGAAGAAAAACGTGCAGAAAGATGCCAAAAGTATTTGCGTGAAGCAAGTTTGCCGCCGGCAGCTATTTACTCGGGAGAAAAGGGATACGAAGATTTATGCAAGCGTGAAGATATCGACCTGATATATATCGCTACCGATTGGGACCATCACTTCCCTGTTGCTAAATGTGCCATGGAAAACGGTAAGCACACCGCTATCGAGGTGCCTTCCGCTATGAACCTGGAACAATGCTGGGAACTAATCAACCTAAGCGAGCAGACTCGTAAGCACTGCATGATTCTGGAAAACTGCTGCTATGACTGGTTCGAAATGAATACCTTGAATATGGCTCAGCAAGGAGTATTCGGCGAAGTGCTGCGTGCACAGGGTGCATATATCCACAATCTGGATGATTTCTGGGATTATTACTGGAAAAACGGTAAAGAGGACAAGTTAGGCTGGCGTCTGCGCTACAACAAGGAAAACCGTGGCGACGTATATGCTACTCATGGCCTTGGCCCGGTGGCACAAGCACTGGATATTCATCGTGGCGACCGCATGACTACGCTGGTAGCTATGGATACCAAATCGGTGAGTGGACGCGAACATGTGAAGAAAGCTACCGGTGAGGAATGTGATTCTTTCCGCAACGGCGACCATACTACAACACTGATTCGTACTGCTAACGGTAAAGTGATTGAGATACAGCACGATGTGATGAATCCCCAACCTTATAACCGCCTGTATCAGTTGACGGGTACTAAAGGTTTTGCCAATAAATATCCGGTAGAAGGTTACGCAGTGGATGCTAAACAAATGAAGGCTTCGGGCGTGCAACCGAAAGTGGATAACTTGAGTACTCACTCATTCTTGCCTAAATCTGAAATGGATGCATTGGTTGCAAAATATCAGCACCCCATTTTGAAGAAATACGGTGAAATGGCTAAAGAAGTTGGCGGACATGGTGGTATGGACTTTATCATGGATAGCCGTCTGGTATACTGCCTGCAAAACGGACTTCCGTTGGATATGGACGTGTACGACTTGGCTGAATGGTGCTGTCTTGCCGAATTGGGCGCACTTTCAATGGATAACGGCTGCGCTGCTGTTGCTTTCCCCGATTTTACACGTGGACATTGGAATGATGTGAAAGGTTTCAAACACGTGTTTGCCAGCGAAGCTGATGAAGCTGAGGCTGAGAAAGCTGCAAAAGAAGCAACCGCTCAACTGAAGGAGCAAGGTGCTAAAGAATGGGCAAAGATTGCTAAGAAAGAAGCAAAGGCTGCTAAGAAAAAAGCTAAGAAGTAAGCGGGCGTTTGGTATCATTGCTTGAGACGAAGCGTCCCAAGCAATGATACACTTTGTTTCAAGCAATGATACACTTTGTTTCAAGCAATGAAACACAAAGTATGGCGTAAGGTTACTGCAAGTATACCCATACAAAAAAGATGGAGAAAGGGATATTACTCTCTTTCTCCATCTTTTATTTTATACCTGACGGGTAGCGGTGAATTAGTCACCGATTTTGTGTTTGTATTTTCGGATGACTTATCTGTTACAAATAAAAAACCCGCTAAAACTACAGTTTTAGCGGGTTTCTGTCTGTAAAATATTGAAAGTTTGTGCGGATGATAGGACTCGAACCTACACGTCGCGAGACACCAGATCCTAAGTCTGGCGCGGCTACCAATTACGCCACATCCGCTCACTAAATGCTCACTCGTTTGGAGTTTTGCGCTGCAAAGATAGATACTTTTTCCGATTTTACAAATTTATAAGCAATAAAGTTATTTACCGGGGAATCTGCGGGCGATCTCTATCGATGTAGCTTTTCCTCTCATTTCGTCTTCTTGCAGCATATCTGCCTTAATGCTTGGTTCCTGTTTTGTGACATCGATGTTTTGTAAAGCGGGTTGTAGAACTGCTCCTCATAAATGTGGAACAATTCTACAATCCGTCTTTTCTTTTTGAACTTTTCTTGAATATTTAATACTCTTATTTACTGATGTTTAGACTTTATTGATTTCACCAATACTTTTGAGGTACAATTATTGGAGTATAAATGCAAATAGGTATTTGTAGATTTAAAATGATTAGCCAATGAGAAGTTTGAAAACAGTGTTGATTATATTGTTGTGTATGTGTGGTATACATGTGCAAGCACAACAGTTGGAAATAAAAGGTTTAGTGACGTCATCGGAGGATAAACAGCCGCTTATCGGAGCTACGGTTGCCGTAAAAGGGGTACCGGGAAGGGGAGTGGTAACGGATATGGACGGCCGTTACACTCTGAAAATAGAACCATCAGATAAAATCCTTGTCATATCCTATATAGGAATGAAATCGTCTGAGGTCAAAGTGCCGAAGAATGGAGTCTTGAATGTGGTGTTGCAGCCCGAATCACTTAATCTGGATGAAGTTGTGGTGACCGGATACGGAAATTTTTCAAAGTCATCCTTTACCGGATCAGCTAACACCTTACGGGCCGACATGCTGAAAAACGTACCGGTACTTTCTGTAGAACAGAAGTTGCAAGGTATGACCACGGGGGTAAATATTACTTCCGGTTCCGGCCAGCCGGGAGCTAACCAGAGTATCCGTATCCGTGGTATGGGTTCATTCAATGCATCCAATGAACCTCTTTTTGTGATTGACGGTATACCGGTCACTTCCGGCAGTATGGGAGCCGGTACGGGGGCCGATGCTGCCTATATGAACAATGCGAAAACAAATGTGATGAGTACTCTTAATCCTGCCGATATCGAGAATATTACAGTGATAAAGGATGCCGCCGCCGCTTCTCTTTACGGTTCGCGTGCCGCGAACGGGGTGATTCTGATCACTACCAAAAAAGGAACGGTAGGGCGGACTAAAGTTACTTTGAGCGCCAGCGGAGGCTTTTCTAATGCAGCTGTCAACTTCCGTCCCACATTGAACGGTGAACAACGCCGTGAAATGATTTATGAAGGTCTTTACAACTCTGCAGTAGACAAGGGGCTCCAATCTCCCGAAGCATATGCAAACGCCAATATTGATACATATGCGGGGATACCGGAACTGGGATATACTGATTGGAGGAAAGAACTGATCCGAACCGCTCATAATCAAAACTACGAGGTGACTGCTTCCGGAGGTAACGAGCGAACTACTTTTTATGCTTCTCTCGGCTTTAACCGTCAGGAAGGTTTGGTCGAGAATTCTAATCTGGACCGTTACTCTGCCCGCCTGAACATGACACATAAAATAGGTAGCCGTGTCGAGGTAGGAGGTAACATGATGTTCACCCAGATAAGTCAGGAGATGAACGAGGAGCGCGGTTCCAATATCAATCCTTTCCTTTGTGTTGCTGTGTCTGCCACACCTTCTATGCCTGTGCGTGACGCTTCGGGCAACTATGTGGGGTCTTATATAGGCACCAATGTGAATCCGCTTCGTGACATCCGTACTGACTATAACCGCAGTCGTATGACACGTATGTTCTCCACCGGTTATGCTTCGGTAGATATCATCAAAGGATTGAAACTGAAAGAGACCCTGAGCTATGACTATACTGTACAGAAAGATTCCCGCTATTTGAATCCGCTTAGCGGGGCAGGCCCCAAGAGCGGAAGTGATGCTCAGACCTCAAAGGGGTTTACCGAATATGGTAAGCTATTGTCGTCTACTTCACTCAACTATACCCATACATTTGCCGCTAAACATCACCTTGACATTTTGGCTGCCTATGAACTGGAAAGCTATCAGAGTGATAAAGCTATGGGAGAGAAGGCTAAACTCCCCTCGGATGTGTTGCTTGAGCCGGATAATGCCGCTGTGCTGAAGAGCTTTGTTTCTTCTACACAGGCATACAGAATGATTTCTTACCTGTCCCGTTTGAACTATGATTACGATAATCGTTATTACATTGCAGGTAGTTATCGCCGCGATGGCAGTTCACGCCTTGCTCCGGAAAGCCGGTGGGGAGACTTCTGGTCTGTTTCCGGTATGTGGCATCTGGGCAGTGAACCTTTTATGGAGGCTGTGAAGCCGGTATTGAATGATGTAAAAATCCGTGCTTCTTATGGTGTCAATGGGAATCAGCCGGGAGCTTTTTACGGATATATGGGGCTATACAGCTACGGGCAGAACTACATGGGGGCAGCAGGTTCATATGAGTCTGCTCAAGCTAATCCCAAACTGAAATGGGAAAAGAACTATAACCTGAATATTGGGCTTAGCCTGACTTTTATTGACCGTATCTTTGTGAATCTCGAATACTACAACCGCGATACAAAGGACTTGCTTTATAATCGCCCTATCAGTTCTACTACCGGTTTCCTGAATTATCTTGCAAACATCGGTCAGCTTAACAACAAAGGGGTGGAGTTCGAACTGCGCACGATTAACTTTGCCGGTCCTGACTTCAACTGGACATCGGTGCTGAATTTAACACATAACCGTAATAAAATCGTGGCACTGGACGGAGATATAAAGCAATCTGTCGAGGGCTCCTGGTTTATTCATAAAATAGGTCTTCCTTACAATAGTTTCTACGTGAAAGAGTTTGCCGGAGTAGACCCGTCGACCGGGAAAGCTCTTTATTATCTCAATACACAAGATGAACAGGGGAATTATAATAGAGAGATGACTGACGATGCTTCTAAAGCGCAGGCTATTCCGTATAAATCTGCTGATCCTAAGATATCGGGAGGGTTCACTAACATCATTTCTTATAAGTGGTTTGATCTGGGACTTACCTTTACCTATTCGCTGGGAGGATATTCTTTTGACAAGACAGGTACTCTGATAGAAACTGACGGCAGCAAAGAAAAGTCATACAACCTGCCTGTATATGCTTTGGACCGTTGGCAGAAGCCGGGAGATAGAACTGATGTGCCTCGTTTTGTATTGGAACAGGGAGCCGGTCCACAAAATTCATCCCGCTATATTCACAGTACCGATCACATCCGCCTCAAGAACCTGACACTCGGTTTCACACTTCCTGGCAGATGGGTACAAAAGGCACTGATAGAGAATGCACGTGTCTACTTCTCAGGAAGTAATCTGCTGACATGGGCCAAATGGAAACAGTATGATCCTGAAGTACCGGTTAATGGTGAGGTGTTCTGTGAGGCTCCTCCCATGCGTACCTTCAATTTTGGGGTTGAGATAACTTTCTAAATCATTCATCATTATTAATATTCAGATATATGAAACGTACACTTATATACATGTTTGCCGCTATGTCGCTTGTGGGTTCTTCTTGTTCCGGCGACTGGCTGAATTTAAATCCATCTACCTCTGTGACTACTCCGCAAGCCATCCGTACACTTGAGGAAGCACAAATAGCTTTGAACGGCATTTATCGCATTGCCGCTTCACATAGTTATTATGGTGATAATTATCTCTATTATGCCGATTGCCGTGGTGAAGATGTTCAAGCACGTGTCAGCAAGGGAGCCGGAAAACGTGTATCACCTTATTATGAGTTCAATGTCACGGCAGATGATGCCTTGAATATTACCCGTGTATGGAATCAGCCTTATAGTGTCATTCATCAGGCAAATAGTCTGCTGGAAAGAATAGAATCCGGTGCGGTGGTTACCGATGATGTTGTGGCTCTCAACTGTATCAAAGCTGAAGCGCTTGCTTTGCGTGGATTGGCTTTGTTTGATCTCACCCGTCTGTTTGCTATGCCCTATACCTTGAACAATGGTACTTCTTTGGGAGTACCTATTGAGATTAAAACAACTTTGCCTACTCACCAGCCTGCCCGCAATACGGTGGCCGAATGCTATCAGCAGGTGATAGACGATATGACAGGTGCACTGAAACTCTCGGCACTTTCCGCTGATAAGAAAAACGGTTATCTTAATGTGTGGAGTGTCAAAGCATTACTTTCACGGGTATATCTTTATATGAATGATAATGAAAAGGCTCTCGCATTGGCCAAGGAAGTGATGAATAACGGTGGATTGTATCAGTTGTTCACACACGATGAATATCCTACAGTATGGGGAAAAGACTTCA
>ULMJ01020493.1_pt1 | contig 15197 bp, 10 predicted proteins | sample 1951641 | NCBI WGS metagenome assembly ULMJ01 (sample SAMEA4835550, study PRJEB28245) | human gut metagenome | biome: gut microbiome; material: fecal sample | place: Denmark | collected 2008 | reverse complement strand
AGCCGTAGCAGCCCATGTGGTCAGGCCGCAGGGTGTCGATATCGATAAAAAGGATTCGCATAGGTTCATTTCCTCCCATCTATCACACTGTGGTTTGATCCACATTATAGCACTTTACATTTGCCCCAGAAAGGAATAATATGGTCTATAATTAGCACAATTTTGACCTAGCAACTGGGAGGCTTGGTTATATGGGCGTGTCACGGATTCCTTGGGAGGATGTACGGATGGAAGACCACCTTTCTCTACGAATCAGTCAGCGCAAAAACAACGAGGAAAGTGTTGGTTGCGAACTACATTGGCATGAGGAGCTAGAGCTGTATTATGTGCGGACAGGCGGTGTATCCCTCCTATCCGAAGGACAGCAAGTCTGGCTTCAACCAGGAGATGTGGGTTTCGTCAACTGGTGCCAGCCACATCGCGGCAACAAGTTTCTCAACGACACGTGCCACTATATCATCCAGATCAATCCCAGCCTTCTGGCACGAGAAACAGTCCTCCTTCCCGGTTCTTCTGAACGAGTCGATCTTCTCTCGTTGTTTGCTTTCCAGGGACGCAGGTTTCCCCAGGTGTTTTCCAATCGCACAGAATTAACCTCTTTGCTGGACAAATCTATCGAAGAGGCCGAGCAATCACATTTTTGCTCTGAACCTGTTTTGAAAGCATTAGCACTGGAAATTGCCGTTTATTTGCTTCGGGAAAGCAAACCAGGACCTAGGAGAGATTTTATAAAACGGGACGCAACTGCCATGAAGCGGATTCAAGAAATTCTGACTTATTTATCCAGCCATTACACACAACCAGAATTAGTAACACTGGGAGCACTCAGTCATCATTTCGGGCTTTCCACTTCCTACTTATGTCGACTGTTCAAACAGCAAACAAATTTGACACTAACCCACTATATCAGCGAACTTCGCTGTTCTAAGGCCGCTTCGCTGCTACAAGACGGCATTCCTTTACAAGAGGTAGCCCAGGCCACCGGATTCCAGGATTACAACTACTTTTCTCGGATATTCAAAAAAATCATGGGTAATCCCCCTTCTACTTATTGCGGCCAACGGAATGGATAAATACATTCCGTTGGTGGCGTGGCTTTTCTCTCGCATGGTGTACTGACTTATGCCCAGACTTTTTTAAATGGAGGATCATGTTGCGTTGTAGGAAACCCGTTTCATCATGTGATCAAATTTAAAAACAGTTGGCCAGATTGAGTAACAACCAGCTCTACGTAGCCTTTCTAGTCCATCTGATTTGAGGTCCCACAAATCAGATGCCGTGTGGTCTCATCATGGCTGTACCGGTTAGACCACAACCGTTGTAGATATTTCTGAATGGAATAACGAGAATCATGGCTAAAGTTATCATCAGGGGACTTATCCAGTATCTTCATCATGATACATGCTGGAATTTTTAAAACAGAATAAGCGCAACAGAAAAAGATAAGCCAAATACTCCTCTGAAAAAAGAAGTATTCGGCCTATCTTTTTCGCCTTTTAGCAATAGTTTTTTCTAAGACCTACATTATTCTTTAACCGCTCCCAATACCATTCCTTTAACAAAATATTTTTGGAGAAACGGATACACACACAGAATAGGAACGGTTGCGACAATGGTAATTGCCATTTTAATTGAATCTGGAGTAATGGATGTGGTACCCATTGTACGAGCCATTGCAGAACGAGCTTGCTTAGTAATTTGTGCGGCCTCTGCTTGTCTGAGGACTTTCATGAGAACGTACTGTAACGTTTCCAAATTTGGGTCGGTTGTGTAATATAAGGTATCCTGCCATGCATTCCATTGATTAACAGCCACAAAGAGTCCAATCGTCGCTAATATAGGGGTAGCCAGCGGAAGTACTATTTTAATAAAAATCGTAAAATCTCCCGCACCATCTATCATAGCAGATTCTTGAAGTCCATTTGGCAATTGAATAATGTAGGTCCGGAAAAGAATCATGTAATACGTGCTAAAAGCGCCAGGAAGAATGTAAACCCAAAAAGTATTTTGAATGCCAATCTGTTGATACAGGAGGAAAGTAGGCACCAGTCCGCCACTAACAAACATTGAAACAACAAAGAACGCATAGAAAAAGCGATACCCTTTTAAATACCTTTTTGACATTACATAACCGGCTAGAGTTGTAACGAATAGAAAAATGGCCGTGCCTAAGATTGTGCGGAGAACACTAACCAGGAAAGCGTGATATAAGCCTTCATACCCAAAAACGGTGCGATAGCTATCAAAGCTCAGAATCCGAGGAAATATGGTAATTCCACCACGTGTAGAGTCCCGAGCATCATTTAGGGAAACCGCTAAAATATGCAGAAACGGATATAATGTACAGGTGGATATTACAATCATATAAAATAGATTTATTAAATTGAAAACGCGATCTTGTACACTTTTCTGCATATTATTCCTTCCTTTCAAAGAACGTTAGCCCACCCCTTTCCTACCTATATCGGGTTAAGAAAGAAAGCAAACGCACGGCTCACACCCGCAACTAAAACAGGCTGTATTCGCTAACTTTTTTAGAAAAACTATTGGCGGATAAAATCAAAACGAGGCCAACCAACTGGCGTAACAAACCAACAGCAGTGGCATAAGAATACTGACCTTCCTGTAATCCAACACGGAAAATATATGTATCCAATACTTCACTGAAATCTGAAACCATACCATTTCCAAGCAAGTAGGATGCATCAAATCCCGCACTTAATAAGTCCGGTACGGCCAAAACCAACAACACAACGATCGTAGGACGTATTCCAGGAAGAGTGATATGCCAAATTCTCCGTAACCTTCCAGCGCCATCCACCATGGCAGCTTCATAAAGAGCCGGATCGATTCCAGCAATAGCTGCAATATAGATAATCGCCGACCATCCCATTTCTTTCCAAATGTTAATTGCAGTGACTAACCACCAGAACGCTTGAGGAATCGTAAAGAAAACGATTGGCTTTTCAACCACTCCAATGGCAAGCAAAAAGCTATTCACAGGTCCATTTGTTGCCAAAATAGTCTGTGCAATATTCGCTACAACTACAAAAGATACGAAATGCGGAAGATAGGAAAGGGTCTGTACGACTCTTTTGAAACGACTAAATACTAATTCGTTGAGAAGAATCGCAAAAACTATTGCAGAAATTGTTCCAAAAGTTATATTCAAAAAACTGATTGCTATGGTGTTACGCAATATAAGTAAAATGGCTTTTTCCGAAAAAAAACGTTCAAAATTTTTAAGGCCAACAAATTCGCTCCCGGAAAAACCAAGGCCTGGATTGTAATCATAAAAAGAAGTGAATAGCCCCCATATGGGTAAATAAGCGAAAATAAAGGTAAATAGAACAGCGGGAAGCAACATCAGATACAATGTTTTCTGACGCCACAAGACTTTTCGAAAAGAACATGTATCTTTTCTATTATTATATTTTCGCATAATGTTTTCTCCTTTTAGAGCTATTCAGCATTTTCCCATGCTTCCATACGATCATGATAGAGTTCGTTATACTTATCCATGACCTCATCCAGGCCGGCATCTTTAAGTTCCTGGACATAATTGTTCCATTCTGTTTCAAATGCTTCCGGGCTCTCGGCCATAATAATACGTGGCAGCATAGTCTCATGGGATTTTTGAATCGCTAACAACTTCGTATAAGCAGGATCATCCGGAAGAATCTCAAGACCAGAAATCGCACTTACATCTACCCCACGGGCGCTTTCTAACTCCTGGCTGTTTTCTCCTGTGATTCCCAGCTGCGCATTGATACGTGTGGTATTTTCATCCCACCAAATACTCACATCAGTGGGCGGCATATAATAATTCGAATTTTTGTGGAGCACATTAATACTATATGTGAAATCCCCCATACACTCGACGCCACGGTTCCACCACCAATTTTCATCCGCTTCCCACATATCGCCCATCCAAACACTGGGTTCAAAAACTGGCTTTCCGTCAACCAATTCATCTTCGCGAATAATATAATCGTATCCTTCGGTTGATTCGGCAGTATTCTCTCCCGTATGGTGATAATCGATTATTCCTTGTGCATTTAACCAACCTTCTTCTGTGTTGATATACTCAATAAATTCCATATATCGTTCTGGGTCTTTACATTTTGTGGTCAGCGTTACGCCTGTAGTAAACATGTTTACTGTGTAGGGCGCATAAGTTCCAACTTCTATTGATTCGTTTGCCGTGGGATAAACTACAATGGATTGTTCCTGAGATCCAATGGAGGACTCGTAGGCGTTTACTTCAGAATTGATCTCCCACCAAGGTCCAAAAAACGACCAAATTTGTTCCGCAACTGCTTTCTGCTTCAGCATCTCAGCAGACATAATCGGAGATTCCGGATCGATAAGTCCTTCTACATTCAGGTCATTTAAGAATTTAAAAAATTCTTTCATCTCAGGAGATTCGGTGTAATGAATCAATTCGTCCTTTTCCTTATCCAACAAATAAAGAGAATATCCTCCCCATTGGTCAAGATAGGCAAATCCATTCATTGCTGCACCAATCTGAACCATATAGTTCAAATGCCCCTGTGGTCCAAGCGCCAAACTCATAGGAATAATATCCGGGTTCCATTCTTTCACCTTTAGCAGAAGTTCCTTTATTTCCTCCATAGTCTTTGGCACGTTGTCATATCCAAATTCTTCAAGATAATCGTTACGCATATTGAAGCCATAGTTTGCCTCAATATAAGCTTGTCCAAAGGTGTAATTGCCCGGCATGTACCAATAATCACCATTCTCATCAGCCAGACGATTTCTGAATGTTTCCCAGTTTACATTAAACAGCTGTGGGGCGTGCTCCTCTAATAGAGTGTTTAGCTTTAACAGTTTTCCTGCTTCAATGTACTGTTTCATAATACTGGCATCATCGAAACGGATTAAATCTGGCATTTCATCACTGGCCAGCATAATGTTGAGCCGTTCTTCTGCCTCTGTAGGCGGAACCGAATATTTGATGCGGACACCAGTTTTTTCAAACAACTGTTCCATAACCGGCGCATCCTCCGGAGGAATCTTTCTGTTAGGATCGGGTATGAAAATTTCAAACTCAATTGGATCCGAAGCGTTCGTTTCTTTTTCAGTACTTACACCACTAGAATCAACAGAGCTGTTCTCTGCTACCGTGTCACATCCACACAATAACAGTAAAAGAGCAAGTACAGCAGAAACCAATCTTACCTTTTTCTTCATACTAATTTACCTCCCTATAAATTACTATTTGCAGCTTCTCACAAATTATGGAATATATCTCTCATCCTCAAAAGCTATATCCAAATCTTTACTTGAAAATCTGCTTTGACAATATTATAAAGGAGCGTCTTGGCGAAATCTATATAAAAGAATGTCACCCAATATCATTTTATGAGCTTTTTGTTGCATTTTTGTTGTCAGCAAAATAGCCTTGTGATACAATGATGGCGAAAATTTGGAGGGGTTTAATGTGTGCAAAGTATTACTGGTTGATGATGAAGATCTTGAGGTCCAAGGCTTGTCGCTTATGTTACAAGGATTCGGCCTACCTATAGAAATATGTGGGACCGCTCGAAATGGTCAGGAAGGGTTGCTCCAAGCAAGGAAACTGCGTCCTGAAATCATTCTGACTGATTTACGCATGCCAGTTTTGTCTGGCATTGAAATGGTTAGACAAATCCCCTGTGAGGGATATACTCCTCATTCTATTATCATTTCTGGATATGAAGATTTTGAAGCCGCAAGGGAAGGAATAGAGTTAGGGGTAAGTTCATACCTACTCAAGCCTGTTAAGCGAGAAAAGCTCTTTCAGGCAGTCAGCAAACTTTGTCCACAGGAAGTAAGTTATAACCAAGTTTCTCCTAACGAGGTTTCTCATTTATTTCCGCCAAAGGAAGAGCACATGTTACAAAATGCTCTTATGGGACCCATTGAAAAAGCCAGCGATATTCTTAGTCAATTACCGTTTAGTGTATATTTACAGCGAAAAAAAACAGCTGTGATGTCTATATTGTTGTCTCAATTAGATGATGAAATTTTGGACGATCTAAAGTTCGTATTACAACGCTTTTCTAAGGAAATAGAGGCTCTTGTTCCTGTATTGATGAATCGCCGAACCATGGTGTTAGTAGTTACAATACCATGGTTTATGGACGATGGGAGTATTGTTGATCACCTTTCCAAAACAGCGGACAAACTATTAGAAAAGTTCGATCAGCAGGGCATCAATGATGTTTATATTGGAATTAGCGACGTTTGCGAAACACCTGAAAAGCTACCACATTTCTATCGTCAAAGTTTATTGGCACTGGAAAAACGAAGTGATTCACTTTTAAGCCGTGTATTCTTTTTTGAAGACTTTAATAAAAGCGATAAATCGCAAAAAGCTTTACCTCCAAATGCAACGGTTTCATATGTGCAAAAATTTATTGATGAAAACTACTCAAAACCACTGTCTATTGAAATTATCGTAAAAGGATTATATCTTTCCCCATCCTACGTACGTCGTCTTTTTAAAAATCATATGGGTATTTCTGTGATGGAGTATGTTGAATCTGTTCGAATGAACCACGCAGCCTTGTTATTATGCCAATTACAATATAAAGTGCAAGAAATTGGAGCATTGGTAGGTTATGAGAATCCATCCTATTTCAATTTGGTATTCAGAAAGTATTTTGGACTGACGCCTGGGGAATATCGCAGAATAACCACAGAGCCTAAGTGAGCGATTGAGATAAGGTGGGATCTATGTCTATTTTCAGTCAAATCAACAATTTAAAATTAAGAGGAAAATTGATTTTAATATACACGTCTATCTGGATTCTTTTCTTGGCAGCAAGTTTTTTCTACGCGTTTTACAATCACAACTTAGTTGAACGCCAGATTGAAGAGACATTGAATTCTCGTAGCCTCAACTACAAACAAATGCTAAATTCTCAGTTCATGGTTTATGAATCACTGGCGAATTTAGTCTCGAATAGCAGCGAACTGATGGAAGAACTGGAGAAGCCTTATCAGAATGTCTTAGATGCTTTGGATGTGTATCAAGATCTTTGGAATCAATATAACGAAAATCGATTAACCTGGCCATATTTACGGCATATTACTATCTATTCCTCTAATGCGACATTGCATAATTCCTATCCTTATCTTGTACGTTTGGATCAGTACATGGAAGATCAACCAGAGTATGAGTTAATTCTCGATTTGGGATCAACAGGATACTGGTCTGGAATCCGCAATATCAAAGATCGTGAATATTGGGAACCATCAAACGAAGGCCGCCGCGATGGAAATTTTCAAAGTTTCACCTATAATCGCGTGCTGTATTCTACCAAACATCTGGGAGTTCCTGTAGGTGTTCTAACAATCGAAGTAGACAGCAAAGCTCTTACAGAAATTACCGAAACACAAGAAGACTTCCAAGTGATTCTTTACGATATGGAGGACAATATTATTTTGCCTTCTTCCTCGGGTGAATCCTCAACCCTTAATGAGCTCCCTCAAACAAACGGAAAATTTCAAATAGAGGGAGATTGGTACTATGTTGAAGAATCTCTACTTAACAATGGATGGAAAATGATGGTAGTTGCTCCGTTGTCAGTAGCGGACTCTACTACCAACACCATATGGACCCTCGGTTGCCTGCTTTTTTTGTTTACCAGTTTAATCATTGTTCCGCTCATTTTGGGCCTTTCTAAACAAGTTTCGCAACGGTATGATTGCCTAATCCAAAAGATGGAAACTTTTATGAAAGGTAATATGCAGCTGGGTCCGCCAATAAACGGAAAAGATGAGGCAGGAATCTTAGACGGTCATTTCACAAAACTTGCTATAGAGTTAAAAAAACAAATTCACGAGACCTACTCTTTGCAGCTTCAAAGAGAAAAATTTCGGTTAGAAGTTCTCCAAACACAGATCAACCCCCACTTCTTGTATAACTCGCTCTCTACAATTGCTTGGCTTTCTGACAACCATCCCCGAGAAGAAATACGAGAAGCTGTAGAAGATTTGAGTTTCTTTTATCGTGAAACACTATCAAAAGGAAAAGACTTAGTCCCGTTAGAATCTGAGATTCAAGCGGTAAAGGCATACATTAATCTACAAAAAAAGCGCTATCTTAACAGAATCAGCGTTTACTATCAGATAGATAAACTAACATTAAATGTGATGCTCCCAAAAGTCACTATTCAACCCCTGGTAGAAAACAGCATTTGTCATGGCTTAACCCTTGATCGTGAAAACATCTCCATTCTACTTTCCTCAAGGATAGAAGGAGATAACATTTTAATTGAGGTTCAGGATGATGGCGCTGGAATGTCTCCAGAAATATTGGAACAACTTCTGCAGGGTACGGTTGTCAGTAAAGAAGGAAATAGTCTAGGTTTTCGAAATGTAAATGATAGAATCCATTTATATTTTGGTAATCAATATGGATTGCGAGTGAATTCTCAAATAGGAGTTGGAACTACTGTATCAATTTTGTTACCATGCGAATCTGCCGAATTATCATCCTCTGACGCAGAGCTGCTGGAAATAAATATGGAGGAAACGCCAAATGAGAAAAACTAGCGCTTTAAAGCAAAATTGGTGGGAAACATGCCCCTGTATTTCCCGAGTGTTTTGCCGAAGAGACGGAATCTCTTTACAACAAACAATTTCCAAGCTGGATGATTATCAACGACAAGGAGTAGGTGCAATTGAGATCTTTGCACCATATTGGGGTGGAAATCAATATGGTGCGTTAGACCCTTATGCTTATTATGTTGTAGATCCAGCAATTGGCACGATGGCGGATTTTCAAATGTTAATTGATGAATGCCACAATCGTGAAATGGCCTTAATCGTCTTTGTGAATGTGGGCTACGCCGCAATGAATAACCCTGACTTTTTAAAAGCGCAAGACGATATCTATCGTGGGATTAAAAGTCGTGAAACCGATTTTTTCCTTTGGGCTGACAGCGAAGATGCGGCACCACCGAAAACATTTTCTTGTTCTTTTGGAAAAGACGTGGAAGGAACTTGGATGTTCAGTGAACGAGCAAGAAAGTACTATTGGGTTAAATGGTGTGGATTCGAAAACGATGTAGCTCTTCCACAATACAATTTTGGGTCAATCCAATGGCAGAATGAATGCAAAAAAATAATCCGTTTTTGGATCGATACTGGCATTGACGGTATGATCATCGATGCTCCCTTTTGTTATCTAAACTGTGATTTTGATCTGAACAACCAGTGTATCACAGACATTATTCATGAGTACCCAAACAAATATATCCAACCAGAAGGTGGAGGCGCAGCCGGAGAAGACTTAAGTTCCTGGATAAAAAAAGCACACTACAATTCATTACAAGATTATTCCATTTGTCGTTTTTCCCATCCCCTGACTTTAATTGAAGAAGCGATTTTAGCTGGAGATCCAACACGTTTGGAATCTGCATTCAACAGCTGGAGGGACCTTGTCGTTGAATTGGGTGGAACTACTTATCTCGGGCCATTTTGGAATACCTCTCTATCTGAACGCCAATTTCTCTTGGAGCTCATTACAATCGTTACAACTGGTGCCATTCTACATGATGACTGTAAATTAATGGAAGCTCCACTTTCGGCGGAAACGCGAGAACAACTAGCATGTGTATTAAAACTCTGCGCGACAACAGAAGCACTACGTTTGAATGGAAGGCGCGAAAGAATTCAAGACACAGATGGTTGCTATATTTTTGCTCGGTACAATAATCAAGAGGATCAGCATGCCGTGGTTGTATTAAATTACACAAATGAGGAGAAGTCTTTTACTGTTCCGCTAAATCAAGAACAATCGTATCAAAACGTCTTGACGGGAACCCTTATTCCATTTGGAAATTCAATACAGGGAAAACTTCCCCCTTACGGCTATGCAATCTATCTCAACAAATAAACTATAAATATTTTGGGAGGAATTATTATGTCATTACGCGCGGCAATTCTTGGAGCCGGTGGAATGGGAAAAAAGCATGCTCAAAGCTTAGCAAAAATGGAAGGCGTGGCTGTTTGTGCGGTTTGCGACATTCAAAAGGATTCTTTATCCGTATTTGAACAGCTTTACGGAGCAAACACTTACATAGATTTTCGAGAAATGCTTGACAAAGAAAATCCAGACATGCTGTTTGTGTGTCTCCCCCCCTTTGCCCATCATGGAGAGGTGGAGATGGCCGCTGAAAGAGGAATTCACATTTTCTTGGAAAAACCTCTTGCACTGTCTATGAGTCAAGCAGAGAACATGGTAAAAGCAGTTGAAAAAAATGGAGTGATTTCTCAGGTGGGGTATCATTACCGATTTGGAGCTGCAGTCCGCCATATGCGTTCACTTATTGAACAAGGGAAAGCAGGTAAACCAGTTCTATTTAACGGCCAATATGAATGTAATTCCTTGCACAGACCTTGGTGGCGAAAAAAAGATCTCTCCGGATCACAAATGCTGGAACAAGCCATTCATCTATATGATATGGCCGTTTACTTCCTGGGGACACCTGACACCGCCGTCGGACATATGGCTAATCTTTGTCATACGGAAGTGCCGGAATATACTGTGGAAGATGTAAGTGCTTCCCTGATTCGTTTCCGTAACGGTGCCATAGGAACGATTTCTGCAACAAATTGTGCAGTACCAGGAATCTGGAAGAACCCCTTTACCTTGGTATTTGAGAAAGTTACTGCTCACTTTTCCGATCCGAATCACGCTGAATTTTGGGCGACGTCCGAAGAAAACCCTGAAAAGTCCGTCATAACCAGCAATACAGATATGTACGAAGATGAAGTACAGGCTTTTATAAAAGCAGTAGTGGAAGGAACCGCAAGTCCCTGCCCCATTGAAGAAGGTTTAAAGAGCTTGTCTTTGATTGCCCAGATAATGAAAAACAATGAAAAAGGAGTGTTATAAATGGGAAACATGGTTGTAATTCGTGGGCCTAAAGAGATTGGATATTCAGAAACTGTGGATTTGCCTTTAAAATCTGGGGAAGTCCGTCTACAGATGCTATATTCTGGAATCAGTGCCGGAACTCAATTGACCCTTTATCGTGGAAACAATCCGTATATCACCAAATCGTTTAATCCTGAATTACGTGTATTTGAAGAATCCAATCATAACTCTTCTCCATATCCCATTCCTGGTGCTTGGGCCTATGAAGAAGTTGGGCGTATTTGTGAAGTTGGACCTGATGTAAAGAGTGTCTCTGAAGGAATGATCGTATATGGAACATGGGGTCATCGGACAAGCCAAATTGTCACGGAAGAATACTGTCTGACACATCTTCTTCCTTCAAATGTCGATCCTATTATTGGCATCTTTTCACAAATGGGTGCCATTGCCCTAAATGCGATTTTGGATGCGGATATCCATGTAGGAGAAACTATTGCGGTGTTCGGACAGGGCGTACCCGGTCAGATAGTTTCTCAACTTGCCCGGCTAAATGGTGCAGATGTCATTGCTGTAGACCGCAACGATTACCGATTGCGCATGGCAAAGGAATTGGGCGCATCTGTTACACTAAATTCGGACAATTGTGATGCCGGCCTGGAAATAAAGCGTCTCACTGGACGAGGTGCTGATAAGTCTATTGAAATTTCCGGTTCTCCAAGTGCATTGCACGCGGCAATTCGAAGCTGCAGCTATAATGGAAAAGTTGTCTGTTCCGGATTTATGACACAGGAATCCCTCGGGCTGGTTTTAGGTGAAGAGTTCCATCATAATAGAATTCAGCTGATTTGTTCCCAGATCGAAAATACTGGCCCTCACGTGCGTGATACATGGAACCGCATCCGCATGGAACAAACCATTTTCCATCTCTGCCAAAATGGAAAATTGGATTTACTCTCTTTAATTACTCATCGATTTCCGTATACAGAAGCGGAACAAGCATATGCTATGTTAGATAAGTCTACAGACTGCATGCAGACGGTTTTAGAATTCAACTGAGCATTCTAACAATATGGTGTTCCCTTCAAAGACTCTTAATCTGATTTCACTTAAAGGTAGGGAGAAGACAAAACATCCCACGCTCTACTGGCAAACTCTTTAAAAAGTTATATAGCAACATCTGTCCTGTATTTGAAGTTTTTTGTTCCTACCACAGAAAAACGGCGGAAGTATTACCTTTCCGCCGTTTTCACCTGAACAAAACAATCCCCGCCAACCTGGATTTCAGGCTGGCGGGGATTGTTATTTCTATCTACTGACTTGCATACCGCCTTAGTCAGTTACGATATTTTTATCAAAGTTTGCCAAGATGCTGGCAGACTGAGCGCGATTTGCAGTTCCAGAAGGATCGATTGTTCCATTGTTATGGCCGTTAATCAAGCCGTTTCCATTGGCCCACTCCATCGCAACTTCTGCCCAATCACTGATCTTTTCTCCGTCGGGGTACTTACTCAGATCTGCATTTGCTGTCAGATCGTATTCCTTATATTCTGCATAATTGTACAGCATCTGGGCAAATTCCTCACGAGTCACTTTCCGCTGAGGACGGAAGGTATCGTCCTCATAACCAGCTACGATACCGTTCTGAGAAGCCCACACAACTGCATTGGACCACCAATCTCCAGACTCTACATCTGCAAACCCACTTTCACCAGTCATCGCGGGCTTACCTTCCAGGTTGTAAAGCATCTGCACAGCCTGTGCACGATCCAGTGTGGTCAGGGGCTCAAAAGTGGTCTCAGACATGCCTGCCATGATGTTGTTTTCATACACGTACAGCACGTGCTCGTAATACCAGTCATCCTCTTCCACGTCAGTGAAAGGCAGATCAGGCACTTCGGGCTCTTCAGGTTTCTGGGGTTCTTCGGGATCAGTGGTGATATCCCCGCCAGAACTATCTTTGCTCCACTGGGCCGTGAAAGTAGTGTCCGCGGTGATATTCACCTTATCGCCAGCTTTGTACAACTTACCATTGCCAAGCCAACCTGTGAAGGTGTAACCAGACTTGGTCAGGGCGTCAGGCAGAGTCGTCTCATCCTTAGCAAGCATAGTGCTGATGGTACTACCGTCAGACGTGAAGGTAACCTTATAGGTAGCTTCAGAATCCAGATTGTTGGTGTATTCAACACCTGCCTGAATGGAAACCTGTGTGGGAGAGGTGTTATTCTTCTCAGGCTCACCAATCACAACAGGGTTTGAACCATGATTATTAGCAAAAGAACAACCAGTCACTTCCACACCAGTAAGGGTAGCCTGATTACTTGCATAAGAGGTGTCGCCACCTGTACCGCGTGCTTTGATGTGCAAAGCGGTGCCACTGTTAGCGCCATTACCAGAGAAAGTGCACCCGTCAAAGGCGATGTTCTGATATGTTCCATACTTCAGATTTACGTCTACGCCGCACATCCAAGTCTGGAAATTGCTTTCAACCTTTTCTGGGTCCGTGCCGTTGTTAACAAACTCACACTTTGTGAAATTAGAATCCGTAAGCTTCTCGAAGTAGGCACCCTTAATGTAACAATTCTGAATGGTCAGATTATCGGCATCAACGGTCACGGGCTCTTTATTGCTAGCGCTGGCGCCAAAATACAGACCGTAGGAGAACCCATCAATGGTGACATCGGTGAGGGTCAAGCTTTTCACACCATATCCGCCATTATAGGTACCAATACCCATGAAGGAACCGCTACCACCCTCACCTGCGGTTTTGCCTTCTTCCAGTACACCCTTTAAAGTCAGGTTCTTTACAGTAAAGAAATCAAGATCTTGCTTGATGTAGAACCCAACGCACTTATCAGCAGTAAGGGTCTTTTTGTTTCCATCGATCACCAAATTCTTGGTAATATCCAGGGTAGAGGTAATGGTGACGTTGTTCAGCAGTTTGATGGTGTCACCAGCACCTGCTGCGTCAATGGCAGCCTGCAAGGTGGAATAACTTACTCCGTTGACTTCTGCTGCAAAATTAGTTGTGGGGAACGCAACACCTTCTGCCACAGAAATTTTCATAGAACTCGCGCCAACAACGCCTTCTAAACCTTTCACGGCCCCATTAAATGTAATGGAGTCTGTGCCTTCCGCTTCGCTGGAACGTTCAGAATAAATTGCCTTTGAAACGGATGATTCCGCAATGCTGTTACCCTGACCCAATACCAAGTCCACAGGATGCTCATAAGCAGAACCAGTTCCGTACATCAATCCAATTGCGCCCCATTTGCCTGACAGAGTAGAATCAGACAGGGTCACGCCAGGCACTCCATTCCCAGCGGGAGAATTCGCAATAGAAATAGCGCATTTCCCGGCACTGGTTGCGGTGATGTTCTCAATCTTAGCGTTTTGCACGCCGTGCAAGTTGAGTCCATTGCCAGCTTCAGACTGAATAGATGAATAAGAAAGACTAAAATTCTTTACCAGACCCAAACCAGCAGTATCAGCGATCTTCGTTACTTTCAGCGCGTTCTGTGTTTTTGAGGTAATGGTTACTCCGGAAATTGTAACGTTGTCACCGGAAACCAAAAAGCCAGCTTGGCCAGAACAAGAAAATGTTCCGCCATTGACCGTAGTGACATTTTGTCCTGCGCCAGTAACAGTCACGTTATTCCGGGTAATTTTGAACTGCTCATTTGCCGTAGCCGTATAAGTACCAGCGGGGATGCTGATAGTGACAGAGCCACTTCCCGTATCCTGATTAACTGCCTGCAGTGCCTTAGCAAGATCGTCAAAAGTGCTAGGCTCTGAGGTAGAACTACTCAAGCCCGTGACTGTAATACTTGCGCCATCCGCACTTGCAATCACAGGGACCATTGCCAGTACTAAGCAAAGCGCTAGCAATACGGACAAAAGTTTTCGCATGATTTTTCCTCCTTTTTGTTTTCAGAAACTTTTCTGTTGGGGGATCCCCCAACAGAAAAAGGGACATGTCCCTTTTTCTGAAATTTCCGGAGTTAATTTTAGCATTAAATTATAATTTTGTCCAGCTTCACTTTCGGATTTTTTCTCCGCAATGAGAAACTTCCTTTCCCCTCATTCTCCCTCATGTCCCGTAGAAAACTTTTTTCGGTATTGCGAAGGAGACGTACCCATTTTACGATGAAATAGGCTGCTGAAATACAAGGGATCTTCGTAACCTACTGCCGATGCCACTTGGATAATGCTTAAATCCGTGCGCCGCAACAGATCCGCGGCGTTTTGTATGCGCAGTCCAATCAGGAACCCTTGGGGAGAAATTCCCATGCAGGTGCGAAATAAC
>ULMJ01016791.1_pt1 | contig 15239 bp, 6 predicted proteins | sample 1951641 | NCBI WGS metagenome assembly ULMJ01 (sample SAMEA4835550, study PRJEB28245) | human gut metagenome | biome: gut microbiome; material: fecal sample | place: Denmark | collected 2008 | reverse complement strand
TATCAATAACGGCAGCAAGGAAGATATTGATAAGGCAAGGGCGGAGCTTCGTGAAGCTATCAAGAATATGGAGAGCATTGCGGAGAACCCGTTTGTACCGCAGGAAATGAGGGACAATGCCGCCGATGAGCTTGTAAACATGAAGAAACAGCTTGAAATACTGGATATGGCTGATGAAGTCGAGGTCGATAGCTGGCTGACAGCTATGCTCGAAAACGGCGATGCAGTTCTGACCGATGACGGCGGTTTCAAGGTGAATCCCGATTACTACAAGGAGCTTCCCCGCAATGACCGCCATGTGGAGACAATGACGGATATTCAGGCGGTCGAAGTCATGACAGCTCTTACGGCGGCAGGCATTGACTATTCCGCTGCCACTAAGGGCGAGGATAAGGTCGGCATTACCGTTTCAAAGAAAGATGTTCCTGCCCTCAACGATATTATGTATGCCGCTATCGGCAAGATCGCAAGAACAGAAGCGGCGCAGGAGAACGGCGGTAAAGGCGAAAAGGGCAAGTATCAGACGATCAATCCCGAATACTATGCTTCGCTCGGCAAGGAAGATAAGCATACCCGTGTAGAGCCTATCGGCACGGCACGAAAGATTGTGGCAGAGCTGCAAAAGGCAAATATTCCGTATTCTGCGGTTGTCCGCAAAAATGACACGGTAGCGGTCACAGTTTCAAAGGCAAACGCTCCGGCATATAAGCAGATCGAAAGTGCTGTCAAGGGTGAAAGAGCCGTGGAGTTTGTAAATTCCGACTTTTTCAAGGCTCTCCCGAAACAGGAGCGTTTCACCCAGCGAATGGACGAGGGGCAGGCTCGTAAGAAGTCCGCAGAGCTGACCGCTAAGGGCGTAGAACATTCTGCGGTATTCGGCGGTGCAAAGTCTGCGGTCACGGTCGCAAAGAAGGATTCGCAGAGAGCTTTCTTTTCCCGTGGACGAATGCAGAAGGACGTTCAGCGTATCAGCGGGCGCGGACAGCAGAAGAATCCGCAGCAGAAACAGCAGACACCCAAAAAGAGAAATAATCAGGGACTTGAATAAATGAGAATAACAGACGAACAGAAAGAAAGGGCGGCATACGTCAATCTTCCGCAGTTCCTCATGTCTCACGGCTTTGATCTGAAAAAGGTCGGCAAGGAGTATGTATGGAAGGAACACGACAGTCTGCACATCAAGGATAACGGTCCGGGCGAACGTGGTGTGTGGCATCGGTTCAGCACAGGTGAAGGCGGTGACAATATCGGATTTCTCCGTGAGTTTATGGGAATGTCCTTTGTAGAAGCCGTTGAAGCCCTCAACGGTGAACACTATGACCTGACATATACTCCGTCCCGCACCTACGAACAGAAGCCGAAAACAGTAACGGCAAGGGAGCTTTCCCTTGCCGAAGCTGATAATTGCAGGCGTGTATTTGCGTATCTCTGCAAGACCAGAGGGCTTGACTATGACCTTGTGGCTTCACTTGTGAGACAGGGCGTAGTATCTCAGGAAGAAAAGACAGGCAATGTGCTTTTCAAATATTATGACGATAACGGCAAGGTCATCGGTGCTGAAAAGGTCGGTACTTCGACAGAACACCGATTCAAGGGTATTGCCGAACATTCAGCCGATGGGCACGGCTTTGAGGTTGTCCGCGGCACGGGCGAAAAGGCTTTTTTCTTTGAGAGTGCAATAGATATGCTCTCCTATCTGCAAATGCACGATAAGGAAATGACGGATTGCAGGCTTGTTTCCATGATGGGCGTGAAGCCGAATATCGTTCTTGACACGATGCTCCGTCATAATATCCCGCCTGAGAATGTTTTCCTTTGCTCCGACAATGATACCGCAGGCAATGAATTTGCCCAGCGTTTGCAGGAGCAGTATCCAGACATGAAGCGTGTTATCACTCCCGATACATATAAAGACTGGAATGATATGCTTCGTTGTATCCCAAAACAAGTAGAACATGAGACTGAAAAAAAGGAGGTTCAGCAAACGAATATGCAGTATTACGGCAACGAAATGTGGAACAAGGCAACAGATAACAGAGACAAAAACCTTGTGACGATCCAGGCTGCGGATTTTGCAAGATTGCAGAAACAGCTTGATAATTCGGGCATCAATTACTATGCCTATGCCCGTGATAATTCCGTCATTATGGCGATCAATGATAAAGATATAGAGTGGTTCAAGCGTATCGCAGGCACTCCCGACCTTGTTCCCACCAAATCCAACAGACCTTATTCTCCGCCCGAAAAAAACATCTTCGGTTCAGCGGAGTATCGTTATATTCCGCAGAAAGAGTACCTTTCCGCTGACCGTGACCTTGTGCTGAAAATGGCTGAGATCATGAAAGCCCGTGGTATGCAGTTTTCGGGCAGAGTCTATCCGTCCGGCAAGGGTACGCTGACGGTTTCTCACGCTGACCTCTTTGCTGTCCGCAACATCAGGGACGAAGTCGTGAATATGCGTAAGCAGTTCGCAAGTCCCGATAAGGCGCAGGAAGTCGGCAATCGTGACTATCGTGCAAACCGTGATACCCATTACTATATGAGCAAGCTCACACCTGATCAGTTCGGAGAGGTCAAGCCTTTCCTTGAAACAAGTGTGAGCTATCATGCTGTTGTCCGTGACGGTAAGGTTGCTTTTGCGGTCGATAAGGAGAACGCTCCTGCATTTCACAGAGCTTTGGAGAACGCTGTCCGTGAGACAAATATGCTCCGCAAAATGACTGACCTCGGTCTTTCTATGGAGCAGAATATCGCACTTTCGCCCGTAGTTCATCGTCTTGCTGTTGAGGATATGCAGCTTGATCTTGCTGATTTCTTTGACCGCAGATACGATGAAGCACAGTTCGGTGAAATGCTGTCTCTTGTTCAGGCATACTTGGCACAAGCTCCTGCAGAGAGATACGGCGAAAACAGCAAGCTCACCGATATGCTTGAAGCAAAGTCCAGTTTTGATCGCAGTATCGAGCTTTCCGACTTTTTCTCTCAGCACGATTTCTCCGATGAACAGAGGGCCGCTATTACTGCTATGTTCGTGGGTGATGTGACAAGAGGACAGATTGACAGCATTGACGAGAGTTTCACCGCTGAGGATATTCAGGCTTATGACGAGATTCTGCACAATGCTTTGCAGGAATCCGATGTTGCTGACTTTCTGACTGCCCATAAGCAGGCAGTTATCAACCGTGAGAACGCAAACAGAGTTCCTACTGAGGAAGAAGTGCTGTTTCCGCAGGCTGACCTTGCAAAGTTCCTTGCAGTGCGTACTCTTTCCTCCGATGAGTGGGAGGATATGGCGTATCCGATGTTTGAGCGTGGGTATCTTGAAAAGCATAAGCCCAGCGACAAGGCGGCTTTCGGCTATCATCTGAGTGAGCCTGCGTTCTATGACCTTGCCCAGCGTTTCCATTATGGTGAGGATATTCGCCGTGAGCTTGCCCTCGGACTGTTAGAGGGCGGTACTGCTTCTGACATTGAGTTTGTCTTTGAGGACGGCAAGATTTCGGACAGAGTGTACTACTATGCTGAGAACCTCCGTCATTCCCTGCATTTAGAGAGGACTGAGGACGGATATAATTGCAGTTTCGGCGGTATGGAGCGTTTTGTTTCCTTTGAGGAGATCGGCCAGGCTTTCATAGACCGTATCCATGAGGAATTTGACGATCTCGCTTTATGGTGGGTGCGTGACGATATGCTCGATGCGATTCCCGATATGTCCGATGAAAAGATCGCTGACCTTCTGACTGCATTTGACGGTGCGGCTCTGCACGGTTGGGAGAACGGCGATAATATCCCGAAGCTCAACCGTATCAAGAAGGCTCTCCATGATATTCTCGGTGATGAAGCACTGACCGAAAAGGCTTTTGCTATCATCGCAAAGGAAAAGTATCATGTGAGCTTTGATGCAGAAACACCCGAAAAACAGCCGGATAGCCTCTCTTTCCATTTCGGTAAGGATAAGGGCGATGAATGGGTTAGCGAAAGCGACATCGTTCACGATTTTGCCCTTGCACACCCTGATTGCAGTTTTGCCCTCGGCAATGCTGTCCTTGAATACCTTGATGAGAAGCAGCATTCAGAGCGTACTATCCCTGATCTGAAAGCAGGCTGGTACAAAAAGACTGATTTCAGCATTACTGCTGTCATCGGCGGTGAGGAGTTCAACTATGACGGCCGCTTTGATATTGGCGACGGCAAGGGTACGGGCGGCGGTTCGCTGATCGACCATATCCGCACATACAATGAGGGTATCCTCGGTTATACGCAGCACCCGTTCAATCAGCCGGAGTATAAGGAGAGGGCGCAGAGAATGCTTGACATTTTCGTTCCTTTCCTTGAAGCACACTCTGAGCTGACTGCTGAGGAACAGCGTATTTTCGACGATTTCAAGGCGCAGCACCCGATCCGCACCTACGATAATGTGGAAAAGGCACAAGGGACTTTCAAAATCTATCAGCTTCCCGGTGGTGAGAAGTATCACGGCATTCGCTTTGAGGGTATGGAACAACTCAAAAAGGACGGTGTACAGCTCAACAAGGACGATTATGAGCTTATGTATGAGGGTGAGGTCGGAGAGTTCAGGGGCAATGCTACGCTTGAAGCACTTTTCACTCAGTTTAATAATGACCGTCCCGATGATTTCTTCGGACACTCTCTTTCTGTTTCTGATGTTATCGTCATTTCCGCTGACGGCAAGGATACAGCATATTTCTGTGACAGTTTCGGTTTTACGGAAATGCCTGAGTTTTTCAAGGAGAAGGAGCTTGTGCAGGAAAAGTCCGAAACAGCCAAAGTATCCGATCTCGCTGTTGGTGATATTATCATGTATGACGGCGCTCGCCGTGAGGTCGAGAAGATCAGCGATAAGAGTATTTCGCTGAAAGACCTTGACGCTCCCGATTATGGCGGTATTCTGCTCGGCACTTCTGATGTACTTGCCTACGACGGCTGGCAGCAAGATATGGAGGAAAAGGGCTTTGAGATCATCAGCAAAGGCGGACAGCAGGCTGAAAAGGCTGAACCCGAAGATAAAGGTCCGGTATCGCTCCGCAAGGCAGGCGATTTTTACGAGATGCACGGCAAAAATGCTGAGATCGGTGTGGAAGTCCTCGGACTGCAAATGCACTCAAAAAACGGGCAGCCTATGGTCGGATTTCCGGCTGAGGATAAAGACGAATACTCCAAAAAGCTCAGTGATGCAGGATATTCCGTCCTGATCGAACAGGCTTTTGAGCTGAATCCTCCGAAGCGTGAGCCTGAAAAGCTCCAGACTTTACAGCAGGTCGTTGATAAGTTCTTCGGCACTGACTGCGAATCTGCGGAGACAGAGCGCGGCACATGGAAACTTGCTATCGCTGACGGCGATAAAGTCGGTGAGCTGTTTTATGACGGTGATCCCGTCTGCGGTATCTATAACCGTAGCGATAAAATGGAGATCGAGCCGTACCGTGAGCTGACTACATTTCCGGCGCTCCTGCGTACTGCGATGCTTGAACATAATCCCGACAAACCTGTGGAGATCATGGACTTTCAGCGTACTTTTGAGACTCCGCTTGATAAGGCAAAGTTCTTAATTAACGACTTCTGCGAAGCAGAGTACCGTGAGAGTGCTGATTTTGATGATCTGCACAATGTCGGTCTGGTGTTTACCACTCTGACCGACGATGAGCTGCCTATTCAGGTGACGGCTGACCTTGTGGACTTCAAGATCACCTACGAGTTTGACGGCGAAGTTTACAATACGGAGCAGTATGACAGCATTGAGGATATGATCGAGAACGGTCTGACTGGACTTGATTTCTCTGACCTCATTTCCGTTCCCGATGAAGTGATCGAGCGTCATACCGGAAAGAACGAACAGACGGTTGACCTTATGAGCGATGCCGCCGATGTTGCAGAAGTTTCTTTTCCTGCTGATGATGTTTCTGCGGTCACTCTGAAATACAAGGGCGATGCCGAAAGCCTTAACGAGATCAAGGATAAGGCACTTTCCCTCGGTGCGACTGTTATCATTGACAATGCCGAGGGCATTATCTCTATCGACACCTATGAAAATCATAAGGCAGAGATCGACGGCGCAGCCTATGAGCTTGGTCTTATGGCGGTCGATGATGCTCCTGCGGTGGAGACACCTATTGCGGAGACTGAGGATATTGATCGTCCTCTCTTTACAGATGCAGCAGTCATTGATGAAATTCAGAAGAACGAAAACTCCGATGTTCCGTTTTGGGAAATGCCCGAAGCTCAGGGCGAACAGCTCTCCTTGTTCGGTGATCCTGAACCGCTTACATTTTCTAAGCCTGCAAAGGAAAAGCCGAAGACCGAATTTGCGAAAGGTCCGGTGGTGGACGGCGTTCAGGTCTATGAAGCCTTAGCCGCTGAAATCGACCGCGGTACGGGCTTTGTTCACGGCAAGCTCCGTGTGCAGGACTTCTATGAGGAACAGCACCCGACTATCCAGCAGCTTGCCGATTTCTTGAAAAAGGAGTATGGAACAGGCGGTCACAGCGGTGAAGGCAATATCTCCCTTGTGGACTACAATTCTCAGGGTATTACTTTCAGCTTTGAGAACGGCGAAAAGTTCCGTCATTCATGGTACAATGTCGCAACAATGACAGAATCACGGCTCAGGGATGATACTTATCTCTCGGCTGAACAAAAAGAAGAAAGGGCTGCACTCAAAGCAGAACAGGCTGAACCCCATAAGGTCGAAGTCGGTGACCGATTTCGTCACAAGATTAGTGGCGAGGTTTCTGAGGTTATTTCGCTGACAGGTGCGTTACCGTTCTATACGGACGATTGCACTATCACAAGAGAAAGCGGCGGTTTTGCTGTGACGGAGAATATCTCCTATGATAAGCTCCTGAACAGCGGTATGTATGAGTATATCGGCAGGGCTGAACCTAAAAAGGAGCAGTCTGCACCCGTGAAGCCTGAGCCTGAAAAGACTGAGGTAACACCCGATAAGACTGAAATTCCTACGGTCAAGAACCTGTCTCAGTTCAAAAAGGCTATCCAGCCGGGTATGATGTTTGAGATCACTGACCACCTCCGTCCTGAGTGTATCGGAGAGCGCAGAGTGGTCACAGGCGTTACTACGGTTGATTTTACTTCCCGAAAGCTCGATGAAAACGGAGAACCTACGGGCAAAGACCTCCACATGGAGTTTGACCGTGCGAAGAACTGGACGTTTAACGGCGGTGAGCTGACTTCTCGGCTTGACAACGGCGATATGCTCATGAGCTTTCATTTCGTTGACAGCTTGGAGCGTGAGCAGACAGTTCAGGCTGAGAAAGAGCCGGAAATTGTACCCAAAACGACTGCACCCGTGCTGTCTGTTGGTGATCATCTTGAATACAAGGGCAAGGAGTATAAGGTCGAAAGTCTTGATATGGGCGGATTCATTACGCTTGCAGACACGGCACTTGAAGATGCTCCGAGACTTACGTCCCGTGTGACCTTCCTCGCTGATGAGTTTATACGCAGCGGTGAATACAAGATTATTCCGCCTGCGGTCGATGCTCCTGTGCAGGAAGTAACTGCACCCGATAAGGGCGAAAACTTCACGATCACCGATGATAACCTCGGTGACGGCGGTGCTAAGACAAAGTTCCGTGCCAATGTTGATGCTATCAAAACGCTGAAAACACTTGAACGTGAGAAGCGTCCTGCGACTGCTGAGGAAAAGGAAACCCTGTCGAAATATGTCGGCTGGGGTGCTTTGGCTAAGGCTTTTGATAAGGACGATCCGAAGTGGGCCGCAGAATATAAGGAGCTTTCTGAGCTGCTTACTCCGCAGGAGTACGCTCAGGCTCGTTCAACGGTCAATGATGCGTTTTATACCAGCCCGACCGTTATTGACGGAATCTACGAAGCTCTTGGTAAATTCGGCTTTGACGGCGGTAATGTCTTAGAGCCTGCAATGGGTATCGGAAACTTTTTCGGTCGTATGCCCGAAGATATGCAGACACACTCTCAGCTCTACGGCGTGGAGATCGACTCGCTGTCCGGCAGAATTGCTCAGGCTCTCTATCCTGATGCGGATATTGCAATTCAGGGTTTTGAGCAGAACCGTTTTCAGAATGGCAGCTTTGATGTGGCTGTCGGCAATGTGCCGTTCGGTGAGCTTGGTTTCCGTGATACCGTTCACGATACCACGAAACTGCACGATTTCTTCTTTGCGGAAGCTCTCGACAAGCTGAAAAACGGTGGTATCATGGCATTCGTGACCTCGGCAGGCACACTTGACAAGCGTGATGAAAGCACTCGCCAGATGTTGGCTGACAAGGCTGACTTCATCGGCGCGATCAGACTTCCGGGCGGTAAGAACGGAGCTTTCAAGGACAATGCAGGCACGGAAGTCACCACGGATATTATCTTCCTGAAAAAGCATCAGGGCAAGTCGCTTGCCGAAATGTCCGATATTCCTGATTGGGTACATATCGGGCAGACTGAAGACGGACTGCCGATCAACAAATACTTTGAACAGCACCCTGATATGGTGCTTGGCACGGTGGTCGAGGGCAACAAGCTCTACGGCAGCGGAACTATGGTTGTCGCAGAGGACGGCTTCGACCTGAAAACAGCACTCCATGAAGCTGTTGGCAAGCTCTCTGCGGAGATCAGTCATGAGCGCGGCAGAGATGTTTACGCTAAGACTGCCGACGGTGTTCAGGTGCAGATTCCCTCTAAACTGCGTAATTACAGCTTTTTCCTTTCTGACGATCAGGTGTTCTTCAAAAAGAATAACGCTGCCTGTGAGTTCCGTTTCGATAAGGGTACTGCACAGCACAAGCGTTTTACTGCTTTTATTGAATTGCGTGATCTGACGAGAGAGCTTATTGAAGCGATGGAGCTTGACAAGCCTGACAGCGTTATCAAGGATTTGCAGGCAAAGCTGAATACAGCTTATGACGATTTTTACAAGAAGTTCGGGCTTATCCACTCGCAGACCAACAAGCGTTACTTTGCGGAAGATGTTTCGTATAACCTTGTGGCAGGACTGGAAAAGAGCTATGATAAGACTAAGCTCCTTGAAAAGTCCGATATTTTCACAAAGCGGACTATCGTACCGCCGAAGGCTGTGGAACACGTTGATACCGCACTTGAAGCTCTCACGCTTTCAATTGCGGAGAAAGCAAGAGTGGACTTTGAGTACATGGGAAAGCTCACGGGTATGACCGAGGACGAGCTGAAGCACGACCTTACGGGCGAGATTTTCAAGATTCCCCATACGGAGAACGAGTATCAGACTGCAAGTGAATACTTGTCAGGCGATATTCGCAAAAAGCTCCGTGAAGCTGAGGAGATCGCTGAGTACGATCCCGATTTCAATATAAACGTGTCTGCGTTGAAACAGGCTATGCCTGAACCGCTGAAAGCCGGAGATATTGACATTAAGCTCGGTGCCGCTTGGCTTGATCCGAAGTATTACGAGCAGTTCATGTATGAGCTGTTGCAGACTCCGGCGTATCAGCGGAGTGACAGTCCGTCTGCAAGGTGGAACAAGTCTGCTATCGTAGGGGTAGAATACTCCGTCCACGCTAACTCTTTCCATGTAAGCAACAAATCTTCCGACAGGTCGGTGCTTGCGACTCAGAAGTACGGCTCTCATAAGATGAACGCCTACGATATTTTTGAGCATTTGCTGAATCTGCAAGAGCCGAAGGTCTACAAGACTATTGAGGTTCCGGACGGATTGGGCGATACAAAGGAAAAGCGTGTGGTAGATATTGATGCTACCCGTGTGGTACAGCGTAAAGCTGACGATATTCGCAAGGCTTTCAAGGAGTGGATCTTCAAAGATCCCGTCCGCCGTGAAGCTATTGTGGAGCGTTACAATGAGCTGTTCAACAGTATCCGTCCCCGTGAGTTTGACGGTTCGGCACTTTCTTTCCCGATGATGACAGCGGACATTCACCTGCACGATCATCAGAAAAACGCTATCGCACACGCTATGTTTGGCGGTAACACATTATTCGCTCACTGCGTCGGCGCGGGCAAAACCTATGAAATGATTGCAACAGCAATGGAAAGCAAGCGGTTAGGTCTTTGTACCAAGAGCCTATTTGCTGTGCCGAATCACCTGACAGAGCAGATCGGTGACGATTTTCAGAAGCTCTACCCAGGTGCTAACATTCTTGTTGCAACCAAAAAGGACTTCAAGAAGGAAAATCGCCAGCAGCTCTTTGCAAAAATCGCTACTGGCAACTATGATGCAGTTATCATCGGTCATTCTCAGCTCGGCAAAATTCCTGTTTCTAAGGAGAGACAGGTAACGACCATTCAGAGCCAAATCGACGATATTCTGCGTGGTATCGAGGAGCTTAAAAAGAGCGAAGGCTCTAAGTTCCAGATTAAGGCTATGGAGCGTACTCGTAAGAGCCTGCAAAAGCAGCTTGACAAGCTACAAAAAGCAAGTCAGGACGATACTCTGACCTTTGAACAGCTCGGTATCGACCGTCTGTTCGTCGATGAAGCCCACGAGTTCAAGAACCTCTTTGTCGCCACAAAATTGCAGAATGTAGCCGGAATTTCCAACTCGGCTTCTCAGAAAGCACTTGATCTTTTCCTCAAATGCAGATACCTCGATGAAAAGACAGGCGGCAAGGGCGTTATCTTTGCAACTGGCACACCTCTGAGCAATTCCATTACCGAGCTGCACACCATGATGCGTTACCTTGAATATGACTTCCTGAGCGATCACGGCTTACAGCACTTCGACAACTGGGTTGCGGTGTTCGGTGAACAGAAAACAGATTGGGAGTTAAAGCCAGCGGGTAACGGAGAACCCGTGACTTATGGACACTCACTTGCTTCAAATAAAAAGCCAACTTTGAAATTGGCTATTTTTCGGTCTTTGCCCTCGCTTATGCAAGGGCGTTATTCTTATCACGCAGGGGCTTGTCAATCAGCTTGTAGTAGATATGAATGCTTCTGGGCTTGCCCTCACCCTCATATCTGTCCACGGTCACATATTCAAGCAGATCCATAGCCATTTGTCTTGTGAGTGTATCGACACCTGCATAGGACTTCAAACGGCGGATATATTCGTCCACATCGGCTTCGTCCTGAGCCATAGTCTCCGAGCGTTTCAGCAGTTCGTCAAGCTCAGCCTGCAAGGTTTCTTTCTCCTGCTGATAGTCTGCAAGCAGTTCAGCACAGGTCTTGTCAGGCAAATTGCCAAGCACTCTGTCCTCATAGACCTTGCGGATCAGCTTGCCGAGGTCATCAATTCGCTTTTCGATCTCACGCTTACGCTTGCTGTCCTCAGCAGATCTCACGGCGATATTGCCACGTTTCCTTGCAAGATACTTTGCCCTTGCTTCACCGTCATTCATCACAAAGTCAATCTGTCGCTTAATATCCTGCAAGATCGCACCCTCAAGGATAGTACCTTTGATATTGTGAGAGGAGCAATAGCCCTTGCCGTAACGAACGTGCATACCGCAGCGGTACGAATATGGGCTTTTATTGTACGGCGTCTTCTGCATCTTCATCTTAGCACCGCATTCATCGCAGTAGCACAGTCCCGACAGGGAGTGTGTGACACGCTCAGTAGTGCATCTGCCACGGCTCACAGAAGCATTGACCTCCTGCACCTTGTCCCACAGTTCACGGCTAATGATAGGTTCGTGATTATTTTCAACGATAACCCATTCGGACTGGTCCTTGCGAATAATCTTGTGGTTTTTATAGCTTACCGTAGTTTCCTTCATCTGAGCAAGGTTTCCGATATAGATCGGATTGACAAGCAGTCGCTTGACTGTCTGAGCCTGCCACAAATGCCTTGAATAGATCGGAACGGGCTTGCCGAGCTTTTCGTAACGGTAATCGAGAGGCGGAAGAATATGCTCCTGATTGAGAACATCTGCAATCGACTTATGCCCCATACCGCTTGCTCTCATTTCAAAGATACGGCGAACAACGGCTGCCGCTTCGGGATCAATCTGAGGAGTGTAATTCTCATCATCACCCTTAACATAGCCGTAGGAGCTTGCGGTAGTCATATACTTTCCGGCTCTTGCGTTACTCTGGAAAACGGTTCTCAGCTTTTTGGACGTGTTGGCAGCGTGCCATTCATTGAAAACATTCATTATCGGAAGCATATCCATAGACGCACTGTCCGAATTGAGCGTATCAATGTTGTCGGTCAGGGCAATGAAGCGGATATTATACATCGGAAAAATGTAGTCCACATATTGACCTACCATGATATAGTTACGTCCGAAACGGCTCATATCCTTACAGAGTATCAGGTTAATGTTTCCTGCCTTTGCATCGTCGAGCAATCTCTGCACACCCGGTCTGTCGAACGTAGTTCCGCTGATACCATCGTCGATATAGGTATCGTAGAGCGTCCAACCGTTTTCGTTGATATAGTTGGTGAGTATTCTTCTCTGGTTTTCGATTGAGAGGGATTCGCCCTGTCGCTCATCATCACGGGAGAGTCTCAGGTACATTCCCACTTTATATTCAGTCTGCTTTGGTAACATCAATAACTCCTTTCTCCCAAAGCGACCTTACCGATATATCCATTGTAGCGCAATATATCGGCAAAGTCAATAGGTATCTGAAAATTGTTTTTATGCTGTTACAGCAGACGGAACAAGACCGAGCATTTCACTCATAGCCCTGTCCTCAGCGTACTTCATAATGACATCGTTAATGTCCTTGTCACCAACGAAGTGACTTGTAACGATACACGGAGTACCGTCCACCTCATAGGTGTTGACCTGAACGGGACAGTCCTTGTACTGCGCGTTCATTTCCTGCATAGTTTTCTGTTTCATAGCTTGTTACTCCTTAGCTTCTCTTTCTCTACGCTTATAGAGCGAGGGGATCGCTTTCTCTATCTGCCCCTCTTTAAGTTGTGTATGATAGAGCTGTGCGGAACGGCAAATGCCGTCCCGTATACAGCTACCGTTTTGTTGTCGGAATATATGTTACTCCGAACAGGAATGATCTGTTTCTGAAAAGCTCATCTGCTTACCGTACTTTTCGGAATAGCTTTCGTCCGTGCTGTTGTCAGCATCGGCAGAACTATCGTCAGCCAGTTCACCGATTTGCTCATAGGTCATACCGCTTGCGGTCAGCTTACCGATCAGCGTATGCTCTATGGTTGCAGTATCGACAAGCTCTTGTCCCTCTAAGCCGTAAAGCTCAGAGAGCATATCGTAAGCGATCTGCTTGCTCTCCATGATGACCTTGCGTTTACGTTCGAGAGCTGCCTTGATAGACTTCTCGTAGCTGTCGAGCTTCGCCTGGTTGTCTTTCAGATTACCACGCATTTACTTCACCTCACATTTTATTGGATTTAGGGAAAATACCCTATGCTAATATTATAGCGCGAATCGCTGTTCTGTGTCTATTGATATTGCGCTCAAACTTTCTGTTTCACTTGCATTATCCAGTTCGACATATTGTTATGGGGAAAATGAAAAAAGCTGCGGAGCGGAGTTCGCTCACACAGCTTGTGGGGATATTCAGTTTTTAGTTTGTAAGTTTTAATACTCTTGCCTCCCAAGAAGTACGAGCAACAAGATATTCATGATTAGGATACTGTTCTATCTCATATACAGTCCAGACCCCATCTGTTGTTTTACAGACCACTTTCCATGTTTCTTTATATGGTTGTATTTCGGTATAGCTGGTTTCCTCATATACCTTACCGTCAAAGCTAAGTTTATTGCCAGTATACTCTGCTCGTCTTAGATTACTATCTCTTATTCGCAGACCTAATATAACACCTATTATGACCAGTATTATAATTGACAAGATAATTGTAACCTTCTTCTTTTTAGTCATAGTACACCCCGATTATTTGAAATGATAAATATTGGCAAGCCGAGTGCTTACTCTCACTTCTACATTATACCATTCTGTCCCCCAAAAATCAATATCTACTTTCATCAAACTGCCGCCCAGACTGCGCAATAACTGCGCCGTACCAGTTTAGAATATTGACACCGATGATGATTGAGAGCATCACGCAGGAGCGTGAGCGAGTATGACCGCCGACCTAAGCGGCGGAGAGTTTAAGTCGCATAGCTCCAAATTCGCTGACGGAGCATCGAAAGCCTGCGAGATACAGAGATACAGCAGGCAGAAAACTGCGCGACAGCGCAACAAAAATAGCAAGCATTGTATTTTGCGCCGCATACGGACGAAAATACATCTGCTTGTTGGGGACACCCCAAGCCCCGAAAAAAGACCGCACAGCGGTCATAGAAAATCGGCTGACGCCGAAATAGAGATAAAGGAGACACTACTATGAATACCGAAAAGAAAAAGCGTGGCAGACCGCGCAAGCAGAAGTTTTTTGAAAACTCAGGCATGAGCTACGAGGGAGCTATCAACAACGCTCTGGACAAAAAGCTTGCTGCCGAGCTTGACGATACCCTTGCACACAAGTCTGAGGGCGAACTTACCGATGATGAACGCAAGTACCTGAAACGCAAGAGGGAGAAGAAGTCTTACACGCTGAATGTACGCTTCACGGAATCCGAAATGCAGGATATACTTGCGAAGTGCGATCAGTACGGGTACAAAAACAAAACGGAGTATATCCGTGACTGCGTTCGTGCGAGGGTTGACCTTGCTCCCGACAGCGGTGGACTTGCCGAGGTCAACAAGGCTATGAAACGCATCGGCACGAACATCAATCAGATTGCTGTCCGCCTGCACAGCACAGGCAACTTTTACGCAGACGATATGACCGAAATCAAGAAAGGAGTCGGAGAGATTTGGCGGTTACTTCTATCCATAGCATCAAAGCAACAGTCGGCGCAGCAATCGCTTACATCACAGACGGAGATAAGACCGTCAACGGCGTATATGTCAGTTCTTATGCTTGCAGAGCCGACAGCGCAGGGGCAAGCGAAGATTTCCGAGCTGTCCGAGACAGAGGAACAGGGCGAACAAAAATCCTTGCATACCACCTGATACAGAGCTTTGCTCCCGGTGAAGTTACACCTGAACAGGCTATGCAGATCGGTGAAGAACTTTGTGACCGCTATCTTAAAGGTGATTATCAGTATGTGCTTGCCGTTCACAGCGACCGCCAGCATATCCATACACACATCATCTTCAATAATACCAATCTGTATAACGGACTGAGCTTCACCACCGAGCATAATCAGGGTAAAAAGACTGAACGTGCTTGGGCAGAACTCAGGCAATTATCGGACGAGATATGCACCGAACACGGCATATCTGTTATCTCCGAGCCTGAAAAGGGACAT
>ULMJ01033228.1_pt1 | contig 15303 bp, 16 predicted proteins | sample 1951641 | NCBI WGS metagenome assembly ULMJ01 (sample SAMEA4835550, study PRJEB28245) | human gut metagenome | biome: gut microbiome; material: fecal sample | place: Denmark | collected 2008 | reverse complement strand
ATGATGGGCATTGTCGGCCGTCTTGGTAAGGTTCTGGGTCCCAAGGGCTTGATGCCCTCCCCCAAGGCCGGCACCGTGACCCCCAACGTGGCCGCTGCCGTCAAGGAGATCAAAGCCGGTAAGGTCGAGTACCGTCTGGACAAGACCAACATCATCCATTGCCCCATCGGCAAGGTTTCTTTCGGCGTGGAGAAGCTCCAGGAGAACTTCGACACCCTGATGGACGCTATCGTTAAGGCGAAGCCCTCCGCTGCTAAGGGTCAGTATGTGCGCTCCTGCGTGGTCAGCGCTACCATGGGCCCCGGCGTGAAGATCAACCCCGCCAAGTTCATCTAAAAGCAAATTAGGGCTTGACAAAGCCTGTCTCTGTTTGCTATAATATTAAAGCTGTCCATCCAAAGACAGCAGGTATATAAACGGTTTTGTCCGGCCTGCCGAGGAAAGACGAGCAATATAAGGGAAGAGACCGCCAGGTTTGGACGGTTCTTTGTGCCCTGCGATTTGCTTGCAACGCCTTTCCGAGGAGACCCGGAAAGGCGTTTTTGATTTTACTTTCACGATCCGGAGGTGAAACGAATTGCCCAGCGAGAAGATTTTGGAACAGAAAAAACAGCAGGTGGCACAGCTGGCCGAGGACTTCAAGAAGGCCAATGTGGGCGTGCTGGTAAACTATGAAGGCATCACGGTGGAAAAGGACACCAAGCTCCGTAAGCAGCTCCGCGAAGCTGGCTGCGAGTACAAGGTTGTCAAGAACACCCTGTTGAGCCTGGCATTTGCTGAGGCTGGTATCCAGGGCCTGGAAGAGCATCTCCACGGTGCTACCGCTATCGCTTACAGCGAGAACGGCTATGTGGACGCTCCCAAGATCCTGTGCGACTATGCCAAGGACAACGAGAACTTCACGGTGAAGGCCGGCTTTATTGACGGCGACTCTGTGGATGCCAAGAGCATTGGCGATCTGGCCAAGCTGCCTCCCAAGGAGGTTCTGGTGGCTCAGGTGCTCGGCGGGTTCAACGCTCCCATCCAGGGCTTTGCAAACGTGCTCAACGGCACTCTGCGCGGCCTGGTTATCGCCCTCAACGCTATTGCCGAGAAGCAGAGCGCGTAACAGGGTATTTCCGCTTACAGCGGTATTCCGTCGGGCTTGCGCCTGACGTCACGATTTTACTTTTGCCATCAACTTATTTTACATGGAGGTATTTATCATGTCTGAGAAAGTCACCAACCTGATTGAAGAAGTCAAGTCCCTCACCGTTCTGGAGCTCTCCGAGCTGGTTAAGGCTCTGGAAGAGGAGTTCGGCGTTTCCGCTTCCGCTCCCGCTGTGGCTGTTGCTGCTGCTCCCGCTGCTGCTGCTCCCGCTGCTGAAGAGAAGACCGAGTTCGACGTTGTGCTGAAGTCTGCTGGCGCCAACAAGATCAACGTGATCAAGGTTGTCAAGGAGATCACCGGCCTGGGCCTGAAGGAAGCCAAGGCTCTGGTTGACGAGGCTCCCAAGACCGTTAAGGAAGGCGCTTCTAAGGACGACGCTGAGTCCATCAAGGCTAAGCTGACCGAGGCCGGCGCTGAAGTGGAACTGAAGTAAGTTTCTTTATCCGGATCAAAAAGCCCGCGAGGAGAAATCCCCGCGGGTTTTTTATATTTCTGGATAACATTATGCAGAGAGTGGGGAACAGGATTATTGACATCCCTGTACCAGCTGAGTAGAATGGAGACAAATTCAGATACAGGAGGAATCGCAATGCAGGACAAATATTTGGGAATCACCCCTCCCATGGGGTGGAATTCTTGGAACACCTTCACTTGGAACATCAACGATCAGTTGATCCGCCAGACGGCTGACGTGATGGTGGACAGCGGTTTGAAGGACGCTGGCTATGAGTATGTGGTCATCGATGACTGCTGGAGCTTGAAGCAGCGGGACGAGAAGGGCTTTCTGGTTCCTGACCCTGAAAAGTTCCCTCAGGGCATGAAGGCTGTGGCAGACTATGTCCACAGCAAGGGATTAAAGTTCGGCATGTATTCCTGCTGCGGAACCCACACTTGCGCTGGTTATCCTGGCAGTTTTGAGCACGAGTTCCAGGACGCGGAAACTTTCGCATCCTGGGGTGTGGACTACTTGAAGTACGACAACTGCTATAAGCCCCGCCATGCTGACGGTGAAATGCTCTATAAGCGCATGTCTTTAGCCTTGCGCAACTGCGGCAGGGACATCCTGTTCTCCGCCTGCAATTGGGGCACCGATAATGTTCATCAATGGATCCAGGGATCTGGCGCTCAGTTGTTCCGCTCTACTGGGGATATTCAGGACAGCTGGGAATCCATTAAGAACCTGGCCCTGTCCCAGATCGACAAGATGCCCTTCTCCGGACCCTACTGCCACAATGACATTGACATGCTGGTAGTGGGTATGCACGGTGGCAGCAACAGTGATTATATCGGAGCTATTGGAGGCTGCACTGATGAGGAATACCGTACTCATTTCTCTCTGTGGGCCATGATGAATTCTCCTTTGATGATTGGCTGTGACATCCGCTCCATGAGTGATTACACCAAGGAGACCCTCACCAACTCCGATGTGATCGCCATCAACCAGGACATCGAATGCCGTGGCCCCTACTGTGTCCGCCAGTGGAATAACCCGGAGAATGTGCTGTCTCTGATCAAACCCATGAGCGATGGTTCTTTGGCTATCGGCATGTTTAACTTTGGCGATGTCCGCAGCGAAATGTCCCTTCAGTTCTGGGATCTGGGTCTGCCTGTGGCCGCTGGCGTGGGTTTGGAGATGTACAACTGCTGGACCCATGAGAGCGAAGGCCGATTCTTCGAGCGTTATGCCGGGATCATCGAGCCTCACGGCTGTCTGGTGTTCCGTGCAAAGCTGGCGCGGAAATAATGGCCAACTATAAGACTTGCAAGCAGTGCGGCGCGCCTTTGGGCGGGGACGATATTGCCATTTTCCGTAAACTGGTGAACCGGGGAGCAGAGGAATTTCTCTGCATCGATTGCCTGGCGACCTACTTTGATTGCCCCCGGGTGGAAATCGAAAAGCGGATTCGCTGGTACCGAGAGAGCGGACAATGCACCTTGTTTCGATAAAAAAAGCCCAAATTTTGTGGTTTTCCCGGAAAAAGCCTGTTTTTGCCCCCTATATTTTGACGTTAAGTGTTAATAGTTTGTGAACATTATAAAAGAGGGTTGCAATCTGGCAAAACCCATGCTAGAATGTAACCAAATTGTAACACTTGTCATCGAAGTGTAACCACCTAAAGGTGGGGACCGCTTTTGAAAGGAGTGTACGGGATGCGGAAAAAACTGGTACAAAACCTGCTGTCTTTTCTTCTGGTGCTCGTTCTGACGGTAAGCGTTGTGGGCACGCTGAGTATTGTGACTCAAGCAAAGACAGATCCTTCTCTTCCTGTGGTTGAGGAGACAGTTTCCGCATCGGAACTCTCCGCGTCGGTAGCCAATTCCATGGCAGTTTCACCGCTGCTGTGTGTGGGCGCTTTCCTGGTGATGCTCGTCATCGTAGTGGTAGGGCTCACATTGTACCGCAGAGAAAAGCTGCGGGGCAAGGATACTCCTCAAGGCAAGCGGAGTTATATTCCCCGGGAGGACATGTCCTTCGCGGGCAAAAACAGAGTATAAGGGTTTTCGTCCTTTCATATTTTACCTCGGAACAGGGCCGGCAGCTTTTGCCGGCCCTGTTTTTGGATAACGCGCAGAAAAGCGCCGTCGGTGTAGACATTTCACCGGCGGCGCATTTTTATAGGATAGATTCAGGATGGGAAAGGATCTTCAAAAGGCGGTCAAGGTTCTCCTTCAAAGGTTTTCCACCGTCCAGCTGGATGACGGGGCATGACAGTGAATCCAGCCACTCAGCTACTTCTTGTTCGTCTCTGCCAGCGGCAAAAGTGAGAAATGCCTGCTCTCTTTCATAAAGATCGCCCCCTGGAAGGGCACGTTCCCCAAACTGTTTTAGAGAGCGCTCCTGTATTCTGCCAGTTCTTGTTTCCGGATCGGCCCTGAGCCACACTGCCAAGGTGTACAGGGATGTGATCTCCTCACCATAGTTCCCTTTGACAGCAGCCAGCACGAAATTCTCACAGGAGCGTGCCCGGTTAAGCAGGAGTCTGGCAGCTTCCTGCCGCGTATTAGGCTGTTTGTATGGGTCGGCCGGGTTTGCATTTGGGAAGAAACATTCCTCGATATCTATGAATGTCCAGCCCAACTCTTGCGCCAGCATACGACCCAGCGTGGTTTTTCCACTGCCGTTGCAGCCGCACAGAATAACGCCTTGTTTCATTATCTGTCCTCGCATCATTTTGTGGCGGCAAACTCTGCCGCTTCTTTCAACCAAGCCAGCAGTTCCTCGTCCACATCCTCCGGTTGTCCGATCACCACATGGTGGGTCCAGCGGTTAGGATAGGGCTGGGTTTTCGCGGCGATTCGAGGATGCTCCACCGGATAGGCCAGTCCAAAGGTCACCGTGAGGTAGGGGGAAGGCAGATCCTTTTTCCGTCGTACTGCCAGCAATGACGCACACCCGAACTGATGCCCCAGGTAAAAGCTGATCTGGCTTTTGCCCACTTTTAAGGTCATGTCCGGGAGAATCTCCCGGAGCTTTTGTTCCAGGGTCTGATACAAAGGCAGAGCGTCGGGCGCTTTTTCAAAAAAGAACAGCACATCCTGGTCCATAGGAAAACTCCTTATCGGTTGAGGATCTTTTTACCGTCGAACAGCAGGACTCCGAAGCCGCTGCCAGTCTTTTTGCCCTCGACCAGCCATTTTTTGAAGGCTCGTTGCATGGAGGTGTTTTCCGGCAGATCCGCTGCGGGTTTTTGATATTCCGCTCCAAAGACCCGCCAAGCGTCGTGGAATTCTTCCTGCTCCTTCCAGCGGATCACGTCAAAGTCATGGGAGAAGCTGACAATATTGGAAGTAGGGGAGAGGATCTCTCGATTGCGAGGATACAGCAGCCAAGAGTCGCACACGCACACCAGGGGTTTCCCTTGGAGCTCGTCCTTGAAGAAGTCATAGGCCCGCTTATAGGAGTCCAGCCGAGCAGCCTCGTCAAAGGGCTCTCCACTGGAGGGAATGTGGACGCTCTTCACCGGGTCTCCGGGGCGGATGGTGTAGTCTCCCCAAACATAGGGAGTCTCCTCTTTATAGGTGATGTTTTCAAATTCCAGCCGTCCCAGCTTTACAATGTCGCAGGAATAGAAAATGGGGTACCAGAAGGCCACGAAGTTACCCCAAACTCCCTGAACGTTTTTGCATTCCAGCACTTTGAATTTCAAATCCCGGAAGGTTTCCCAGACGACCTCCTCCGGTACGCCTTTTTCCAAATAGACCGCCACGGCGGGTTTAGCCGCCTGGATGAGGAACAGCAGCCACACCGTGTAGAGGTGAACGCCACTTTCTTGGCTGATGGCCTCAATCAAAGGCGAAGTCAATTTTATATCCAGGTCTTGTTGGTAGAAAAACTCCACCGCACCGTCCAGAGCTTCCTCCTGGCCTGCCTGAGCCAGCACCCCAGCACTGTGAAGAGCTTCTTCTTTGGCTTCTTCCGGGAAGCCGGTCTTCTCCATGAGCAGCTTCAAAAAATCCAGATCCATCGATAGGTTCCTCCCAAAAATTATTTACCGATCTTTTCTGTGTCAATAATGATGGTGACAGGTCCGTCGTTTGCCACCAGTACATCCATGTGTGCGCCGAACTCCCCGGTTTCCACTTTGCGGGTGCCCAATGCCTTGGAGCGCTCCACAAAATAACGGTAGAGCCTGTCCGCCTCCTGCGGGGGTGCCGCCATATCAAAGGAAGGCCGACGGCCCTTTTTGCAGTCGGTTCCCAGAGTAAAGTTGGACACCACCAGCAGTTCCCCGTCAATGTCCTCCAGAGACAGGTTCATCTTGTCGTTTTCGTCGGTGAAAATCCGCAGACCCCGGACTTTTTCCGCAAGGAATTCCGCTTGGGGATCTCCGTCCCCTTTCATTACACCCAGAAAGACCACCAATCCCTGGCCGATCTCTCTTGTTTCCTTATGGTCAATGGTGATCTGTGCCCGGCTCACCCGTTGGATCACTGCGCGCATAACGTACCTCCCATTTCTAAAGCTGCCCCTATCTTAGCACAATTTCCCGGGTAGGTAAACGGCTTTCCGTAGAAATGAAAGTACCTTCTTGCGCCTGTGGAACCGGACTGTTATAATGAGGGCAAGAACTCGTGGGATAAGGAGGAGAACCCATGCTTTACACAGTTTCAAACGGCAAGTACACCGCTCAGGTAGATTCCACCGGCGCCCAGCTGGTCTCCCTGAAAGGACCGGATGGCTTTGAGTACATTTGGACCGGCGATCCCGCTTATTGGAAGGGACATGCTCCGGTGTTGTTCCCCATTGTGGGAGGACTGCGGGACAACAAAGCTTTGTTGGATGGCCAATGGGTAGAGATGGGCCGTCACGGCTTTGCCCGGCACCAGGAATTTTCCCCGGCGGAGCAGGGGGAGGGAGTTCTTTCCCTGAAGCTGACTCCCAATGAGGAGACCAAGAAATGCTATCCCTTTGACTTCGCTTTTACAGTCACCTACGCTCTGACGGAGACGGGCTATACCACCACCTTCACCGTGGAAAATACCGGTGATTGGCCTATGCCTTTCGTGGTGGGCGGTCATCCTGGATTCAATGTCCCGGTGGATGAGAAAGCGGCTTTCGAGGACTATGTTATCCGTTTTGAGAAGGAGGAGACCCAGCGCTGCCCGGTGATCCAGCTGGACACCTGTCTGCTGGACCCCACCCAGACCGCTTTTGAGATGACCTCCCAACGGGACATCCCTCTGCAGCACAGCTTGTTCTATCAGGACGCTCTGGTGTTCGAGGGGCTGAATTCCTCCACCGTGGCACTGGTGAATCCCTCTACCGGCAAGGGTGTGGAGATGGATTTTTCCCAGTTCCCGCTGTTGGGAATCTGGTCCTGTGTCAATGACGGTCCCTACGTGTGCTTGGAGCCCTGGACAGGCTGCGCTACACAGACCACGGAAGGGGACAAGTTCGAGGAAAAGAAGGGTATGGAGCTTTTGCCCGCCGGGGAGAAGCGGTCCTATTCCTTCCAGGTGCGATTCCTGTAATTTTCCCTCCACGGCAGACAGAAATTCTACCTTTGAAAAAACAAAAAGCGCCTAAAAAGGACAGCGGAGTGTTTCGCTGTCCTTTTTGTTTGTCCTGAAAGAATAGGGGAGATAGGCAAACGTTCGCCTGTACAAAACGAAACGATTTTGACCTGTTTTTTCAGCGAAATACCGAAGGGGAAATTTGTAAAACCCCCTTCCCTTTTTTGAAACGAGGGCTATAATTATGAAAGCCTGAAAACAAGGCTTTCTCCCTGAGGACTCTGTCTTTTGGGGAGAGAAAAACAGTGATCGCGCCGGGAGCCGCCCGGCACGAGAGGGAGGAGAAATTATGTTTCAGCTAAAGTGGGTTTGGAAGCAAATGGAAGGCTTCCGAAAACGATACGTTTTCGCCCTGTGCTCCACAGCGGTGCTTTCCGTGCTGGCGCTTGGCAACTCTGTCATCACCGCCAACATTATGGACACCGCGTTCGAGCCACTGACACAGACAGGTGTGGTGACGGATGAAGTGATTCACCACCTGCTGTTTCTTGTGGCGGTGCTGGTGGGATTTACCCTGTTCCGCACCAGCTTCAACTACTGTTCCGTAATCACCTATGAAACCTGTTCCCAGAAACTGATCTACAAGCTGCGCCGGGACCTGTATAAAAACATGCAGGAGCAGGATCAGGACTTCTACGGCAAAAACCGCACCGGCGACCTGATGACCCGCCTCACCGGCGACATGGATATGATCCGCTTCGCGGTAGCCTGGGTGCTGCGGCAGCTAATCGACTGCTCGGTGCTGTTTTTGACCACCTCCATCACCTTCCTGGTGACGGACTGGCTCTTCGCTCTGTCCATGCTGGCAGTGACGCCCATCATTTTCGCCCTGACCTACGCCTTCTCCAAACGGGTCCATCCCCTGTACGTGGACCTGCGGGAGCGGCTCTCCCAGCTGAACACCCGCGCCCAGGAGAATATTTCCGGCAACCGTGTGGTGAAGGCTTTTGCTCGGGAAGATTATGAGATCGACCGGTTCGACGAGAAGAACACCGACTACAAAAAAGCCAACACCAAGGCTTCTTTGCTGTGGCTGAAGTTCAGCCCCTACATCGACGGACTTTCCCAGTCCTTGTCCATTGCTGTGCTGTTGGTGGGTGGTGCGTTCCTCATCTCCGGACGGATCTCCATTGGCACTTTCACTCTGTTCAACTCCCTTACCTGGACGTTGACCAACCCCATGCGTATGCTGGGTATGCACCTGAATGACCTCCAGCGGTTCTTCGCCAGCTCCACCAAGATCATCGAGCTGTACTACGCCAAGTCTACCATCACATCTCGCCCCGACGCCAAGCCGGTGGATACCCGCATGAAGGGAGAGATCGACTTCAAAGGAGTGGACCTGGATCTGCATGGTATGCCTGTTCTGCGGGATATCAACCTGCACATCAAGCCCGGGGAGACTGTGGCCATCATGGGACCCACCGGTTCCGGCAAGACCTCTCTGGTAAATTTGATCCCCCGTTTCACCGATGTGACCAACGGCACCCTGTCCATCGACGGTACCCCTGTGGGGCTGTATGATCTCCACGGACTGCGCCACTCTATCGGTATCGCTACCCAGGACGTGTTCCTGTTCTCCGATACGGTGGACGGCAACATCGCCTACGGTGACAGTTCCCTGTCGGAAGAGGATGTGAAGCGCTATGCTAAAATGGCGGACGTGGACTTTGTGGAAAAACTGCCCGACGGTTTCGACACCCTCATTGGCGAACGGGGCACCGGTTTGTCCGGTGGTCAGAAACAGCGTATCGCTCTGGCCCGCGCCCTGGCGGTGCGTCCTTCCATTTTGATCCTGGACGACACCACCTCCGCTGTGGACCTGGAAACAGAAAAATACATTCAGGAGCAGCTTGCCAACCTGGACTTCCCCTGCACCAAGATCATCGTGGCTCAGCGTATCTCCACCACCAAGCGGGCGGATAAGATCGTGGTGCTGGACAAGGGGCAGATCGCCGATATCGGCACCCATGAGGAGCTGTCCCAGCGGCCCGGTTATTACCGGGAAGTATTCCTGCTGCAAAATGGCATGGACGACGAAAAGGAGGTGGTTTAAATGGCACGCAACAAATTTGACGTTGACGAGACCCTGGAAACCCCATTTAACATAAAACACCTGCTTCGGGCCGGCACGTATATCAGCCGCCACAAGAAAAAGATGATCCTTTCCCTGGTGTTTTCCGCAATTTCCGCCGCCTGCTCTCTGGTGGGCCCCATGCTCATCCAGCGTGCTATTGACGTGTCCGTCCCCAACAAGGATTATCAGGAGCTGGTTTGGCTTTCTGTGGTGATGCTGGTCTCCATCGTGCTGTCCATCTTGTTCTCCCGGGCCCGTTCCAAGTACATGATCGTGGTGGGCCAGGAGATCATTTACGACATCCGGAAAGACCTGTTCGAGCACCTGCAGAAGCTGCCCTTCCAGTTCTACGATGACCGGCCCCACGGAAAGATCCTCACCCGTGTCATCAACTATGTAAACTCTGTCTCCGACGCCCTGTCCAACGGCATCATCAACTTCGTGCTGGAGATCTTCAACCTGCTGCTCATCGCTGTGTTCATGTTCTTGTGTGATGTGCGTCTGAGCCTGATCGTTATGGCGGGCATCCCCCTGTTCCTGGTGATTGTCCTACTGATCAAGCCTGCTCAGCGCCGGGCCTGGCAGGACGTGTCCAACAAGAGCTCCAACCTGAACGCCTACCTCCACGAGAGCCTGGACGGCATGAAGATCACCCAGGCCTTCACCCGTGAGGAGGAGAACCGTGAGATCTACGACAAGCTGAACAAGAAGTGCGTGTCCACCTGGATGAAGGCACAGTACACCTCCAACCTAGTGTGGTATTCCGTGGATAACATCTCCACCTGGGTGGTGGGTGCCATGTACATCATCGGTCTGATGATGCTGGGGCCTGCCATGCAGATCGGTACCCTGATCGCCATTTCTTCTTACGCTTGGCGGTTCTGGCAGCCTATTCTGAACCTTTCCAACCTGTACAATACCTTTATCAACGCCGTGGCCTATTTGGAGCGTATCTTCGAGATGATCGACGAGCCCGTCACAGTGGACGACGCTCCCGGTGCCACGGAGCTGCCTCCCATCACTGGCCGGGTCACCTTTGACGACGTGACCTTCTCCTATGATGGCAAGGTAAACATTTTGGAGCACTTCAATCTGGACGTCCAGCCTGGTGAGTCCATTGCCTTGGTGGGTCCCACCGGCGCGGGCAAGACCACAGTGGTGAACCTGATCTCTCGGTTCTACAACATCAATGAGGGCAGGCTGCTGCTGGATGGTCACGACATTGCCGGGGTGACTCTCCACTCTCTCCGCTCCCAGATGGGCATCATGCTTCAGGACAGCTTCATCTTCTCCGGCACCATCATGGATAACATCCGCTACGGCCGCTTGGACGCCACAGATGAGGAGGTCATCGCCGCTGCCAAGACGGTGCGGGCCGACGAGTTTATCCGGGAGATGGAGGACGGCTACTACACTCAGGTGAACGAGCGTGGTTCCCGTTTGTCCCAGGGTCAGCGGCAGCTGGTAGCCTTTGCCCGGACGCTGCTCTCTGACCCCAAGATCCTGGTGCTGGACGAAGCCACTTCCTCCATCGACGCAAAAACAGAACGGCTGGTTCAAGAGGGACTCAACGCTCTGTTGAAGGGACGTACCTCCTTCATTATCGCCCACCGGCTGTCCACCATCAAAAACTGCGATCGAATCCTGTATATCTCTAACAAGGGCATCGCGGAGATGGGCAACCATCAGCAGCTCCTTGACCGCAAGGGTTATTACTATCATCTGTATACCGCTCAGCTGGAAAGCTGATATCTGAAACGCGCAGCCGGCCTTGACAAAACAGGGCCGGCTGTGGTATTTCTATCCCAGACTGATAGTTTTTTCGATGTTGCCGGTTCCATGGATGTACCGGGAATGAAAGCGGAAAAATGGAAAACTAGGCCCCCGTGATGCCTTGGGTGAATTACGGCGGGGGAGAAGGAGGACCTTATGGAATTTCATTTGATAGATCTGGAGCAATGGCCCCGTAAGGAGCATTTTCACCATTACCTTAACCAGGTTCCCTGTTTTTACAGCATGACCGTGGAATTAGATGTGACGGAGCTGAAACTGCACGGAGGAAGGTTTTACCCCTCTATGATCCACGCTCTGGCTGTGGTGGTGAACCGTCACCCGGAGTTTCGCATGGCTTTGAATGAAAAAGGGGAGTTGGGGTGGTTCGACCAGCTTTCCCCGTCCTACACGGTGTTTCACCCGGAAACAGAGACCTTTTCCTGCCTGTGGACAGAGTACACGCCGGACCGGGAGGAATTTATCCGGCGGTACGAAGAGGATCTTCGCATCTATGGGAATGTGACCGCCTTTGATGCCAAGCCTGAGTGTCCTCCGGCGTTTAATGTGTCAGCTATCCCATGGGAGAGCTTTTCCAGTTTCCACCTGGAACTGCCTAGGGGAGAGAAATACCTGCTGCCTATTTTCACGGTGGGACGGTATCATCAGGTGGGGGACCGTTGGATGCTCCCCTTGGCGATTCAGGTCCACCACGCTGTGTGCGACGGATTCCACGCGTGCAGGTTTGCGGAGGAACTGCGCCAAGAATTGGGGAAAAAACTGGTGTAATAGATGTTATGTCAAGCAGTAAAATGGCCTAAATAAAATCCGGCGGATAGTGGTATCCGCCGGATTTCTACTAGATATTGAGCTCGTTCACAATTTTTTTACAAGAAAATGGGATGTTCCCTCATAATTCGACAAAAAAGGCGGCTTCATTCGTGTATGCTTAATCACGTCAGGAGGCGCTGGCCATTTGCAGACAGAGCTTGTCAGAGATCATGGCGATGAATTCGCTGTTGGTGGGCTTCCCCCGGGCATTGTGGATGGTATAGCCGAAGTAGGAGTTCAGCACTTCCACATCACCCCGGTCCCAAGCTACCTCGATGGCATGGCGGATGGCACGCTCCACGCGGGAACTGGTGGTATTGTACCGTTTGGCCACGCTGGGATAGAGCTGTTTCGTCACGGCGTTGATGATCTCGGGATCTTCCACGGCCATGAGGATAGAGTCCCGCAGATAGTGATAACCTTTAATATGAGCAGGTACACCAATCTGGTGAAGGATCTCGGTGACCTGCATCCGAAGGCTGTTGCTCAAGGGTTCGGAATCGAAATGCTTGCCCTTTACAGAGAGCAGAGTGAGGACCCGGTCGACCATTTCGTTTTTGTCATAGGGGGACAGGGCGAAATAGGCCACACCAGCCGCGGAGATCTCCCGCTCAATAATCGGGTTGGTATACGAGGAGGTCACTATGTAAAGGGGTTTTTCCACAGAGGCGTCTTGCGCCACCGCGTGGATGACCCCGATGGCATCCAGGCCCGGCATCAGAAAATCCATGATCACCAGCTGGGGACGTTCTTCCTTAATTTTTCCCAAAAGCAGGGTGCTGTCCCGTTTTAGAAAAAGGGGCTGCACCCCGCGCTGGGATAATTTCTGGATCGGTTCCCGGCCCCATTCGCCGTCTTCCGAACATATAATTATCTTACTATCTTTTTCCATGACGAACCTCCTGGCATTGATTTATTGTGAATGAATTTTACCATAACTTGGTGAGAATCGCAAGTGGTTTGCCTGAAAATTCTGGAAAAAGATCGTGCCGAAAAATGGCGAAAAGGGGCTTAAAACCTGGATGTTTCAGCGTTCGACAGCGTTCGCCGCACTACATATTTGGCATTCTTCCCACATCACTTCGGCAAAGATACCATATCCTGTTGTGGGGTCCTCTGTGAACACGTGGGTCACAGCCCCCGCCAGCTTGCCTTCCTGGATGATGGGACAGCCACTCATGCCCTGAACAATGCCGCCTGTCTTTTCCAAAAGCCTGGGGTCCGTGATCCGGATCACCAGGTTTTTTGTTTGCTGGTCTTCGCCCACAATTTGGGTGATCTCCCCATCGTAGAGCTGGGGCCCGGATTCATCCAGACTCACCAGGATCTGGACAGGGCCGCAGGTCACCTCTTCCCGGGGCAGGATCTCCATTTCTTCTCCTGTGGGAGGGTCGGACAAAGTGCCGTAGACACCGGTCTCCTGATTGGCAAGAAGGGTGCCTAAGCTCTCGTCAGAGGAAAAATATCCTCGAAGCTGTCCGGGTTCGTTTTCTTCACCTTTGATAATGCCGCTCAAAGTGATGGGGGCCGGTTCACCGGATTTCAAAGCCATGACACCGTTGGTATCCATGTCGCAGATGCCGTGGCCCAGACCGGCAAACATACCGGTGGAAGGATCGTAGAAGGTCAAAGTGCCAATGCCCGCTGCACTGTCACGGACCCACATGCCTGTCTTAAAGGAACCGTCACCATATACAGGGGTGATCTGAGCCTCAAAGACCTGTTCTCCACGCCGTACCTGGAAAGTAATGGGTTGTCCTTCACTTTGACCGATATATTTCGCCAAAGAAGCGTTGTCCGGAATATCCTGACCATCCGCTTTCAGCAGATAATCCCCAGGCTGGATCCCGGCTTCCTCGGCGGGGCAGCAGACGCCGCTCTCCGTATAGATGTCAGAGAGAGAGGCAACGATTACCCCGTCGGTGAAGAGTTTGATACCAAAGGTGGTTCCCAGAGGGATCACTTTGCCGGGTGAGCTTTGAGCGCTGCCCTTGACAGAAGCCGACGCCTCCTGAGCGGGAAGGAATTCTTTTCCGCTGTTAAAGACAGAAGCTTCCAGGGCAGTGGGTTGTCCGCTTTGGTCCAGCACTCCCACACAGCCCAGCATGCACAAAGCGGTAGTGCCCACACTAAGAGCGAACAACTTCACGGCTTTGATCAGGTTGTGCTTGGTGCAGTGTTTCAAAATGCTTTTGATACGCGTTCATCCCTTTCCCGGGCGTAGTGTGCGAAAAAAATGATTTTCGCGCCCGGGATTACTCTGCCACCTGATGTGAAAAATATTTTGACAATTAAAAACGCTCCTGCGCAAAAGAGGCAGGAGCGAGAATTTTTGGTCTGCCGCAACGATGGAGCGTTGGCCACGAACCGGCTGTTGTCGGCTCTTGCTCCATCGAAGGACAGTATGTTAAGAAAAAGAGTTATGAAAGAGAGATCATTTTTAATAGATCAGTTAAGGTTTGTGGGAACCACTTCCTTTCTCGTTTCAGTGTCTAAAGTCTAAAACATAATTATGAAGGGCTCATAAGGAGATTTTGAAAAAATCGTAAGGAATTTATGAACAGAGCTTGAATGACTCTGAAAAGGAAACTGTGGATATTGCTGAAAATAAGGAGTATTCCCAGATTTTAGCGATTTAAAGCGGCTTTTCATGTTGAAACGCCGTCATTTTTGTGATAAGATTAGGGATATCCACTTCTCAGAAGGGATAAAATTGCAAGACGATCTCCTTTCACTTGCAAGAAGTGGATCAAAGGAAGAGGGAGGAAACTATGAGCGAGCAAGCCAGAATCACCGTGATCTGCGGCCATTACGGCTGCGGCAAAACCAATCTGGCCCTGAACCTGGCCTTGGATGAGGCCACTAAAGGGGAGAGGGTTACTGTGGCGGACCTGGACATTGTCAACCCCTATTTCCGTTCCTCGGAATACGGCGGATTGCTTGAAGAGCATGGGATCCGGCTGATTGCCCCTGTGTTCGCCGGCACCACTTTGGACACGCCTACCCTGCCCCCAGAGCTGTACTCCTTGTTTGAGCCCAGCGCTGGAAAGGTGTTCATCGACGCTGGAGGAGATGACGCGGGTGTCACGGCTCTGGGCGGCCTTCATGAATTACTGGAGGAAGCAGGTTACCAGATGCTTTACGTCATCAACCGGTATCGTGTGTTGTCCCAGACGCCGGAAGAAGCCTTGGCTCTGCTGCGGGAAATCGAGACTGCTAGCCGTCTGAAAGCCACCGGTTTGGTGAACAACTCTCATCTGGGTGTGGAGACCACATTGGAGACGTTGCTGGGAGGCCTGGATTTCGCCTACAAAACGGCGGAGCTGACCGGATTACCCCTGCTGTATTCCACCGCTCCTGACTTCGCCCTAAAGCCGGGTGAGACGCTGCCGGAAGGTTTCCGGGAAATCAAGCGCCACGTGAAATTTATGTGGGAGTAAGCGGGCGGAGTGCCTCCGCT
>ULMJ01012572.1_pt1 | contig 15307 bp, 10 predicted proteins | sample 1951641 | NCBI WGS metagenome assembly ULMJ01 (sample SAMEA4835550, study PRJEB28245) | human gut metagenome | biome: gut microbiome; material: fecal sample | place: Denmark | collected 2008 | reverse complement strand
CTTCTGCACTGGAATTTACTTTTTCAAGTTAGCAAAATCATTAATTATGGTTCAAAAAGTGGGTCAACCTATTATTCTATAATCACCCAAAATACGATAATATCAAGTTTTCTCTACTTCAAGCCATAAACTGACTACGTTGACCCACTTTTTATATATCTTGTGTAATCTCATTTCTATTATAGTCATTTGTAATTCTCTTATATAACTCATCCTTTTGAATATCATATCGTCTTGTAATGATCGGTCGTTGACCTCGTCTAAAAAGGATTTCCTGACCGATCGGCATATAAAGTACTTCATCAATAGGAACATTTAATCTTAAACTAATATTTTGTGCCGTTTTGATATCCATTCCACCAAGATAAATATACGAATCACAATTATTGATGATTGTGGTTGCATTTCCGGTTCCATACATCTGTTCAAGCTGACTTTCTGATTGTAGAAGTAAAGTAACTGATATCCTCTTTTCACGAAAGATACTAATATATTCAGCAAAATTTAATACTCTGCCACCTGTAGCAAAATCATCGCATAGCACATGCACAGGAACAGGCAATACACCATTCTGACTACTCTCTGCATATTCAAAAAGCTGTTTGAATGCCTGAGCATAAAACATATTTACGAAACAATGAAGAGCTGGGTTTACAGCACTTGTAGTTACAAATAAAATAGTTTTCTCAGTTGCCATCAATTCAAAATCTACTTGTGGCTTTGTTACCATCATCTCCCTAAGCTCTGGTGAGAAAATCGTATCAATAGTTGTATTTAATGTTCCAAATACACATCCCGCAGTCTTTATGGGCAAACTTTTGAAAGATTTCCAACAGGATACCGCAAAACAGGTTGGATACTCTGAAGCCATATAATCAAACTGATCATCAAGAGATGTTCTTATAGTGCTCCCACCCTCATCAATCGTAAGACTATCATGTAACTCCAGAACATCTGCAAAAGTTGCTTTATCATTAGTCATCAGGATATATGCTATCTCTGCTGATAAAAGAGAAATTGCTGCCTCATCCCAGTATGGATCAGCACTGGATCTATCTTTCTGTGGATCTGCCTTTACAATTGATTTTGCAAGAAATGTAATATCAGAATAACTTGCAACATATTTTAGAGGATCATATGAACATGTACTCTCAATCGGATTGACAAAATTAAGATCTAACACATTATATCCTCTCTCTTTGAATAAAGGCATATACTTCGTCACAATACGTCTCTTAGTTACCGTGGAAATAAGACTTGATGTCTTTGTTTCAAGAAGTCTCGGTTCTGATATGGACATAGTTTTACCGCTGCCACTGCCACCACAGACAATTATGTTATTGTTTAATCCAGTTTCATTGCAATCAGAAGAATAACAACAATTTTCCCCCAGTATAACCCTCTCTTTTTCCATAACTTAATCCTCCACAATCTTACTAAAATTAACAATCTGATCACACAGTCCGAATTCCTTACTCTCCTTTGGACTATAATAATGATCATATCTTGTAGCTTTTTCTACCTCTTCCTCACTTTTTCCTGTATGCTTAGATAGAATACTATTCATCTTTTTCTTTGTTTCCAAAAGGCTTTCAGAAATTGACTTGATTGATGAGCTGTTGCCTCCTACACGATTTTCTAGAAACGGCTCGTGAATCATGAGTTCAGAATTAGGTAGCATATACCTTCCATGTTTTCCACTGGCAAACAAGACCGCAGCCATACTATATGCTCGTCCAATACAAAACACTCTGATTGGAGCCTTACTGCTTTGGATTACATCATACATTGCCAACCCTGAATTTATTTCCCCACCCGGACTATTAATCAATACATCAATAAATTTTTCCTGATTCTCTGCGTTAAGCACAATAATTTTCTTAATAAATTCGCATGCAGTCTCAGGAGATATTTCTCCCTCAATAAAGACTTTTCTCTGCGATAAAAGCTTAGCATCTGCCGATACCTGTGTAATTCCATTAGAACTTTTAACTAAAACATTCATTACTAATTTCCCCATTTCCTTTTTTATATGTTTATAATTGGTTACTATACTCTGCAATAACCATGGTTACTTTTTATATATGCAGGAAATATAACTATTCTATTTCACTGCAAAATAACTATCTCATAAGATTCCTGTTAAATCATTAATCAATCACATTGTTTATTGAAACTACAAATGAAACTATAAATGCAGCTTTACTATTTTATCCCATCTTATTTTAATATGAAAAAGGACATATCTCACCCAACTTGGATTTGATATGTCCTATAACTTCTACAATATCTATTATTTTTTCCCAATTGTCACTACAACTTAAATCTATATCCAACACCCCAAATAGTCTCAATATACTGTGGCTTTGCAGTGTTCATCTCGATTTTCTCACGAATCTTCTTGATATGCACCGTGACTGTCGCAATATCTCCGACTGAATCCATATTCCAGATTTCCTTGAAGAGCTCCTCCTTGGTAAATACATGGTTTGGATTCTCCGCAAGAAATGTGAGCAAGTCAAATTCCTTTGTGGTAAACTGCTTTTCCTCTCCGTTTACCCAAACACGGCGAGCTGTTTTGTCAATCTTGATACCACGAATCTCAACGACATCATTTTCAGGTGTAGCACTTCCAATGAGACGCTCATATCTGGCCAGATGAGCCTTTACCCTGGCAACAAGCTCTGATGGAGAAAACGGCTTTGTGACATAATCATCTGCACCGAGTCCGAGTCCTCTTATCTTGTCGATATCATCCTTCTTGGCTGAAACCATGAGTATCGGTGTGTTCTTTTTCTCACGAATCCGCTTACAAATCTCAAAGCCATCAATGCCCGGCAGCATAAGATCCAAAATAAACAGATCAAAATCCTCCGCCAAAGCCCTTGCGAGACCGCTTGTGCCATCATTCTCCAGCTCTACCTCAAAGCCGCTCAGCTCCAGGTAATCCTTCTCAAGATCAGCAATTGCAACCTCGTCCTCTACTATCAAAATTCTGCTCATATCCGTTCCTCCTGAAAATAAAAAGCCATGGAAACCGACTCAATGTCAGTCCCATGACTTAATTATATCATATATCCGATAACTTCTGTCTAAATTTTCTCTAAATTCTTTCTAATATAATATAGGACTTTGTTTAGAGATACTTCTTGAGGTCCTCAACCTTATCAAGTGCCTCCCAAGGCAGCTTGATATCTGTACGTCCGAAGTGTCCGTATGCTGCTGTCTGGCGGTAGATAGGTCTTCTGAGGTCAAGCATCTTGATTATTCCGGCCGGACGAAGGTCGAAATTCTCCCTTACGATTTCAACGATTCTGTCATCTGCAAGCTTTCCTGTGCCGAATGTATCAACCATGATAGATGTTGGCTGTGCAACACCGATAGCATATGAAAGCTGAATCTCACACCTGTCAGCAAATCCTGCTGCTACAAGGTTCTTTGCTACGTAACGTGCTGCGTATGCTGCTGAACGGTCTACCTTTGTACAGTCCTTTCCTGAGAAAGCTCCGCCGCCGTGACGTGCATATCCACCGTAGGTGTCTACGATAATCTTACGACCGGTGAGACCTGCATCTCCGTGTGGTCCACCTATTACGAAACGTCCTGTAGGATTGATAAAGAACTTTGTCTCATCGTCAATCATATCCTTTGGAAGAATTGGATCAAATACATATTTCTTGATGTCCTCATGGATCTGCTCCTGGGTAACATCCTCGTCGTGCTGTGTTGAAAGTACAACTGCCTCAAGTCTTACCGGCTTTCCTGCCTCATCATACTCTACTGAAACCTGTGTCTTTCCGTCCGGACGAAGGTATGTAAGTGTGCCGTCTTTTCTAACCTTTGTGAGCTGGAATGCAAGCTTGTGAGCGAGTGCGATTGGGTATGGCATATACTCCTCAGTCTCATTTGTAGCATATCCAAACATCATTCCCTGATCTCCGGCTCCGGTGTCGAGGTTGTCTGTAAGGTCGCCCTCTTTTGCCTCGAGTGCCTTGTCAACTCCCATGGCGATATCAGCAGACTGCTTGTCGATTGAAACCATTACTGCACATGAGTTTCCGTCGAGTCCCTTCTTTCCGTCATCATATCCGATCTCAAGTGCTGTTTTTCTGACGATTGCAGGAATATCAAGCTGTGCCTTTGTGGTAATCTCTCCTGTTACAAGGATGAAGCCTGTACAGCTTGCTGTCTCACATGCGACACGGCTCATCGGATCCTGCTGTATGCATGCATCAAGGATGGCATCTGATACTGCATCGCAGAGCTTATCCGGATGTCCCTCAGTTACTGATTCTGATGTAAATAATAATTTCTCCATTAATTATCTGTTGCTCCTTTCATACTGTGTGACCAATATTTTTCCAATAAAAAACCACTTACTGCAAATAAGTGGATTAAAATTAAGATAATAAAAATCCTCTTATTGTTCGATTACTCGCTCAGGTTGGCACCTTCCTGTTTTCTAACGGGGTTGCCGTGACTTCTTAGATCCTTTGTATCTCCATCACTCTGAATAAGAGAAGTTACAATATAGAATTTTTCAAATCTCTGTCAGCTATATTACTACCACATGATATATATGTCAAGTATCATTTTCGATACAGATTTATCAATAATCCATTTTCGATACCCTATTCATTATTTATAAGCTATTTTATGCAATTATTCTTTCTTCCTTTATTGACTTTCATAATTTTTGTAATTATACTTAAATTTGTATTTATAGTACTAAACACACAATATCAAAATAAATTTTTGGAGTAACTCATGATTAAAATCAGCATAAAAGATGCGCAGATTGGTATGGTGGCAGCAGAACCGATAAAGACCCCTCTGGGGCAGATACTTGCACTGCCCGGCACACCACTCACCCGTCAGCTCATCAACAAAATGAAGCTATATAAGGTAGGCAGCATCTCAATTCAAAACCCATCCTATGCAGCAGCACCGCAAGCCGGCGAAAATACAGCAAAGCGAGACAAGGTAAAACCTGTACCCAAAACCCGCGCACATGAGATGGTGACCAACATCCAGCGTGTTCAGGCCTCAGAAGAGTTCCTAGGCTTCCAGCTCAAATACCTCACATGCATAAATCAAATCAAGGATACCTTTGGCAAAATCTGTGCCGGTGAAAAATCCTTTGATGAGGCTGCGCTTCTTACTGCTGTCATTGACCTTTCCTCATCGTGCGGCACTACAATCGAGACCTTTGACATGCTCTACAACATGCGCACCATTGCAGACCCGTTGTACTCACACTGTCTGAATGTAGGGCTTATTACAAGGATGATCGGACGATGGCTTCATATGGAAAAGACAGATGTGAATACGCTTACTATCGCAGGAGTACTTCACGATATCGGTAAATGCAAAATTCCCGATGATGTGCTAAACAAGCCTGACAAGCTCACAGATGATGAATTTGCGCTCATAAAAAAGCACCCACAGTTTGGTTTTGATTTGATTAGGGATCTGCAGATTGACTCCAGAATAAAGCGCACAGCCCTCATGCATCATGAGCGATGTGATGGCTCAGGCTATCCTTCACAGCTTGACAGCTCACTGATTGACGACTTTGCCATGATAACAGCCATCGCCGATGTATATGATGCCATGACTGCTGCCAGACGCTATCGCGCACCACTTTGTCCGTTCGCTGTCATATCAAGCTTTGAGAGTGAAGGTTTTACAAAGTACAATACAAAGTTCCTGCTTTTGTTTTTGAAAAAGCTTGCTACCACATACCAGAGCAACCGTGTAATGCTCAACGACAGCCGGTTCTGTAATATTGTGATGCTCAACCCACATGAACTGTCACGCCCTATTGTACGTTTTGATGACGGCAGTATACTTGATTTGTCCACAAACCGCGAGTTTTTCATCAAATCTGTGATGTAAGCCGATTTATAATCAAAAGGGTTACGAAGTAGTTACTCAAAAAAATTATAAAATAACCAAAAATAAGAACCGTGCATCTACAGTAAGATGCTGCCGGTTCTTATTTTATATATTGCATTTATATTGTGTTTACATTTCATGCTTTACGTATATATCTATTACGATACCTTGAGTATGAACTTCTGAAGCTCCTTCTCATCCTCTACCCTGGCAATTTTTGCGCCAATCTTTGTAAGCTTCTCCTCGAGTGCCTCATAGCCTCTCTGGATATAGTAGATATCATCAACCACTGTGATGCCCTCTGCTGCAAGACCTGCTATAACCAGTGCAGCTCCTGCTCTTAGGTCAGGTGCATTCACTCTGGCACCTGTGTATCTTTTCACGCCGCTGATGATTGCTATATTGCTCTCTACCTTTATATCAGCTCCCATTCTGGTGAGCTCGTCAACATACTTGAAACGATTCTCAAATATGCTCTCTGTCACTGTACTGGTGCCCTCAGCGATACCCAAAAGCACCGCCATCTGTGGCTGCATATCTGTCGGGAAGCCCGGATATGGAAGTGTAGTGACCTGTGTATGCTTTAAATGTCCGTCTGATATTACTCTGACTGAGTCATCAAACTCCTCTACCTGGCAGCCTACCTCCAACAGCTTTGCTGTGGTGGCCTCAAGATGCTTTGGAATGACATTCTTTACCAGCACGTTGCCTCCCGCTGCCGCAACTGCAAACATGAATGTACCAGCCTCAATCTGATCCGGAATGACAGAATACTCTGTAGCATGTAATTTCTCCACACCTACAATTCTGATGACATCGGTTCCTGCGCCCCTGATATTTGCTCCCATGCTGTTTAAGAAGTTTGCCACGTCAACAACATGAGGCTCCTTAGCCGCATTCTCGATAACAGTCTTGCCATCTGCCATGGCTGCAGCCATCATAATATTGATTGTGGCACCTACAGAAACCTTATCCATATATATGTGTGTGCCCTTAAGCTCCTTTGCCCTGGCGATGACAAGGCCATGAGCTATGTCTATGTCTGCTCCCATGGAGCGGAAGCCCTTCATATGAAGGTCAATCGGCCTGCTTCCGATATCACAGCCTCCCGGAAGCGCAACCTCTGCATGCTTGTATTTTCCAAGTAATGCACCAATCAAATAATATGATGCCCTGATTCGTCTGATGAATTCATTATCGACATTTACGCCCCTGATAAATGAACCGTTTATCTTTACCTTGTGTATATCCACGCGCTCCACATGTGCGCCGATTTCTTCGATTGCCTGAAGTAAGACATTGATATCCCTTACATTTGGCAAATTATCTATTGTTACAGTCTCGTCTGTCATTATGGCAGCGGCCAAAATAGCAAGTGCAGCATTTTTAGCTCCACCAATTTCAACTTCACCGTATAAAGGATTTCCACCTTTGATTACGTACTGTTCCATATTCCACCTCTATGAATTCAGGAGTATACTTCCTCCTAATATACTATTCTCAATTTACACTATTGTTATACATCCAACTACAAATTTCATTTATGACGACGTATTTAAGCCGCCATTTGTGCCGGTGCTGCTTTTAATAAATGACGCAGCAGCTACTATTATCTAATCATATCACGATAAATAAGCACTATAATTCAAGTGCCTCCACCAGCTTCTCTACTGTCTGCTCCACATCAAGCCCCTCCTCGGAAACCTCGATGTCTGCATACTGCTCATACAATTTTGAGCGCTCTTCAAAAAGGGTTTCTAAAGTCTGCCCTTTCTTTAATACTACACCTCTACCCTTTATGTCTGCAAGTCGTTTTTCCAAAATAGCATAAGAAACCTTGAGATACACAACTCTGCCTATCTCCTTAAGATGCTCCATGGCCTCTTTTCCGTATACCACCGAACCGCCTGTAGCTATAATGGCCCTATCAGCCCTGATAGAAGCATTGACACGGTTCTCTACCTCTATAAAACCGTCCGTGCCCTTTTCCTCAATTATCTCACGCAGAAGCTTTCCCTCCTGCTCCTGTATCAGTAAATCCGCATCCAGGAAGCTGTATCCCAGCACCTTTGCAAGTATTACGCCTATGGTACTCTTTCCAACTCCCGGCATGCCTATAAGTACGATATTAGTTTTCTGTTCCATCTACTGCCTCAGTATTCTCTGTATCTGTACTATTGGTGCTTTCTGACTGCTGTGTGCTCTCTGTAGCACTTGTGTCTGCTGCCTTTTTGTCCTTCTTGGTAGTAGTAAAATAATTGTGAATCTTGATCTTGTCAAGCTGCTTCTGCTTTACAGACCATTTTTCATCGTCCTGCCATCCTGAAAGGATGCCATTGTAATATTTGTCCTCTTTATTGCCCTTTACAGTCTTCCTGTTTGACTCTGTTGCTTTATCATCGGTCTTTTTGTCGAGCCTTACGATATAGTAAGTGCTGTCTGTGGTGATGAGGTCTGAGGTCTGTCCCTCCTCGAGGGAATTGAGTGCATCTACAACGCTCTGATCAAGATTGTTTGTAGTGTATACACTGTCCTTTGTCTTGCTGTCCGATGAATCTGAGCTCTCTGTAGACTCTGTGTCATCTGATTTCTTATCTGAATCATCTGTCTTTTCCGCATCCGGGTCAACGTATGTGGCGTATGTGCCTGTTGTGGCTGTAGTGCCTGCTGCCTTGGCTGCATCCTCTAAGGATGATCCGCCTGCAAGCGCCTCTACCACTGCATCTGCCTGTGCCTTTATCTGTGCTGACTGCTCATCTGTATATGTCTGATACTGGTAATTAGAATCATATGCACCCTTGTAATCAAGCTTCACAATGGTGTATGCAGCCATATTGGCTTCCTCATCCGTCACGCTTGAATCAGCATTTTTGATGATTGCAGCATACATCTTACTCTTTATGAGGCGAAGCTCTAAATATTCCTCGACAATCTCCTCTGTAGCACTCATCTCGTCTATCACATCATCGGAATTTGCCTTCATAAACTTCTCTGCGGCCTTTTTGATTTCCTTTTTCTCATCATCAGAAACCTCTACATCGTAATCTGACTGATGCGCCTTTAATGTGTAAAGCTCATGAGCCTCCTCGATAGCATTTTTCTTCCATGTTTCAAGCACAGTATTATTGCCTGATACTGTCTTGTCCCAGTAGCCCTCGCCCATGTACTGTATATACATGTCATCATAACCGGCCTCCTGGTACCTTATCATAAAATTAACAAGCCCAAGCTTGATATCCTCTTTATCTAATGTCGCAACTGTTGCGGTTTTATTTATTGCACATCCTGTAAAAGCTGTAACTGAGAGTGTTGCAGCTAATAACATGGCTATTACTTTTTTCGCTTTCATTGTATCTATCCTCTTTAAAATTGGTATAGTATCGCTCGTATATTATAGAGCTTTTCGGGCCTGCTGGCAAGCATTTTCTAAACTTTGTAAATTATCGTCAATTTCGCGTAAAGCATGTGGTGTTTCCTATGCTATATGCTACATGATTCCAAAATTCGGGTAACTATTCAGCCGTAATCAGTTCCTTACGCATTTGCGAAACCAGTTCCTCCACCACATCAAGCACATCCCGCTTCTTTGCCACGCTGCCATTTTTTAAATCAAATGTGAAATATGGGTTTTCTGCCATATTGAATTTGAGGGAAGATTTATACTGGGCAACAAGCATTGGTATCTTCTCCGGATTTATCCTTGCCCGTTCAAACATGGTAAGCTTTATCAGTGAGCCGGTCTGCTTTATCTCAGTGATATATACGGCATGTGCCAACGCCTTAAGCCTTGCCACGCGAAGCAGGCTGAGCACTGATTTTGGTGGTTCACCAAACCTGTCTATGAGCTCCTCGAGCATCTCATCCTTCTCTTCCTCTGTCTCTATGCCTGCAATACGCTTGTATATATCCAGCTTCTGGAATTCGTTTGCGATATAACCTGCCGGAATATAAGCATCGGTTACAATATCCACGGTCGTGTCAAATTTATCACTGATATCCTCGATGCCCTTTGCCTCTTTTACAGCCTCGCTCAACATCTTGCAGTACAAATCGTAGCCCACTGCCTCCATGTGTCCGCTCTGCTCCGCACCGAGCAGATTGCCCGCACCACGGATTTCAAGGTCTCTCATGGCAATCTTAAAGCCGCTGCCAAGGTCTGAGTACTCCTTTATTGCTGCAAGACGCTTTTCTGCCACCTCTTTTAACATCTTGTTTCGCCTATACATGAGAAATGCATACGCAGTACGGTTAGATCTGCCGACTCGTCCGCGGAGCTGATAAAGCTGTGAAAGACCCATGTTGTCCGCATCGTGTATAATCATTGTATTGACGTTTGAGATGTCAAGTCCGGTCTCAATAATTGTCGTGGATACAAGCACATCTATTTCACCATTGATGAAACGGTACATGATGCGCTCAAGCTCCGTCTCCTTCATCTGTCCGTGCGCAAATGCAACAGTCGCATCCGGCACCAGCTCCTGCAGCTTTGCTGTTATGTCTGCTATGTCGCGCACCTTATTGTACACATAGTACACCTGTCCGTTTCTGGCAAGTTCCCTGTTTATCGCCTCTCTGACAAGCTCATCATTGTACTCCATGACATATGTCTGAATCGGTACACGGTCCATCGGCGGCTCCTCAAGCACGCTCATATCCCTTATGCCGATTAAACTCATGTGAAGTGTCCTCGGAATCGGTGTAGCAGTCAGTGTGAGCACATCCACATTGACCTTCATCTGCTTAATCTTCTCCTTGTGAGTCACTCCGAAGCGCTGCTCCTCATCGATTACCAAAAGTCCCAGATCCTTAAACTGCACATCCTTTGAGAGTATGCGGTGTGTTCCGATAATGATATCGACCTCACCCTTTTTAAGCTTCTCTATCGTCTTTTTCTGCTCCGCCGGACTTCTGAAACGACACATCAAATCCACATTCACCGGAAAATCCTTCATCCTCTGCGAAAACGTATCGTAAATCTGCTGTGCCAGAATGGTTGTCGGGGCAAGATATGCCACCTGCTTGCTGTCCTGCACCGCCTTGAAGGCCGCACGGATTGCAACCTCCGTCTTGCCGTAGCCCACGTCACCGCAAATCAGTCTGTCCATTATTTTATGGCTCTGCATATCAGTCTTTGTGGCTTCAATTGCAAGAATCTGATCCTCAGTCTCATCAAAAGGGAAAAGCTCCTCAAACTCTCTCTGCCATACCGTATCCTCGCCGAAGGCATATCCGTTTTGCTGCTCACGCTGTGCGTACAGCTTCACCAGGTCTCCCGCAATCTGCTTTACCGCACCTCTGACACGGTTCTTCGTCCTGGTCCATTCCTGACCTCCAAGCTTGTTGAGCTTTGGTTTTCTGGCATCCTTTCCGGCATATTTTTGTATCATATCAAGCTGGGTGGCAAGAATATAGAGATTGGAGCCACCCTGATACTCTATCTTTATGTAATCCTTTACCTTTTTGTCCACCTCAAGCTTTTCAATGCCGCGATAAATACCTAGTCCGTGGTTTTCATGCACTACATAGTCCCCCACCGACAAATCGGTAAAGCTCTGTATTTTTTCACCCTCATAGGTGCGGTGACGCTTCTTTTTCTTCTGCTGCGCCCCAAAAATATCTGACTCCGTAATCACGGCAAACTTTAGGATAGGATACTCAAAGCCTCTTCTCACCTTGCCGTAGCAGACCATAATCTGCCCCTCAAAAAGCTCATGGTCGTAGTTTTCAGTATAAAAGCATGTGATTCCCTGATCTGTGATATCCTCTGAAAGCCGCTTTGCCCTTGTCCTTGAACCGGATAAAAGAATGACTCTGTAGCCGTTTTTCTTATAGCGCTTTAAATCCTTTATCAAAAGCTCAAAGCTGTTATTGTATGGGCTGACACTCTGACAGTGAATACCATAGCTTCCCAGCTGATGCAGTCCGTTTGCTTTATTATCAAGCGCAGCGAGTGCGATGCACGAATACTTCCCGAGCTTTGCCACTATCTCCTTCTCTGTAAAAAGACCGTTCATCTGCCCCGGAAGTATATATCCCATCGCAAGTCTCTGCTTCATGCTCTCTGAAAACTCAGTCTCGGTAAGCTTTCCCTGCTCTACGCACCTGGTCAGCTCATCGAAAAATATAAGGCTGTCCGATGGATTAAAATAATCCAAAAGCCCGACTCTCTCGTCAAAAAAGTACGACAAAAAAGCATCCATGCCCGCATACATGGACAGCTCTCCCCACTCCTCGGTAAGCTCGTCTGCCATCACAGTCACTCTGTGTGCTTCCTCTGTCTTCATCCGCTTTCTAAGCTTGTCAGACACACGCTTTGCCTCTGCCTTAAGCTTTTCAATTCCCCCGGCCTTTTCCTCATCGCTAAGTACAAGCTCTGCCGCCGGATATATGCTCACCCGGTCAATATTTTCAATGGATTTCTGGCTCTCGCAGTCAAAATATCTGATGGTGTCTATCTCGTCTCCCCACAGCTCGATTCGAATAGGATTCTCCTCCGTCAGCGAAAAAACATCAAGAATACCGCCCCTGACAGAAAACTGTCCCATCGTCTGGACCTGATACTCTTTTTCATAGCCCATTCTGATAAGAGCAGCCTGAATTTCCTTCAAATCCAAAAGCTGTCCCTGCTCAAGTGTAAGCACGTTTTCCCACATCTTTTCTATCGGCGCCATCGTATTCATCAGCGCATCAAATGTGGTCACAAGTGTCACACTCTCCTGCTCATGGATAGCCTTCAAAGCCCTGATGCGCTCCGCTGTCAGGAGATTGCCCCTGATATCCGACTGGTAAAAAAGCACATCCTTTGATGGATAATACACCACCTCTTTGTCAAAAAAACTGTACTCATCGTACAGTTCCTTCGCCTTCTGCTCTCCAAAGGTCACAATAAGCTTGTTTTTCCTGTGACCTCCAAAGGCATATATCATCTGTGATTTTTGCGCATCTATACATCCCGTGACAGATATAAGTCCGGACGATTTTTCTGCCGTTTTTGTCATCTCCTCAAAGCCCGCAAGGGAAAGGAGTGGCTCTGTAAATGCTTTCACTTTCAATTCTCCATTTCTGTCTGTTCAAAATCACCTTGTCGATTTCCAGCTAGTTATATATGTTCATAGCCTTATCCGTCTCGCCCTGCATCATAAGAACTGCTGCATCCATCGCATGACCGATAGCTTCCTCCACCTTTGCCCTGTCCTCAGAACTGAAACGCCCGAGCACATGGTCAGCAAGATCCCAGCCCTGCGGCTTCTCTCCAACACCGACCTTGATACGGCTGAAGCCCTGTGTGCCGGTCATTGCAATGATGCTCTTAATCCCGTTGTGACCGCCGGCGCTGCCCTTTTTGCGGATACGGATATGCCCCGGCTCAAGCGAAATATCATCAAAAATAACAATCATTTCCTCATCCGGATCAAGCTTATAAAAATTCATCACCTCAGCAACAGACTCGCCGCTTAAGTTCATGTATGTCTGCGGCTTCACGAGCAGCACCTTCATGCCCTCAATCACTCCGCTTCCACAGAGCGCCTTGTGCTTTTTGTCTGTCACACTTATATTATATTTATCCGCAAGCGCATCTATCACATCAAATCCGATATTGTGCCTTGTGTGCTCATATTTTTTGTCAGGATTTCCAAGTCCTACTATAACGTACATCGTTTATCCTTTCTCTTTCTCATATCATTTACAATTCAAAATAAAACAAATACTGCTGGATAATTCCCGCCACACCCTTGTAGCGCTCAAAATCAAAGCCGTCACTATAATATTTGTCCAAAAGCTGCTTTACATGCGTATCTATCGGAAACGCATCCACATGATGTAAACCAAAAAGACATATGCAGTTCGCCACTTTTTTGCCAATTCCTTTGCGGGTAAGCAGGCTTTCCATCGCCTCATCATAGCTCATTTTGCGCAGATTATCAAGCCAGTCAGGATTATTAGCACCATACTCATATATTTCCTTCAGATACGGTGCCCTGTAGCCAAAGCCCATGCTCCTGTCATCAAATACCTCCTCCGGCACCTCAAGCGGCTTTGGAAATGTATACAGCTCTTCACCCTCTGCACTGCCGTCTATTTTATGCCCGCACCGCCTGCAAAGTAAATCCACGCTGTTTGTGATTCGCTTTATGTTATTATTCTGGGAAATCATAAAAGTAACAATCATCTCCCACAAATCCTGCCTTAAAATGCGCACACCACTGCCATATGCATATGCCTCCTTCAGATGCGCGTCATCTCCGTCTGCTATAAGCTTTGCAATCCCCGCATAATCCGTATCCATATCCAGATAGCTTTTCCATATATTGTTCCAGTCTGCCTCATCACAGTCCAGCTCAAACTCATTCCCATCCTGCTTAATCCGAAGTGCCCTGTCAAATGCCACTACTGTGTATTCATTTTTTCCTGTATTCTTCCATCTGAAGCACTGACCACTGTCAGCAATCTGTTTTAAATCCAGATTATCTATTCTCGTCTTGTACATATCTGTTTGTCTATCCTCTTTTATTGTAGCTATACTCTAAAAAGCCGGTCTTTCTGTGGCTTATTGTACCACGGATAGACCGGTTTGTGTGAAATATATTTGGATTATTATACCAGCTCAGGTATTTTATATCCTGCTTTGCTCATCGCTTTTTCAAATTCATCAAGCGACATCTCTGCTTTCTCGGCACCTCTTTTTGCAGAATAGTCTCCCTCCTGTACTGAAAGATAAATTTCAAAAAGACGGCCCTGCTGCATTCCCTGTTGCATTCCTCTCTGCATGCCCTCCTGAATGCCAAGCTTTTTATGATCATCCCATGCCTTACACATATTTACCACCTCTTCCTTTTCATCATACTTAATGTCAGTTCCTACAAATAGATTGATAGCTGCTACTGTCTCAACGTCAACCCTTGTAAAGGTATCATCTTTTGTAATTAACTCATTCAGCTTTTCCTCATCTGACGCATTTTTCAACAACTCAAACAATGGCCTGAGCCCTGTCTCGAACTTGGAAAAATCTGTAATTTCCAGTGGATTCAATAAATTAATCCTGTAATCATTGATGAATGGGAGTATTCTTTCATCCATCTGTGGCATCATCTCTGCAAGGCTTCTTGGCCCATCCCACTGTGTAGTTCCAAGATACAGTGTGATTGTAATCACCGGTGTCAGCTTATCATCAAGTGTAAAGCCCGACAGAAACTCGTCCGAAGACCTGTAATCCTTATTTTTCCGGTGACGTTTCTTTGCCTCGTTGACCTGTTCTCCGTAATTCAATGCATCATAAATCATAGTTTTAACAGGCATCGCATAATGAATGTCTGTCTGCGCTTCTGCTCCAATTAAGATAACATACATTTCCCCTGTATGCTTCACGGAAACACTTTTTAGCAAATCTCTCCATTTCTGCTTAACAATC
>ULMJ01036634.1_pt1 | contig 15322 bp, 12 predicted proteins | sample 1951641 | NCBI WGS metagenome assembly ULMJ01 (sample SAMEA4835550, study PRJEB28245) | human gut metagenome | biome: gut microbiome; material: fecal sample | place: Denmark | collected 2008 | reverse complement strand
TTTTCAGAAATTCTCTTCTGCTGATTAATGTATCTTTCATATAATAATGATGTATATGGTTGAACAACAAAATTTACGTTCTGTTCTTTCCAAACGACTTCATTTACAAAAAAGCAAACCGACGTATCAAATACAATATTTGCAAAGATACGCCGGTTAAATAAAGGTATTATATAATTCTGTTACATATCATTTAAGAGATAATACAGATATATTTCCTCTGTATCATTCTTCTCAACTGATGTTACATTAGACTATCCCACTTCTTTATTTACTCTTAATAACAGGTATAGTCTATTTTGAGTATACACAATACAGTCCTCACTTTCCTATTTCTTTTCCAATACGGATACAAGCCCCGCCACCTGGCGCCAACTTTATATTCAGAACCTCATTCCGGGTTACTCTTTTCTTCGAAACCTTTAGCGTTTCCCTGTTACTTAAATAATGGGCATTTTCTCCATCTTCCACAATTTCTGCCTCGTAGTCTCCTTTACCTAAAAAAGACAACGGCACACGCAAGGTTCTGCCCTCTTCATTAGTTGCAGCTCCTACTAAGAATACTCCATCTTCCGCTTGACGCATCATTACGATATATTCCCCTATTTCGCCATCTAAAGTCTTACTTTCCAGCCAAGGCATTTTCTGTGCAGACAAAAAGCGGAGTAAAGCAGGATATTTACAATAATATTCGGGAATATCCGGAATAATCGTCGCGCCGGAGAAAGTAATCAATGTCCGTGCAGCTTCCGATACCACCGTCGAAGGTACTTCCTGATTATTATCCGAACGTGTCGTTCTTCCTTGCCGAAGGTCAAACATACCGTTATTCATATCAAGTGGACCGGCTACCATATTTACAAACACCGAAGTAACAAAGGTTTTAGGATAGAAAATCTCGTGTCCGTCCAATTGAGCTTTGCAGTATTCACGTGTCACAGCATTGGGCCATGTTCGCATCTGCCCATAGGGGTGCACCGGATAGTCATGAAAATCCACCAATAGCTTATACCGTGCACACATTTCCGTTATATTCTTTGTTCTGGTATTCTTCTCTTCAGGGTTTCCGGCCATAAAACCATACTTCACTCCGGCAGCTCCCCACTCCCCATATTGTTTCAAAGTTTCTTCCAACGGATAATTACGTCCTCCCACATCATTCAGATACAGCCAGATACCCACTCCTTTCTGCTTTCCATATTGAATCAATTTTCGCACATCCCTGGCCTTATCTCCTTTAACGGGGTCCGAACCCTGCTCAAACTCGGGTCCATACCAGTTGGCATCAAGAACCAGATAAGCAAAACCCTGCTCTGCAGCAAAATCAACCGCTCTTTCCCAGGAAGGATAGGACATCGTATAATTAAACCCTTCCCACTGAGCACCATTCATACGCCAGTCCCATAACGCAACTCCCGGCTTTACCCATGAGAAATCATATTCTCCGGAAGGTTCCGGATTCAGCAATTCCACAAGATGAGAATCCACCAGATCGCCCGGTCGGTTACCGCAAAGCACCACACGCCATGCCGATTGATATCCTGCACGGAGTAAATGCGGTTTCGCAGAAACAGAAAACAAGCATTGCCCTTTTTTCGATTTCAGTTTCAAAGGTTCCCCCTCATCCAGACAAGCCTCATGTACAGCCAGGTATAAATCTTCCGCAGCCTTCACCGTCATCACAGGTAAGCGTTCACCATCAGTTTCCGTCAATCGTTCCGGACCGATATTATGCCTTTCTCCATTATAATACCATGCAGTATAGTCACCTGCAAAATTAAAAGTAGTAAGTTCCAACGCAGAACCTGCTCCTTGAGGCAACACATAGCGAAAAGCCACACCTTCATTATAAGCCCGCGCCACTATCTCCAAAGCATCCGATGATTCCGCTTCATTCCCAAAAGACAACTTCATCTCATTGTATTTATCAGGCACCACGGCACGCTTTCCCCACAAAGGCTTCCAAACAGAATTCACTTTGTTACGAGTAACCTTTCCCATTTTCCATCCCCGGGAAGGAAAGGTCAACCCATCTTCCGTTTTAAATCCTAATACAGAAGCCTCAATCACTTGTTTACGCTTCACGGATAATTGATAAGTCAGCTCACCGGCATCCGTTTGAATAATCGCTAACTGTATCTTTCCGTCAGGCGAATCAACCGTATGTTTTTTTTCACCGGCATAACAATATGTTCCTATCAATAAGAACAACAAACATAATTTTCTCATAATCCGAATTTATCATATCAATAAACTTTATTAAATACCGGCTTCATTATAAAAATGAATTCATAATTACCGTATGGCAAGCGGTATTGCGGATAAGCGATAGCTCCCCAACTATTTTCACAAGCCAGACCCAATTGAGCCTTGTCTATACAAATATTCGTATAATCCACTGGGATTACTTCCGGCGAATGACGCTGATCTTTATTCAATCCGTCGTCTAAAGACTCAATCGTATAATTCAAAGCTGATGCAGAGAATGGAGCTTCCGCTACAAATTGCAACCCGGAACCCGCCTCGTTCAACTGTCTCCACCAGCGTATATCAGTCTTAGTACCTGTTTCCTGCGGACGAATATACGAAAAAAATTGTTCACCCACTGTCTGACGGTAAATTCCTAAATCTGTGGCATGATTGCGGTCCGAATAGTTTTCCACAGGACCTCTGCCATAATAGTTGATTCTATAGAATTCATCAGGCATCTGCATCTGCATACCGAAGCGGAACATATCGGGCACCTTCTCTGCTTCACCGGCAACCATTTTCTGGGTAACTTTTATCTCACCTGCATTATTTATCATATAAGTCAGATACAATTTAGCAGAAACATCCGGCATTTCATATCCGGCTTCAACTACAATCGTCCCATTTTCCTGCTTATTGGTAAATGAAGTTCTTTTAAGTTCAGGATTCAGCCATACCCTGTATTTGTGCTGCAATCTGGCACCATAATCATTATCAGTAGGCGCACGCCAGAAATTAGGCACGAGTTGTCCGCCATCATTCATCAATTCCTTGCCTGCAACCTTATATCTGCTCAGGAAACCATTGTTCTTCGCAAACTCAATAATAAAATCCTCACCTTCAATGATCAGATAATTACCATCATTATTATTCACGGAGGGAGCAACGGATTCTATATTCGCTTTCTTCACATTCACTAATGCCATATCGGGTGCCTTATAAGGAGTGACGGACATTTGAGCTTTTGCAACAGTAAATCCGGGGGATAATAAGGTTTCAGCCTTTTTAAGTTTATAAGATACATTCAGTAATAGTTCCTTGTCTTTATACGAGTTTGCATCGGAGATGTCCAGTTTCAGTCTTGCCTTTTGTTGGGGAGCAACATTAAGATTGCCAACCGTACCGGCTTCTACCAATTCACCATCTGCCAATAACTGCCAATCCAGATAATAAGCGGAAAGATCGCGGAAGAAATTCTCATTGAAGATTTCTATTTCTCCATTTTGCAGGTTGACGGGACTTGTCCAAATGGACTGATAAAAATAACCCACTTCGTACATGTGCGGATTCGGTATCCTGTCAGGACTTATCAGACCGTTATCACAGAAATTATTGTCAGAACCATCGTACTTATTAAAATCTCCGCCATATGCATATATCTCGATGCCGTCTTTATTTTTCCAGCGCACAGACTGGTCAACAAAGTCCCAGATGAACCCACCCTGAAATTTCGGATATTTGCGTATCAGATCCCAATATTCTTTGAATCCACCCATCGAATTACCCATGGCATGCGCATATTCACACTGTATAAGCGGTTTAGTGGCATTACTCTTGGCATAGTCTTCGCAAGCACTGTACCACAAATACATCGGGCAGAAAATATCGGTATAATAATCATGACCGGCCTGCTCATATTGCACGGGACGCGTTGCATCTTCCGCTTTTATCCAACGATAGCAAGCTTCAAAGTTAGGGCCGGGGCCGGTTTCGTTGCCCAATGACCAAATAATAACTGAAGGATGATTGTAACTGCGCTGCACATTACGCTGGTTACGTTCCAGATGTGCTTTGGCAAAGGAAGCATGTTTAGAAAGCTGATTATTAGTATATAACATTCCGTGCGCCTCTACATTAGCCTCAGCTACGACATACAAACCATACTCGTCGCACAGTTCATACCAAAGATTGTCATCAGGATAATGGCATGTACGCACGGCATTGATATTGAACTGCTTCATAATCCGAATGTCCTGCAACATACGCTCCCGCGAAACAACATATCCATAATCCGGGTCCATCTCATGGCGGTTGGCTCCCTTAATCAGTACAGGCTGCCCGTTCACCAGCAATTGGGCATCTTTAATCTCGACTTTACGGAAACCTACTTTTACCGGAATAACTTCTAAAATATCATTGCCATTCTTCAAAGTAGCCGTCAGACAATAAAGATTGGGCATTTCCGCACTCCATTTAAGGGGATTCTTAACCTCCATGGCAGCCGAAAGATTGCCCGAACCATTCACCCGGGTGTCTGCAACGACATTACCTTTCGAATCTGATAATTCCAATTCCACAGTACCCCGTCCTTTCATTTGGAGGGCAATATTCAGCGACCCATTTGTATACTGTTCGTCCAAGTCGGGAGTAACTCTGATGTCCTGTATATAGTTCTTGTTGCGGGTATACAAGTAGCAATCACGGCCTACACCCGAAAAACGGAAGAAATCCTGGTCTTCAAGATATGACCCGTCGCACCAACGGAACACCTGAAATGCAATCAGGTTTTTACCCGGTTTGAGATAACCCGACAAATCAAACTCCGCTTCCAGTTTGCTGTCTTCACTATACCCAACGTATTTACCATTTACCCACAAATAGATATTAGAAGTGACTGAGCCAAAATGCGCAAAGATTTGCTTATCCTTCCACTCCGCCGGTATAACAATCTCCTTACGATAGGTTCCCACATGATTGTTCTTTACAGGTATTTTCGGAGGATCTGTTCTGAACTGATTCTTCCACGGATACCCAACATTAACATAAATAGGATCTCCATAGCCATTTAGCTCCCATACAGCAGGTACTTTCAGTTCATCCCACGCACTATCGTTATAGCTCAACCGATAAAAGTCGTCCGGGCGCTGGTCGGCATTCCTTACCCAATTAAATTTCCACATCCCATTCAGAGACAGAAAATTATCAGACTTTTCCTTCACACCTGCACGGGCAGCATCGGGCGATTCATAAGCAAAATAGTTGGCATGCATCGGAGCACGATTTACAGCATTTATCTCCGGATCTCTCCACTCATTCTTTTGGGATAAGGCAATTGTCTGAAATCCAATAGCCAAAGCAAATAAACTGAATAGCTTTTTCTTCATATCATTATTATTTAAAATATTTTTTTTAAGATTGTCTTGCCATACTTATCATAGTTCCACACTTATATTGCTCACAAATATAAGAGCGTTCTGCCCCCCATGGCTTTTAATTCCAGACATTTTATTATTGAAAATAGATAAATCCGGCCTTTTCAGCTAATAAATCCGTACTCACCCGCTTTACATAGAGTTTATGCATACTTTTACCTACACGCTTACACTCACACTCTGTATCGCCTTATTCATCGGCAACACAGCGGTGGTGGAAGTAAATTAACACCGGGTGTAGGCAAATTTACCTACACAACCCTTGAAAGACACATATTTCTGATTATCTTTTCATTATCCATCATATTCGCATAAATCCATCCCTTTCGTATCTTTCTATTTTTAGGCATTTCTTACTTAAAAAGATATCAGATTGCATGTATTTCGTCAAGTGTCATTCCGCATCCTACCTGTTTTTGTCTGTTCCAAATAGAGATTGTACCTGTCAATCCCCTATATTCATTGGACAAACCACGCATCTACTTTATATTGATAATCAATACATTTACAGTAATCACAGCTATAAAGCACGTGCTTCACATATGTAGAGCACGTGCTTTATAGCTGTGAAGCAGTTGAACTACAATTGTAGTCATCGTAGAATGAAGCACTTCGGAAGGAAACATCATAGGGGAAAAAAGATTATCCCTTGCTTTGTTCACGATGGAAGTGAGTTGCTATCAAATTCATCGGACTGCCGCAATTTACAGTCTTTATCAGCTTTTAGGTGAAATACTCAAGCATAAAAGTAGAAAAATAATTCTGCCATACCTGGTTTGTAGAAGTGTCTTCTCTTTGAATGAATGGAGAAGATTATCTGCTACAAACCAAGTATGGCAGAATAAAAGAATGTTGTACTTTTTATTGGAGACTCTTTAGGTTGCTGTTTTTATCTTTCTGACCATCGCGGATGGGACGAAGTGTAAAACCATAGGAGTTGTTGGTTCCATAAATAGTTCTAAAAGGCGTATTCTTAAAACTCTCTCTAACGTCAATAGAAAAAAGCAAACAACTTGAACTAGACCCATAAGTACCTCGAAACCCTGAAGTTGCTATGAATGTCAACTTAGAGTGAGCCGGCCAAGTACCATAGTCTACCTTTCTTTCTGGTAATCCCATATCTCGCAAACCTGTAGCCGGAAAATAAAAATCAGTTCCCTTGGAATCTTTTAATGTCCACCCTACGTGTATACCATTGAAGGTTTTTGCTTCATAATAATACAATTCTCCTGGTTCTTGATAAGCATCTTTTACAACCTCAGAAAAAGCAGAGAATGCCGCAGGAGGTGGAACTTTATATCCGGCTGGAGATGGGTCGTATATGGTTTTATACACATATCGATTGTTAGGTGCACCAACAACTGCCACTAAACCGTCTACATCTAACTGTGAATTCCAAAAATTCATAATTGTTTTCTTTTGATATGCAACTCTTTCTCCATTATGCCAATGTCGACGTAAATAATTATGGTCATCATACCCAGGATCCGTATTACTATAAGGATTTGGGTGTATAAAGAACAGGTTTGGATTTTTAATACTTGCACCAATAGACTGACCACAGTCCGTTGAAGCAAATCGATACTCTGGAATAGAGTAAAATGTTTTGTTTACCATGTCTAATTCTTCCTCTTTCCCTGCTATAAAATCTACACCCTCATTCTTAATAGTCTTGCTATTATAAACTCCTGGTAACATTGGGTCTTTGCGTCCCCATTGGTAATAGGTGTTGTCTCCTGCCACTGACTCTATCATTTTAGGTTGAGTAAGCGTGAAAATACCGTTTTCCGGTTTGGGCACTCCACCGAAAGTTCCCTCTTTGAAACTGGTTAATACTTCTTCCGTGCCATCGGGTTTGGTGACTGTAAAGCATATATACACATTCCTTTCCTCGGCTCCATCTTGTGAATCGCAGTAGCCGAGATTGCAAGGCGAAAATACGAAAGGTTTATTGTATTCATTATTTATAGCCGATGTTATACCTTTAGTCCAATCGTAATGTGTAGCCCATATATGCCAACTCCATAAAATGACTCCATTATTATCTCGCACAGCAATCAAAGCATTACCTTGATTAAGCGTTTCTTCGAGCACACGGAAGTACACCCATTCATCGGTTTCATTGTATGCAACATCTACTACAAGGTCCGGGCTGTCCTGCCAAATAACCACCGCATCTTTGATAGCTTGAATTTTGCCATCAGTTGGTAGTGCACTATCATCATGCTTTACAAATGTCTTAAGTACACATCGTTTTATGGCATTATTTTCTATTTCCTCATCATTTATTTTTCCATTATACTGGTATGTTGTCGTTAGGTCATCTCCTTGATACCCATAAGTATTACCATAATAGGTCGGGAACTTATAGTAGCCTGGCTCATTTATGATATAGCAATTGGCACTTTCGCTCACACCAGTCGTACTCTTGTCAACCAAATCAATAACTTCTTCATCTGCATAGGTTGTTGAAGTAGAAATGAATTTTTCCCGTAACTTGTCAAAAGCCAACTGTGCAGGCAACTTAATGGAACCTTGATAGGTGATGATTGATTCTTCTTTATCAGTTGCTTTTAATAAACGGCTGTTCGCTTTGGAAGTGGCACTGCTTCCCGATTCATTGCTGCTACTATCATATATCGTTTCCCAATCCTTCTTGTCTTTGTTTATGTCATCAGAATATTTTATTTTAAATGGAAGGGAAACTTGCTTGGTATCATGGTCCTTTTGTGTCACATTGGCATATGCTTTAATCGTCACATCGCGCAACAAGCCACTCACAGGAAGATAAGATAAAGTATATGCTGCTATCTCTTCCTCTGTCATTTCTGTGTATAGTCGTTTACCAGGAATCGGGACAGCTTTTTGCCCTCCATTCGGTAACAAAGTATTCTCACGGTTAATATCCAATGTAATAACCGGCTCTATCACAATCCCAGTAGAATTGATAGAGTAGATGACTCTTTTTCCCACCGGCCATGTGCGACTGTTCGTTTCATCTTGGAGCTTGGCAGTAAGAGTACGTTCTGTGCCTGTAAGATTGTCTTTAAATGCTATTTTTAATTCTGCACCTTTCGGAAGTGTTTGGGGAATCATCATGAACGTATATCCTTTTTCGTCCTCATTAAGCACGGTGCCGGGTTTAGTCATGATTTCACTTTGATTATTTTCTGTGTTTTCGCCCAATGCAACTTCTTGTTTGATGCTGAATATGCAATCAGGACCGCCTTTAGTTGTCCAGTTATCCGCTCCTATCCGGTAAGTACCACTTCCATAAACTCCTGAAATCGTTATGTCGGTGACTGTTCCGGCAAGCATTTCTTTGCCGGTCTTTATAGTGACTGCAGTCAGCGCATGGGTGAAGTTTAATGCTACTGCTCCATTTTGGGCATCTCCTCCCACACCATTTCCATTACAATCTGCGGTTGCAGCCATAAGGTCAATCTGCTCGGTCACTTCTTTAGGAACTGTATAAGTCAACATGGGAACACCGGTAGCATCCGTTGCCGAATGGATAATGGAAAGATTCTCAGCAGTATCATCTTCAGAAGACGCAGATACAGCAGAGTAGGGAGAATAGGCAAAAAATCTAATCTTCCCCGAACCTACCCACTGGAGGGCATTCGCCGGATTCCATGTGCTTCTATCCTTAACATAGCTCACCTCTATGTTATGGGCAAAGTTAGTGGTCCACTCGTTCTTGTCCTCTTGGGGCCATTCACCGGTATAGCATATTGCCGAAAGTCCGAAGCTATTCTTTGCAAATACTTCTTCATCCTCTATCGGCGTGCCACGGGTTATTGCATCGGAAGCCACTGTATCCACAGCAGCTTCCGCAATTTCAGTAACTAAATATAAAGGTTTTCCTCCTCCGGACTGCGACATCTCCCGGATGCTTATGTCTTTGTTGGCAGCACATGTTGCCGCTGAACCATTAGTCCAACTGCCCGGTACCGCCACATCAAACGCAAGCATGCCCGAAGAGCCCTGTTGTCCGTGCTTATCAAAAGTATCATCTACGCAGGACGATACGGCACAAGCCGCAACGCACACAAACATACGAATCATACGTCCGAAGGATAGACGAAGCATACGAAAATGTCGCATAATCACGATTCTCTTTTTGATATCAATAATTATTACATATTTGTATTACCATCATCATCTCCGGTTTTTCCTTCCTCCCAGTCTCCTACTGATACAGTGAAAGAAAGCGGGCTATCGAGTACTGGATCACCAACTTTATCTTCAGGAGTGGGTACAACGGTTATTCCATCTATCACAGGCAAGTCTTCCGGCAAATCCGTAGGAGGATAAACGCCTGCACCGCTACCTTGTCCGCAGAATATAAGGTTATATACATATTTGTGATTGGGCTTCCAATCAACATTAATACCTACACATGTATATCCATATTCACTTCTATCCCACTTGTTGGAAGTAGCGATAGGGAAAAGTTGATGATAATGATAATCACCCTCTTGGTATATCGGACCGTCATCGGTGCTGCCGCCATCATTACTGTGAATCTTACCTTTATGAATAGCTTCAACACGGCAAAGCAACAGAATGTATGCTCCATTAGCATTCTCCTTATTCCATTTGGATACTTGTTGCGGAATAAGCATCAAACTGTTGGTTGTAGTTTCTGCCGTTTTGAATCCGATTAAAGCTGTATTTGAATTAGCAAGTGGTTTTGTGTCTTCTAATTTGGTACCATAATTGGCTGGCAGCTTAGAACTCCAATCCATTTGGTACGTCTCTTTTGAACTTTCCGAAAATTCAAGCGTACCGTGTCCGTTTATGTTTACCAGCCATGCTCCTTTGATATCCACTCTTCGATTGTTACTGTCCGGACATTTGGCATTGATGCAAATTTGCGATAACGCATGATAGAAGTTCAGTGGAATAGCTCCTCCGGTAACTTCATCTTGTTTAACCTTTTGATAAGCTACAATAAAGTCCTGCTGAGACGTACCTCCATTTTCCAAAGACGACTCCAAAGTAACTTCGAATCGTTGTGTTTGTGTGGTTATGGTAGGTTTGAAAACACTCTCAGTATTCAGGTTATCAGGTCCATATGCCCAAAAACGCACCTCGTTTACTCCAGTTGGCCACAAATAATCACTTCCTTCCTTGTCTGTAATCGTAAAGCTATTGTCTGTGCCCTCTTGCTTTTTAGCAAGTTGCCCGTCTATAAACATATCCGTGTAATTGTCTGCATCTGCATAGACATAAAAACCTTTAAGATTCTTAATCGTTGTCTCTGCGGCACGCGTCTTTACCTGCGTAGTAAATGAAATCCTTTCGCCCTTGTAAATTTCCTTTAACTCATCGTTTGAACAAGAGGCAAGCATAATGGAGGCGGTAGCAACCATTCCCAGTAATTTTACATTTTTGTTCATAATCTGTTTTCTTAAGTTTATTATATTTAATTCATATCAATGTCTGTTTCCACTACATTGTCCCATCCCGAAATAGATGGACTCATTCCTCCATCTCCTGAGGGAATCTTCAATCCGTCTATGACGATAAGAATGTGGGCGGGGTCGGTAGGCTCGTGCAACTGCCCGGTGACATCGTAATGGAAGTATTTCTGATTGGAGGTGTAGATGGTCAATGTATGTTTCCCTTCTTGTCCATAGGGACAGTGACCGAAGGTGGCAAAACGTGCTACGAGCATCCTCTCATCAGCATGGCGTTGCATTTCAAGGGGCATTATCACTGATTCGCCGGATGGCTGTCCGCTTATCGGACTCCAACCCTCGGACATGCCGCTCAACGCGGCACTAATATCAACCAAGTCGCTCATATTCTCCACATTTCGAACCTCTACTGTATATTCCACAGTAGCCGCTTCAGGAGTCAAAGTGAGCGATTGTCCCGACACATTTTCCTGCACTTGCAAGTAGTCGCACTTGCCGCCCCATACGCTAACGGGTACCCCCCGTACAGGCTGGTCATCAGCTCCTTCGGGCAAAGGAGGTGTGTCGAGGTCTCCTCGTCCCATGGGGGCGAGAAGCGACTGTGGAACGGTAGCGAGCAGGTAGTCGTTGAAGGTATTTCCGCGTTCGGTCACAGATTCCATCTCTCCATTGTGAAACAGTATCTTGTATTCACCGCTCTCGATACTGATTTTACCGCCTTCCCGCGAAGTGAACTCCCGGCGCTGGTAGTGGCTCCCATCCATACGGAATATCTGCACCACCATGGTGCTGGGTTGGGCATCAAGAGCATTGCTCCAGTCGAACTTTATTTCGAGTTCGCTATAGTGACTGTTATGGAAGCAGAGTTCCTTATGCTGGCACGACTGGGTAAGAAACGCAAGTGCTGCAAGCATCGTCCACAAAGTTCGTAAAGTGCGTATCATCGTGCACCTCCTTTCCGCAAGTTACGTCCACCAATGTACCACACCAGAGACACCTCTGCCTTGGTAGGTCCAAACCATTTCCGCCGGTGGGTCGATTCCCAAAAGTAGCAGCCGTCTTCGGGCTGGTATTTCATATAGTCACCTTCCAGATATCCTATTCCCAGTGTGAAGTCGATGTTAAAGTGTTTTCCCACCGGCAGCGAATATCCGTAGGAGAATCCGGCTGCCCAACTCCAACGGTCACCCAAGTAGCCAACTCCCCCCCATTCAATGTCGTAAGTCAACATTTGTCCGTACACGCCTATGTGGTGGCCGCACATCAACGAGCGGCTGTCTCGCCGGGGCGAAAACCAGCGACGCAGTTCCACATCGCCGCCATACACACGCCAGAAACGATGGCGTGCATCGTTGCTCCACCATGCATACATCCAGTTGGCACCTACCGACCATACTTTACCCACAGACACTTCCAGTCCGATGTTGGGAGTAGCAACGGCATTATAAAGCATATTGGTTTTCAGCAGTACCGCATGCTTACAATCTTTCTCTGTACTTATGTGAGGAGTAGCAGGTTGGGGAGACGCCATTATTGAATGGCTTTGCAGGTTTTCTATCTGTGTTAATAAAGAATCCCGGTCTGTTTTCCAATTATTAGCCGGTAAGTTAAGCCCCAAAAATAGTATTAAATGAGATGCGACAACGACCCGTTTCATACAATACAAATACTCTTCTTTTTATCTTATTATCTTAAGTATTAAATGATACTTTGCTTTTTTTTCTGCAAAAAAATACATTAAAATATTACGTGCAAGAAGATTAATAAATTTTAATAATACATAAACAAAAAAAAGCGTGTGTAAGTATGCTAAATATTTTGTTATTTAAGACAACCATCCAAATCACACATGATTTGCTCTTTATTCATGTGTTAGCCTATAAAGACAATCTTTTGCATGCAGTCGCCGTATTTTTCATCCCAGTCTCTTATTACAATCTTCAATTGTCAAGACAGGCAATACCTTATCCGTATCAGCCATTTATACTTATTTCAAAACCTATCATAATCACTTATTATACAAGGCTCTATCACTTCTTTTCATTAGCGAACAAGCAATCTCCGTTATAGTTATTTCATTTATAGAATGCATACCTACCCTACGCCTTTCAGTTTTGGAAAAGATAATTCAAATCTTCTATACTGAAATTTCTTTTAAGAATTATTCCGTCGGGTGATATCAGCATCAATACCGGTATTTTATTTATTCCATACGAATTCACAAACGAATAATCCGCCAGTACTTGTGTCCAAGGAAGCCCTAACCGCTTAAGTGCTTTTTCCCAGTTTTTCCTATCACGATCTATTGAGATAGATAATAACTTCAGATTTTTGGAAGCATATTTTTCGCCCGCATTTCTGATTTCCGGTAACTCTGCAATGCAAGCCCCACACCACGAAGCCCAGATATTCACTAACACATAATGCCCATTCCCTATATAATCTGACAAATATACTTTCGTGCCGTCCGGTAATTCCACTTTAGAATCAACAAAATTGCTACCTTCTTGCACACTAATCATCTTTGTTATAAACCGATTGTTTTTCAGCATGGGAGAGGCATCGGCAAGCATAGTGCTTAATTCGTCAACGGTAATCTGTTCCTGAAAAATGCGAATCCAAAATGCAGGAATTATATTATCAAGATTCTCATAAACAGTTCTTTTTATAAATTCCTTTGTTTGTTTTATCACTTTTTCACGGGTAATTGCACATAATTCCTTTTTCCTTTCAGTTTCAACATTCAGACTGTCCAATTTCTTAAAAGCATCTATACCAGCTTGATTCAGCACCTGATACTCTCTCCAACTCTTTTGAAATACATCATTAATCGGAGTACCTTCGCACCAACCCTCCTTACCATCTGTACAAATACGAATATTTCCATTCTCAAGTACAGTGAAAATCCCACCCATACCATCAATGCATACAGCCGCCCAGCAAGACTGCAACAGCTCTTCTTTAAAAACGAATTTTCCATTCACAACATTCGTACTATCAGCCTGCCGATTATCCTCTTCCAACATAACCAGAGCAACTTTTCGGCCTTCATATTCGTGATTTGTACTTCCCTCAATACTGTAATGTACTTGAGAGAAGGTTCTTCCTCCTACGAGAAGCAGGATTATTAATAGTGCTATTTTCTTATCCATTTTAATATTATTATCAATGGCTCAGTAAAAACTACTCTTTTTCAATAATTCCTTCTTCCTCCAATTTCTTCTTTAACCGATAATAAGTATCAAGTTTACGATTCCAAACGTCGTCGTTATCATCACTCAATAAACATGCTTTCTTCAGGAGACTTTCATGACTTTCTTCTGCAACAGGAGAGGCAACTTCATCCAATTCCGCAAATTCCACTTCTATTTCATCCCCTATTTTAAACTCCCCTCCATGCCATGTAACATGTATTCCTTCGGGCATTTTCAAACCTCCGATATTCCAGGAGCCTCCATCATATCCATGTTGCATTATCATAAGACTGACTCCACCATTTGGAATACCCGCTTTCCAAACAGTATCCCTCCATTTTACAATAATTCCTTTCATGCTATATAAGTCCCTTTCCTTGTAATTCCATTTTTAATTGCTCATATCTCCTTTTCATCTCATTGCGATCACAATCTTCAATTGTCAAGACAGGCAATACCTTATCCGTATCGACCATTTTTATCAAGACTCTGTCACTTTCTTCCAACTTCTCTGTGAGCCAAGTGAGATAATGCAGAATATCACTTCCTTTTATTTTGATTCTGCCGGAAGAACATCCGAATGCCAAATCCGCAAATACAAAATAATCCGAAGCTGCAACTATAGGTTCTCGACCATTTATACTTATTTCAAAGCCTATCATAATCACTTATTATACAAAGCTCTATCACTTTTCTTTTTTATGTATCCTCCTACGAAATGGAAACTCACAGCTAATGTTTGTTTTGCCTATTTTTCCTTGATAATAAAGAAAAAACATGAACTAACATATTAATAGTAACCATAACTGTTATCGTAAGACATACAATCATCCAAAATGTTATATCTTTTTCATTAAAAAGATACTGCAATAGAAAAGCAACTACTGCACCTCCTATAATGTATTTCAAAACAAATGAATACTTCATATTATTGATAAATTAAATGTTTCATAAAATTCATTTTACGCTACGTCTCTACAGCCATATTACACTAAATTCCCTATCTATTACTATACCCATTAATCAATCGGTCCACCATAGGTTCTAATAAAAAAATCTTCCACTTTTTTCAAAGACTCTTCAGTTACTGAATCATAGCTAACAACTTCTATATAAGATCCTCCACGACAATATTTTTCCTCAAGCTCCCGAATCCTATCTTTTTTCTCCTGCAGAGACATTTCACATTTTGGCAAAACAGCTTCTACAGCAACCACATCTATGTCATCATTGGCACAGCTTTGCCAACCCACACAGACTACTATTAATGGTTCTTCTTCACTTTAGTTGAAGACTTTTC